>Ga0209089_10002153_pt1 | contig 17613 bp, 13 predicted proteins | sample ArcticOcean_MG_C_FD_187431 | JGI IMG/M metagenome (GOLD analysis project Ga0209089, IMG submission 187431) | Marine microbial communities from western Arctic Ocean - ArcticOcean_MG_CB2_150 (SPAdes) (version 2) | ecosystem: Environmental > Aquatic > Marine > Oceanic | place: Arctic Ocean: Canada... | reverse complement strand
TGGGCTTCTTGAAAATATCCAAGTATTCACTATAGCCATCGCTTGTCTTGTGCTTTTCCTGCCCGTCGTATACCAAAAAAGAACCGATAAACTAATTCTTTTATTTTTTTCATTTCTTTGCCTTAGTTTTGCGCTTAGAGAAGTCGACGTCGAAGATTTAAGCATTCCGATTGTGCTGAAATACATTGGTTCTGGCATAGGTCGTAACGTACTATTAGCAGCTGGATTTGTTACCATGTTTTCCTATGCTATGTTTAATATTACGCACTACAAAAACGTGTTAAGTAGTTTTCTTGTATCAAAGGAATGTGCTTGGATTATCACGGCAGGAATACTTCTATGCATTGGTGAAGTTTTTGAGAATATGAGTTTTGTGTCGCACCACGTACTTCTTGAAGAATTATCAGAGTTGTCAGGATATGTATTGATTTTGTTGGTATCTTTTACTTATTCAAGAAATAGCACAACAAGGCGCTCCAGTGGATATTCAAAAAGCTTGATTCTTTTGCATGCACAAAAAGCGCGCCTCTTTCGCATGCCATTGAGCTTAGACGTTACACATCGCCGAACTCTTCCTCAAACATGTACCAAAACGGCTGATGAATTGAAATGAAGCCACTCCTACTCACAATCGCAGCTGTGCTGTTGGTGGGGTGTGTGTCTCGAGTGCAGTCGCCAGTCGAATCAATACACAAGGCTGCTGAAATTGGAAACATTAGGGCTGTGAAACAACATTTGACCGCTGGAGTGGATGTAAATGATATAGATGCTAATAAAATGACCGCTCTGCATTGGGCTGCCATGAAAGGGCAAAAGGAAGTTGTTGCATTGCTTATTGTCAAAGGCGCGAATTTAAATGCCAAAACAAGTAAAAACCTCACTCCTTTGAACCTTGCGGACAATAACTTTGAAAATGAAATTGCGGAACTGCTTATTGCTAATGGAGCATCAGAATTTGTCTACTAATCAATGAAATGAAACACCTCCTACTCACAACAATCGCAGCCGTGCTGTTGGTGGGCATAGCACGATCTGATGAGTCAGCTCTCCCCCAAAAGCCCTCTAAAGAATCCATCTCGATCAACCATCTCACTTGGCTAACTGGCAGCTGGCAGGGTTCGGTCAATGGTGGAATTTTAGAGGAAACTTGGCTTGCTCCAAAGGCGGACAGCGCCAGGCGGTCGCGCGCGCAAACAAGCTGATGAGAGGCACCGCCAAACCATCCGAGATCGCCGGCAAGGCAAGCTTCGATGAAATCCGTTACGCCCAGTGCTGGGAGGATGCGGATGTGTTGCTGCAAGGGTTGGATGTACAACCGGGTGATCACTGCCTTTCCATTGCCTCGGCCGGCGACAATTCATTGTCCCTGTTGGCTCGTGGCGCGGGCAAGGTCGTCGCGCTTGATCTCAATGCAACCCAGCTCCACTGCGTAGCCCTTCGCCGCGAGGCATATCGGAAACTACAGCACGGCGAGTTGCTGGAGCTAATCGGTTCACGGCACAGCGAGCGACGGGTGAAACTGTATGAACATTGCCGTGAAGGGTTACCGAAAGATGCGATCGGATTTTGGGATGCCAATCGGGATCTCGTTAAAGGGGGCATCGGTGGTGCAGGAAAATTTGAACGCTATTTCAAAACGTTTCGCGAACGTGTGGTGCCATGGGTGCATTCACGCGCCAGAGTTACCGAGTTGTTCAAGCGGCGTTCACATGACAATCGGAAGAACTTTTATCGTGACCATTGGAACACGTGGCAATGGCGGCTTTTGTTTAAAGTTTTTTTCTCGCGATTCTTCATGGGGCGGCTGGGGCGGGATCCACGGTTTTTTGACTATGTGAAAGGCAGTGTTGCGGAACGAATTTTCTCGCGCACGGAGCACGCGTTGACCGAGTTGTCACCGGCGGTGAACCCGTACCTGCATTGGATTTTACATGGCTGCCACAATGAAGCACTGCCGTTCGCACTGCGCGAGGAGAATTTTGAGTCCATCCGGACCAACCTCGACAACTTGGAATTGCGACAGGCGTCGGTGGAGGAAGTGGTGGAGGAACCGTCGACGGGATTCGATTGTTTCAACTTAAGTGATATTTTCGAGTACATGTCGGAGGCCGCATATCATGCGTTGCTGGCCAAGCTGGTGACCCGCGCCCGGCCGGGGGCGCGGTTGGCCTACTGGAACATGCTCGCCCCGCGCGAGCGGCCGGAGTCTATGGCGGGGCAACTAAAGTCGCGGCCGGAATTGGCAGAGCGATTGCACCGCGAGGACAAGGCGTTCTTTTACAGCCGTTTCGTGCTGGAGGAGGTGGTGGCATGAGCGGGCCAGATACCGCAGGCGTGGTAGGAGTTTTCGCGCTGTTAGTAACGTTGGTAGTGGTCCTGCGCCAATGGCAGATGCGGCGTGCACCACCACCGGAGGTGGTGCGAAAAAGCCTTCATGTGGCGATGGGCGTAACCACATTGAGTTTTCCGTGGCTGTTCAAATCAGTATGGGCTGTGGTGGCGGTTTCGGCTTTGTCGGCGCTTTTTATCACGGCCATAGAGCGGCTGCCGCGCTGGCGCGATTCCGTGGGGCAGGTGGTGGCGGGCGTGCAGAGGCGCTCGTGGGGCACGGTATTTTTTGCGATGGGCGTGGCGTTGGTGTTTGCGATGTCCGGCGGCGATTCGCTGCTCTACTGCGTGCCGATGGCCATGCTCACCTTTGGCGACTCGCTGGCCGCACTGGTGGGCCGGCGGTTTGGCATGGTGAAATTTCAGACCGGCGAGAGTGCCAAGAGCTGGGAGGGCGCGGGCACGATGTTCGCTGTGACATTCCTCGTGGTGGTGGCGGGCCTGCTGCTGTGGCCACCGCCGGGGATGAACTGGACGCAGAAGCTGCTCGCCGCGCTGATGCTGGGCTTGGTGGGCATGGTGGTGGAGGCGGTATCATGGCGTGGGCTGGACAACCTATTTCTACCCCTGCTCGGCTATTTGTTCCTGAAAACGTATCTGGATCTGGAGGCCACGGGGCTTTTGTTGCGGCTGGTGGTGCTGGTGGCGCTGCTGTTTTTTACCGTGCGCCAGCGCTCGCAACAATTCGTGCTTCGCGACAACGCCCGCATTGGCGCGGCGCTGTTCCTCTACGTGGCCTTCGCGGTGGGCGGCTGGCAATGGTTCCTGCCGCCGCTGGCCCTGTTGCTGCTGTACGCGCGCTTCATTCCCTTTGAATATGAAGTGGAGAAAAATAAATACTCATTCGAGGTTGTGCTGGCGGTGGTGGGGCCAGGACTGGTCTGGCTGTTGCTGTACCGGGCGTGGAAACTAGAGGAGTTTTTTCCACCGTACCTGTATGCCTTCACGGCGAGCTTGGCGGTGATTTGGCTGGCGCGCATCAAGCACAACGGCCGTCCCAGAGGCGCAGGGGCGGCGCTTGCCAAGGCGTCCTTGGTGCCGGCTGGCCTGATGCTTGCGCCATTGATTTGGCTGGCGCGAGGTGGGGACCGGCTGGGGCTGCTGCTGGGCGCGGCGCTGGCGGCGCTGCTGCTGGCGTGCTTGGCGGTGTGGTGGCGACAGGATGGCGGGCCGGAATCGCGCGAGTGGGACTGGACCTGCCGCAGCAGCTGGGTACTAATCGGCTCGGCGCTGGTGTATGCTGCGTCGGCAGGGTTTTAATCCTCCAGAATCTCAACGCGGCCGCTGCGGCCGTTCAGGCGCACGCGCATGCCGGTGCGCAGGCGGCGGCCGAGGCCCTTGAGACCCACCACGGTGGGCAACCCCATTTCGCGCGCCACAATGGCTGAGTGTGAGAGCAGTCCCCCGCGCTCTACCAAAAGACCAGACAGCGATGGATACAGAGGAATCCAGCCGGGGTCAGTGCGCGGGGCGAACAAGATTTCGCCGTTGAGGTCAAGATCGTCCCGTGGCGACTGCACGCATTTCACCACGCCTTCCACCACGCCCGGACAACAGCCGAGTCCCTGCACGGTGTTGGTGATTTCGTCCAGTTCCGCCGCGCTTTCCTCCTCCGCTCCGTGTGTGTTTTGCCAATACACCGGGCCGTGGGTGATGAAGCGCGAGGCGGGCTCCACCGTATCGTAGGCGGCGTACTCGGTTTTCCGTTGCCGCACAAGCGCCTTCAAATCCTGCCCGGTGAGGTGGGCGGTCATTGCGCCGTTGAGTTCCTCCAGTGTGATGAAGAAAATATCCTCCGACTGCTGCAGGATGCCACGTGCGGCAAAGTCATTGCCAATGCCGTTGAACATCGCGCGCACCACGCCGTAAATGCGGGTACGGCAGAAGCGGGTGTTCTCGCGGTTGCGCACCGCTTTGCGCGCGTGCTTGAGCGACCACCGATACACCCAGTAACGCCAACCGCCGAGGTGTTCGCGCACCTGCGCCTCAGCCCGTGTGCGGATTTCCAGTTCGCGCTGGTCGTATTTTTCCAACTCCAACTCGCCGGTGCGCAGGTAGTTGCGCAAACACACGTACAGGAAAGTCGGATCCTGATGGAGATCGGTTTCCTCCAGCTTCATTTCGTTCATGCAACGGAAGCCGTATTTTGAAATGTAATCGGCCACACGTGCCTTTAACTCGTCGAAGCCCGACTGCTGCAGTGCCTCATGACAATCTGCGGCCAGCGTGTTTTTCAGAAGTCCCGGCAAGCCTTCAGTGCGGTTGGCCAATGCGGCCATGCGGATGAGCGCGCGCGTGGGCTCAGCGGACTCGAGATTGCCGTTGCCGCACATCAAGTCGTTTTGCAGCGAATCATCGAGGTTGCCGAGCCATTTTTGGGTGAGCTTTTTCAACAAGCCAAAGTGCACCATGCACAAGTAATCGTTCACGATGGGCGCCTTCCACTCAGTCAACAGGCGCGCCAGCAGGTCCTCGAAATGGCCGTGAATTTCATCGGCTCGCATTCGGCTGTAATCGCGCGCGCGGAATTCGTCGTACACCGTGTGGAAATATTTAAGAAAATCATCCACAAACGATTGGATGCGGAAATGGTATCCGAGAAATTTCAGCCCCGTGAAAAAGCGGCGCACCTTGGAGGAAAGTTTCCCTTGAAACCCGGAGGGCTGGATGCGCTCGGCAATCTCGTCGGCAAGGCTTTCGTCGGTGCCCATCATTGTCTCCATGAACCCGCGGTTGTACTTGAATCCGGGCAGGATGCTGGTGAGCCGGTACCAGTTGAGTAGGTTGTAGTAGATGCGGCCGTGGAAGGAGCCGAGCATGTTGCGCAGCGTGGGGTCCATCCGGCGAATCTCCACCGCTGGCACGCCGAGGATTTCGCAGAACTGCACATACACTCGCCCATATACGAACCGCGCCCACGTGAATGTGAGCGGCAGCGTGATGCCGCCGTAGCTCTCCACGATGTTGGAGTTGTCCCAAATAAATAATTTCCCGGCGGGGTCGGCCATGGGCGTGGTGACGGGGCGGGACTGGAGCAAAACCAGTTCGCCATTGCGTTCGCCCCACTCGATATCCTGCGGGTACTGGTAAAACGCCTCCACCTTCCGGCCGAGTCGAGCCAGCGACTTCAGCTCGTCGGCGTTCAGCACGGGGGTTTCCTGTAAATCCATCGGTACGGCACGCGTCTCGATGCCGCTGTGTTCGGCAGCTTCCACCTGCGTTTCCTTGCGCACGATTTCCTGTTCAATCAGTTTGCCGGTGGCTTTCTCAAGCACAAAATGGTCGGCATCCAGCGCGCCGGATACCAGTCCTTCGCCGAGGCCGTGCACGGCGTTGACAACGCATCGGGTGGGATCCTGAGCCACGGGATCGCACGTGAAAAGCACGCCGCTCTTTTCGCACGCGACCATTTCCTGAAATACCACGGCCACCTCCGCCGGCGTGGCCAGCGGCAACCCGCGTTGCAAACGATAGCCAAGGCTGCGCGCGGAATAAGCAGAAGCCCAGCATTGGCGCACCGCCGCGCGGGCGGCTTCCAGCGTGGGCAAGTTGAGGAAGGAACTTAACTGGCCGGCGAATGAATGTTGCGCGGAATCTTCACCCGCCGCCGAGGAACGCACGGCGATGGGCGCGGTTAATGACGCGAAGGCGGCCGCGATGTCGCGCTCGATTTCCGGCGGCATCGGCGCGTCGGCAATCAACTGGCCAATGGCGGTGGACACTGCCTCGAGTTTTTCCGGTGCCCCGCCATCATCAGGGTTGAGCGTTTGCAGGTGTTGTTGGATGGCCGGTTCCAAGTCGTTGGCCGCGCGGAACGCGGCGAAGGCCCGCACGCCCAGCACGCGCCAAGCCGGCACCGGTAGGCCCTCGCGATGGAGTTGGAACAAGTGCAGCCCCTTGCCGCCGGCCTCGCGTCGGGCAAATGATTCGGTGCTGTCAGGGTTAACGAGCATAGGCGCAGGTGACGGCGATTCCGAGGTACAACAACACGAGGAACACGGACGTGACACCGCGATAAACTTGCCCGAACGGCGGCCGGTTGAGAAGCCCGTAGGTCAGGCCAACTCCGAGTAGTAGGGCGCTGATGGCTGCGGTCCAGCCCAGCAACAGCCGTGAGTGCGCGAGGCGCTCGCCGAGCATCAGCCATACCGCTGCGCCGGCCATGACCCACGCGAGCGCCACCGCGCCCCAGCGGGTCCAGACTTTGGAATAGGAATTCACCTCGTCACGTTCTTCCTCAGTGACAAACGTTTTGCGGCCAAATTCGAACAGGTTGAACAGGCACCACGAGCCAAGTGCAAACCGCCACGCGCGGCCATCGAGCGCCCAAGGGGATTGCCCGGTGAACGCGGCAAACAACGTGAGTGTGAGCAGCACCGTGACCACCGTGTGTATGAGGGCGTAGGTGGTGAGCCGCGGGCGCAGGAAGTCGCGCAGGAAAAACTCGCGGTACATCAGCATCGAATACGCGATGGTGATGGCCATGCCCGCCAGCGCGCCCGTGCCGAGCGCGGCCATGCCCGCGAGTTCCACAGCGAAACAGACGGCGATGCCGATTTTCAATTGACGCGGCCACAGCACGCCGCGCACCAGCGGGCGATCCGGAAACACGCGGGCATCGTCTTCGTGATCCTTCAATTCATCGTACAGGCGGAGCTTGAAAAAAAATGCGAGCGTGGCCAGCGCGGCGAGCAGGAGCAGCGGCACCGGCACCGGTCGCGCCCCGCCCACCCAACCGGCGGCGAAGGCGCCATAATGCGCAAGGAACAGCGCGGCAATCATCGCCAAGTGCGATGCGGGCTCAAAGCGTTGGCGCACAAACATCCACCAGCGCCCGGCGAGACTTTCGGGGATGGCGGGAGTCGCGTTGGCGGCGGCCTCGTTCAAGCGGCGGCGCCCTCCAGTTGTGCGCGCAGGGTCTCGTACTCTACCTTGCTATGGTGGCGCGGGTCCATTGGGATGCTGTCCACCACGTAAATCTCGTCCACCGGCAGGTTGTGTTTTTTCATAATCCGCTCAATCTCACTGTGGAGTTGGGCCGCGTTTCCGTTGGTTGGATCGGCCAGTGCCACCACGCAGGCGGTGCGTTCGCGCAATGCGTTATCGGGCAACCCAAGGTAGGCGGCTTGGCGCACGGCTGGCAATTTCTTCAGCACCATTTCCGCGCGCACGGGGAAGACATATTGGCCGTCGCGTTGGATGGCGTTGTGCACGCGGCCGACCATCCACAGGAAGCCTTCGGCATCGAGCCGGGCGAGGTCGCCGGTGCGATGCCAAATGGTGCCGTCGGCATCGCGTATTTTCGCGCGGCTGAAGGCGTCGGGGTTGTTGTAATAATCGCGGCACACGTGTTCGCCGGCGACGATCAATTCGCCCACCTCGCCGTCGCTCACCACAAGCGGGCTCCAGTCGGTTTGCGCCTGCACTTCGATTGGGCCTTTTTCAATTTTCAGAAACTTGATGCGCAGGGTCTCGACCGGCCGACCGACGTTTACGCCGTCTTCCACCCATTCCGGATCGTCTGCCGTACGGCCGGGCAGACCGAGCATTTCCTCCGCTTCAATGTGCGCGATGGGCTCGACCTCGGTGGATCCGTACAGCACCCAAATGGCGGAGGTTGGCGCGATGTCCTTGAAGTCGGTGAGGTTGTCGCGGCTGATCGGCGCGCCGCCGGTGATGACCCGGCGCAAGTCGGGAAGTTGATAGCCATTGTCCGAGCAGTACGCGGACATCGAGTTGAGCAACCAAGGCGAGAGCGTGGCGCAGGTGACATGGCAGGCGGCCATCTGCGAAAGTAGCAGCGCGTTGTCGTGGTTCGCCGGCGTGCCCACATCGATGGCCGGGATGACAGTGCTCACGCCGGCGGCGATGTTGTTCAGCGAGAAAATCGGGAACGCCGGCAGGTCTACATCCGTTTCCGTGTACGGCAGGAATTCATTCAGCGCCTCGTGTTGCGCGGCCAAAAACCGGTGCGTGCGGTTGGCGCCCTTGGGCGTGCCGGAGCTGCCGGTGGTGAACGTGACGAGCGCGGTGTCCTCCTGTTCCACCGGCTCGATGGGGGCGGTTTCCGGGTGCTGCATCAGCGCCTCCAGCCGCGCGGGCCACTCGCCGTCGGCTGGACCGAAAACGATTTTGGTTTCCATTGCCGATAACGTGGGCGAGACCGTAGCCAGCTCGAAGGCTTGGGAAAAACTAATCATCGCCTTGGCGTTCACCGCCCGGGCGCACATCTCCAACTCATCGCGCCGCGCCCAGGAATCGAGAAACACCGGCACGGCCCCGATGCGTTGCAGGCCGAGCATCGCCGTGTACAGCGCCACGGACATTGGCAAAAAGAGCAGCACGCAGTCGCCCTTGCCCAGCCCGAGCGCGCGCAACCCGCCCGCCGTGTGTTCCACGCCCACGGCGAATTCCCGGAAGCTTGTTTGCCGGTGTTCAATCGGCTGAACCGCGCGCGGATTTTTCAGCCAGCGCTGCAACTCGTCGGGTGGCACCCAGTGATAGGCCGTGGCTTCCGGTTGCGTCTCGGTGTTTCGATGCAGGAATGAGACCACGTTATTGTCCGGCGTGCTGCCTTCTGCATATCCAATGCGTTCAATGCGTTTCATTTGTTTTTCCATTCTATAAAACCATCCCGCGTGCGCGGAGCGCCTTCAGCTCCCTCGGGCCGGGTGTGCGGGTGATGACGGGTTGGTCGCAAGAGTTGTGTTCGCCGGTGGGCAAGGCGTCGTGTTCGGCGATATGATGAATCAACCGCGCCAGTGCTTCGCCTTCCGCTTGGCCGGTGCGGGCGAGGTAGGCGGGGTAATTTTTTTCGCCCGGCTCGGAAACGGTTTGCTTGGCGAGGATGCGCCCGGCATCCACGCGCTCGTTCATTTGGTGAATGGCGAAACCCGCCGGCCGGTCTTCGGAGAGCGCAAACAAGTCGCAAAGCGTGCCGCGATATTCGGGCAGCAACCCGTGGTGCACATTGATGCAGCCCAGGCGCGGGGCTTCAAGGATCGGGGTTTTGTAAATGCAACGGGTGCGAAGGTTGATGATTAAATCAATGTGTCGGTCACGAATCCATTGGCACATCTGTGGCGAATTCATTGTGGCGGCGCGTTTCACGGGAAGTTGCTTTTGGCCGAATAATTTGTCGCGGCGTTTCAGCGGCAACGCGAGCAGGTTGCCCGTGAGTGCCCCGGCCAGACCGGTGCAGCCGGTGGCCCAAAGGCCGGCCGTGCGCTTGATGAGGCTCCACGAAAACTCCTTCAACACCACCAGCGCGGCGATGTGTTCGCCCGCGCGATCCAGCAGCGTCTCAAACACATCAGCATAATTGCGGGGAAGATACGTGATATCCGAGGTAACCAGCAGCACCTTCAGGGGCCGGCGCGTTGGGGCCGGTGCTTGCCCGGTGTGGCTTGCGGTTTTCGCGGTCATGTCCAGTTGGCCTTGCACGGCGACAATATACGGGAAAGCGGCACGGGAGCGCTAATCGATAATATCAATGATCCGCCTTCGCTAATCGATTGTCGCTCAGTCCATTCGCTCGATCTTCAGCGGCAAGGCGGGGCCCAGCCGGAGGGTGATGCTGGGGGCGGGATGAATGTCTTCCCCGCCATCGAGCGTGAATTTATAACGCTTAAGCAGCATGGACAGGATGATCATGGATTCCATTTTCGCGAATTCGTGGCCAACACAAAAGCGCGCGCCCGCGCCGAACGGCATGAAGGCATCGGGCGTTTCCCCCTCAAACCGTTCCGGCCGGAATTCATCTGGCGCATCCCAAAAATCCGGATGGCGGTGCAGGCAAAAGGGGCTGATCACCACATTGCTTTTTTTCGGAATGAGAAACCCGCCGACGTTATCATCCTCGTGCACAAATCGATCGATCACCCATATCGTGGGATACATCCGCAATGACTCCATCCACACACTCCGCATGAACGGCATCTTCTCCAAATCCTCCAAGCCCGGCGGGATGCCATTGAGGATCTCACTGATTTCCACGCGCGCCCGATCCTGAATGGCCTGATGTTTGGCCAGCAAATAAAGCGTCCAGATAATTGAGTTGGCGGTGGTCTCATAGCCGCCGAGGAAAAAAGTGATGACCTCATTTCGCAAAAGCTGGTGATGATGCGTGCCCGCCGTGGACGGCTTCTCGCGGATCATCAGAGACAGCAGATCATCGTCATCCGGACGGGACTCCAGTTGCTTCGTTTTGTCTTCGATAACCGAATCCGCGATGGCGGTGATTTCGTCGTAGGCCTTGGCAAATTTCCGGTTGCCGCCGGTGGGCAACCACAACGGGATCGGGATGGCCTGTTGATTCCGCGCGTAAGCGTGGTCGGTCATCACATCCATCAACTGGCAAAGGCCCGCCGCCTTCTGCGTGAGATCGGCACCAAACAAAACCCGGGCCACCACGGTCAGTGTCAGCTCCATGACTTCCGGCATCATGTTGAAGGTTTCACCGGAGCGCTCAAAATCGCCCCAACGATCCATGTGGGCGGTGGTGCAGTCGGCCATCGCGCGCGCGTAGCCCGGCAACGTCTTGCGATGGAAAGCCGGCTGCACCAGTTGCCGTTGCGATTTCCAAAACTCACCATTGCTCGTCAGCAAACTCTCGCCACAAATGCCTTTTATGTATTCCGAACTGCGGGTGTTCTTCGTGTAGTTGTCGCGGTTGCCCTGCAGCACATGCCGGATGAGATCCGGATGATTGACGAGATGAAAAATAAACGGCCCGATTTTGAAGCGAACCACATTGCCGTGGCTTAGAGAAGAGTCCACCAGAAACCCGAGAACATCCCGGCGGAAATCCGGGATGATGCCCATCAACCAATGACCGCGCGGGCCCGGTGCAACTTGTGCTTTATCCGTCATGGTTCAGGATCGGTAAACGATTGGCGAGATGTTGGGAAATACAAAAAATCAATGGTGACCACTTTTTTTTCAATTGGCGAGCACTCACGGTTTATGCCATCGTTGACCCCTGAACGCGAGATGAACAACCTGCTCCACAGTCAACCCTTCCAATCGGCGTGCATGGAGGAAGGCCCGGATCGTTACCGCGATTTGGTGGGCCGGCAATCGGAGTCCTTCCGGGCTTGGGCGGCCGCCCAGTACGCGTTGCTAGGCGCGATGAAGCCGGTGGATTCCTCATTGGGACATGTGTTGGAAACAGGATTGATCCCGGACGGAATGATCTGCGAATTTGGCGTGTGCACCGGCCGCTCAACAAATTTGATGGCGCGTGCACTGGCGCCGCGCGAGGTATTCGGGTTCGATTCCTTTGAAGGCTTGCCGGACGACTGGGTGGTGGGCGATCTCACCGTGCCCAGGGGATTCTTGGCAGTCGACGCGAACAAACTGCAATTCGAGTCCAACGTGAATTTGGTGAAAGGATTCTTCAACGAAACGCTTCCGGGATTTTTGCGGGAACACACCGGCCCGATCGGGTTGATGCACGTTGATTGCGATACCTACGAATCCACCGTCGACATTCTGAAACTGGCCGGCGACCAGTTGCAGTCCGGCAGCATAATTGTCTTCGACGAAATCCTGGGCGACATGGGATTGGAGAATGAGCTGAAGGCGATGTGGGAATTTTTGCAGCGAACGCCACGCGCCATCGAGTGGATCAATTGGGGCGGCCATTGTTGGACCGCCGAGACGCAGGGTTCTTTCAACGACATAAAGCGGCCCGATTTTTCACATAAACTCAAAACCATTTTGGCCAATCCCGGTTACGTCATCCGTCATTTACGCAACGACAAAAAAATCGAGGAATGCACATCGGCCGCGGCCCTGCGATTCAGTTAAACCAACTAACCCAAAAAACTATGAGCGAAAAAAACTGTATGGAAAAATGGGAGGCACTCACCAACGTACCAGCGATTGTGGAGTTCTTCGAAAATATGTTCGAACACCTCGGGGTACGGGTCACCGACACCCGCGAGGAATTCACCTGCCACCACTGCGGGGACAAGATCGAACTGGAAAAAGGCGTGGACGACGAGGCGGTGGATTACACGGTGGAGATTGAGAGCTTCCAAGTCGACCGATTGGTGGCACACACGCACGACAAGGAGATCGATGAGATCGAGAAGTACAGGATTGTTTGCGTCCTTTTCACCCCTGCCACGGCCGCAACGTTGAAGAAGAGGCTTTCCGGTAAGCTGGTACGCTTCCTCCTGGGAGCCGAGCCCGTGACGCACGTGAATCTTAAGTCCCCCAGTGACGAGGAGCCCAATGCGCAACACACTCTGGTGGTCGCTGGCAACCAATGGCTGGCTATTCCCGGCCTGCACGGCGATCCGGACCGCATTTACCACATGACAGTGGATGAGGCGCTGCTCTACCACCGCCGTGTGTTCGCCACCATGAAGAAGGACACCTTTGGTGCCTGGTGGAAATTCGGCGGCTGGTACAAGGACTACCGCGAGACCATCTCCACCTGCCCACGCAAGTAGTGTTGAAGCGCACCTGCAGCACATCCGGGTGGACGCGCAGGGGCGCTATTTATCTTTTCGAGTTCCCCGAACGCCTCCTGCCTCCTCGTGGTTACCAAGCTTCCACATTGAGCGATAAATTTTGTTTATAAGGTTCGTGTCGGGCGAACCACATCGGTTCATTTCATTAAACGCGAAAAAGTCGAGCCACGGCGGCAAGACAGCTGAAGAATTAAAATCTGAAGGAAAATGAAACACCTCCTAATCACAACAGTCGCAGCCTTAGTTCACTTCGGAATTCGATTAAGCGTATAGTACGCTGCCTTATGAAGTAGCGGTTGGCCTTTGAGATCCCTTATGCCATCGGCGTGCAGTTCGTGGACGTAGCCAGTGCGCAGGCCATCGATTTTCAGGTGAACCAATTTTTTGCCGGCATCAAGGGTGGCCGATTTCACAGTAAGGGCTTTTACGTCAGTTTCTTCGCCACCATATTTTGAGTGATACGGGTAGGTGTAGCTACTCAGCACGTAGCTCTTGGGGTTGGTGGCAGTCCTGGGGTCAGCCGGTCGGGTAAAAGTCAGCACAAACCCATTTGGACGTGCAGACATCGTCTTGATTTCAAAGGGCACCTTGCCGGCCCATTGCAGACGCTGCAGACCGTAGCTCTTGGTGCCCAGCGAATTCCAGCCACGGTTGCTTTGGCCGATATACATCGAGCCATCCACGCCCCACTGCAGGCGCAACGCCGCGCAGTCAAGCCCGTCACGGAACCGGAAACACGCGCCCTGATATTCGCCCTCCACTTTTTCCAGAAACACACGCGATACGAATGACATTGTGAATTCGCCGCAAAAAAGCTGGCCGGCAAAGGGGCCAAACTTGCCTTGGGTGCTGTCGGCCAGTATGTCGGTGGTGCTCATGCCCATCTTGCGGTAGGGGAACCACACTGCAGGCAATTGATAAGCGCCAATGCGTTTGGCAGCTTGGGTGACAGTCAGGTTTTTGGGCAGGTCACCATCCACCTTGAAGGTGGCTCCAGGCAATTGGGTAAATGGGAGCGAATCGGCATGGCCATGAAACGTGCCACGCTTTAAGTGCATTAGCGGGCTGGTGGGGAACCAGTTGCCCTGTTGATCGGTGGCAAACACATCGCCGGCGAGATTAGTGCCAATGCCTGAGGGCGAACGGAAGCCGCCGGACATGGGCGTCCACGATCCATCAGGCTTCACACGGAGGCTCCAGCCGCGCCATTGGTTGTTAGGGTTTGATCCCTTGCCGATGGAGCAGTTGAGTGCCACCCACATGTTACCCGCGTGATCGATGGCCGGGCCGTAGGCGTACTCGTGGTAATTGCCGGTGACACCCCAGCCCTTTGCGTGGGTAAGGTATTCATCGGCGCGTCCGTCGTTATCGGTATCGCGAAGGCGCGTCAGTTCAGTGCGTTGTACGGTGTAGAGGTTGCCCTTATGATAGGCCAACCCCAGGGGTTCATGTAGGCCACTGGCAAATTTTGTGTACACCGGTTTGCCTCCCGATAAACCTTTGGCAATCCAGATCTCACCTTTGCGAATGGCCAAGGCCATGCGGTCCTCGGGCAAGGTGGCCATTCCGCTAATTTCAAGTTTGAGGTCCTTTGGGAAGGGGACAGAGATGAGCTTGTAGTAGTCATTCTCAGCGGCAGTTGCCCCTGCGACACCTAGCAGCGTGATTATGACTAGTTTCTTCATTGCCAGTGCCATTCTATTTCCATGGTTGCTTTTCCGGAGGAATCAAATTTTACCGGCACAATTAGTTCGGACATTCCCTCAATCCTCCGTATCTGTGAATTGGGGGCGGTGATGTAAAGCTTGGTATTGGTGCTCCACACCCCGGGTTTGTCAGAGAGAAAAACTTTGGCCGTTGCCAGCCGGACCCAAAGGTTGTCCTTGGCGCCGGTAAACTCCATCTGCCGCCGCAGACCTTTGCCTCTGGGCGTGAGGGTATCTGTGATTTTTGTCGTGCCCTGCGAATAGAGAAGGGTTGGTATACCCTCCTTGGACAGGCGATAGCCTCGCATTTTCAGGCCGTCCGTGGGCCACGATTGTTCCGGATTTTTTAGGAGAGCAACTGCTGGGCCTGTTTGTAGTGTTACTACACTCTCTCCCAATGGTGGGGCCAGTGGAGTGAATCGATCATCCCAGGTGCTTTCCGCATTAAGAAATTTTCCGCGCCAAAGAAGGGACCATCCCACCTGCTCAGAGTTAAAGGCCGCGTGGATTCCTTCGGGAAAGCCAATGGCAATGGCGTGCGTGCCCGCGCCCTCCATGAAGGTGCGGAACACGATCGGCCGTTTGCCGGGTTTCAGTACAAAACTACCTTTCTTTTCCAGTCCCTCAGGCAGGCGGGTTTGTTCGAGCTCGTTTAGGTACACCCATATGCTATCAATTTGCCTTGGTGTATTTCGTCCGGAAATCTTGCTGACCGCCTTGCCCTCAGGCCAGAAGGAGGGCATCCGGGTGCCGGGACGGAAACTGGCCGGGCTAATTAGATAATCGCGAAACCACTCCGGGCGCAGCCGCCCAGGCGAGTGGGCCAGATCCATCGCCTGAATGCCCAGTGATTTGCTCCCACCCAGTTGATGGCAGCTGATGCAGTTGAGCCCCTTGACCCCCATCAATTCTCGCCCGTACTTGTTGCGACCCACCTGATTTTCCTCCCCATCCCGCGGCGTGGGTTTCACGTTGGCGCGAACGTCGGCGGCTGCAAAGTGTCTGTTGAGAAACGTGGCGTGGATCTCGCCAAAATCAGGCATGCGCGTGGTCATGTAGGGGCGCACGGCTTCCTCGCCACGCAGCACCTTGTGCAGGGCTGCGTCTGTCAGCTTGGCCCCCACGCCGGTGAGTGGAGGAGGCAAACGCCCCTCATCCCCAAGGTCATTGCCGGTGGTGGCAAAGAACTTGTCGCGTGCCGGATCGGGTTTGCCCAAGCCATCGCGCACGTGGCATGCGGTGCAGTTAAGTTGGCGCATGCGGCGGTGCGTTTGTTCCTGGGCTGTGAACGCGACTGGCTTGGCCCTAAGCGCGGCGGTGATGGCTTTTATCTGTTCAGTTTTCAGATAAAAGTGGGGTACCCCTTTTGACGGCTTGGCAGAAAGGCAGCCTTGTGTGGTATCAAGCTTGGCCAGTGGCTTGGCTAAATTTGGCAGTATGTTCGAACCACGCGTGGAATGACAATTGGCGCATCTCATTTTTAGGAATAGGGCTTTACCTTCTTCCCGCAGCTTCAGAGCGGCTGGGCCATTAGCCAGAGCAAAGTCTTTACGTGATGGGATGCGGTCACGAAGGAAGACGGCGAGATGCGAGGCCTCTTTCTGAGTCATTGGCACGCGAGGCATCCGGCCGGCGGGGCGACTGTGCAGTGGGTTGAGTAGAAACTGGATGAGTTGCTCTTGTGTGTACTTTTGCTGCAGCTCTCCCAGAGGGTAATCCCTGCCGTTGTCCTTGGCATCGGGTGCATGGCATTGGGCGCAGCCGATGGTCTCATAAAGTTTTTTGCCTGCACTGGCACGGCCGGTTGTCACCACCGTGTTGCCCAGTGGCGGAGCAAGGGACACCAGATAACGGCGCAGGGCATCGACGGCGCGCGCCTTGTCCTTCTCGGTAAGACCGTGCAGTAAGTCGGGCATGAGGGTGCCGGGCTTGAAGCCATGCGGATCATTCAGCCAATGTCGCAGCCAACTGGCTGAAGCAGAGTTGTGAGTGGTGAAGAGCACCGGAGCCGGGCGCGTTTCAAAACGGTGACTCTGCGATTTGTCCGCAGCGTGGCAGCCGATGCAGTTTAGCTCGTTGATGAGCACCTCACCAGCGGCTACTTGTTCAGTTGGTGTTTGATGGGGAAAACGGTCGAAACCGGGAACCACCGGTTGCGCTACCGCGAGGAGCGGAAGCAGACAAACGATGAGCGCGGCAGTGCGCATTACGATTGGGCATCGCGGGCCTTACCAAGGAGCTTCATCCGCGGGCCCATGTAGTGGCCGTGATCCAAAAAGGAGCGGCCACTGATGAGGTTGCTATCGATCAGGCGAAAGTAGGAGGGGGACATCGTGTCCATTGTCTCAGTGGCATCACCAATGATGATGAGAACCTTGGGTTTATTGGTATCGCTCATGTATGTGGGAGTTAAGCTTCTGCGAGACACTTTCCCAAGTACGTTCGCGCGCGGTTGATCTCAGCAGTACACGCGGTGGCATCTTTCAGGATCGGAATGCCGCGGGGGACCGGGTGCATAAAAATACTGGTGAAGCCGGAATAGTTGATCTGCTTGAGCGCACGCACGATGGGCACAAAGTCGAGCTTTCCGCGCCCGGGCATTTGCAGCAGTTCCTGCTCCTTGGGTAGTTTCTTGGAGCAACCCATGCCGTGTTGCCAAGCGTAAAACATGGCGATACGGTTGCCTAGTGTCTTGATGAGCTTGGCATGGCCAGCGGCATCTACCCTGAGGCTTTCCAGGTGATAGGGGGCTAGCGCAATGCCCAGATGCTTGCTGGAGGAAAATTCAATCAGCCACTTCATGGAGTCGGGAGAATCCATGAGGCTATTGCCATGGTTTTCAATGGCAATGGTGACATTCGCTTTCTCAGCCGCCGCAATATGCGGCTTAAGCAACTCGGCAAATTTCTTTACCTCGGCCTTGAGTTCAACCCCCTTGAGCCCTTTGCGCCCGCGTCCGCCGCATACCAGCACCTTGGCGCCAAAATTTTGCGCGACTTTCATTTCCTTCTGCAACCCAAAGGGGCCAAGGTCATAGA
>Ga0209089_10002151_pt1 | contig 17619 bp, 20 predicted proteins | sample ArcticOcean_MG_C_FD_187431 | JGI IMG/M metagenome (GOLD analysis project Ga0209089, IMG submission 187431) | Marine microbial communities from western Arctic Ocean - ArcticOcean_MG_CB2_150 (SPAdes) (version 2) | ecosystem: Environmental > Aquatic > Marine > Oceanic | place: Arctic Ocean: Canada... | reverse complement strand
TACACTCGGCAATTTTCTTTGCTATATGAGGTAAAAATTTAGGTTCATTCTTAGATGAGTTTTTGATTCCCATGTCTCTTGGTAATAAGTAAGGTGCATCGCTTTCAATCATTAATCTGTTTAATGGAATAAGATTTACTAGCTCTTCTAAATGCTTTCCTCTTCGTTCATCACAGATCCATCCAGTGATGCCTATGTAAAAATCTAAATCTATGTACTCCAAAAGCTCTTCTTTTGATCCTGTAAAACAATGGACTATAGTTTTAGGTAATTTTTTTGATAGAGGTTTTAATATCTCCAGAAACCTTTTGTGGGCTTCTCTCTCATGTAAAAATAATGGCATTTGAATATCAATAGCTATTTCTAAATGTGCTTCAAAGCTTTTTTCTTGTTCCAAAGGAGTAGAAAAATTTCTGTAAAAATCCAAACCCGTTTCGCCAATTGATCTTACTTGCTCTTGTGCAAGCAGTTCTTTTATTTCTGAAAAGTAACTAGAAGTATAGTTTTTAGCCTGGTGAGGATGTATTCCCGCTGTAGAAATAATTGAATCTGAATATTGGTTAGCTATAACAAGGGCTTTTTCACTTTCCAGTAGGTCAGAGCCTGTTATCGAGATTCGCTTAACACCGTTTTTTTTTGCGGTATCTATAATATTATCAAGATCAGTAGTAAACGAGGGATGGGTGAGGTTGGCACCAATATCAAAATATTTTTCTTGTAAATAATTATTCATTTTAGGATGGGTATTATATGGTAGATTTACGCAAAGTTTTTCATGGAGAATATAAATGTCAGGACCATTAGAAGGTTATAAAGTATTAGAGTTAACTTCAACTGTCTCAGGCCCCTTTGCTAGCATGATGTTAGCCGATCAAGGAGCAGAGGTTACTAAAGTAGAACCTCCAGGAATAGGAGATCTAGCTAGATTTATGGGGACAACCAAGACAGGGATAGGTGCAATGTTCACTGTTTTGAATAGAAATAAGAAATGCATTTGTTTAGATTTTAAAAACCCAGAAGACTTTGAAGTGCTTACGAAACTCATACAAGAGACAGATGTTCTTGTTGAAAATTATCGACCAGGAATAGTAAAAAAACTAGGTATTGATTACGATTCTGCCATTAAGATCAATCCTGAAATTATATATTGTTCTATCTCTGGATACGGCCAGTCTGGGCCATATAAAGAAAGAAAGGTTTATGACCCCTTAATTCAAGCAACAGCAGGAACAGCTGCAGCCCAAAGTTCAAGTAATCCTGAATTCTTCAGAACAATAGTTTTTGATAAAGTAACTGCCTTAACTGCTGCACAAACTATAACAAGTGCTCTTTTACAAAAGGAAAGGATAGGCAAAGGTCAATATATTCCAATATCCATGATGGATTCTGCTTTGTATTATTCTTGGCCGGACATGATGATGAATCAAACCTTCCTCGAAGGTGGAGAATCTATTGGTGAGTTGGCTGATTATTTCTCAGTTTACAAGACGAAAGACGGGTTTATTACTATTATTTTAGCTGCGAGTGATGAGGTTTTTAATCCATTTTGCGAGTACTTTAATGCTGATCTTCATAAAGATAAGAAGTTCTCTAATGCTGCAGCCAGAGTTAAAAATAAGGACGATCTTACTTCAGAAATAAATAAGATTACTCAGGAATACAATACTAAAGAGTTAATAGACCTTATGGATCTTCATGGAATTCCAGCCTCTGTAGTGAATCAACTAGACGATATATACAAGGATCCTCAAGTAATTGAACAAGGATCTTTGGTTGAAGTTGAGCATCCCATAACAGGAACAATGAGAATGCCTAGGCCTCCTTTTAAATTTCTTAATCAAGATAAATTTCCAAAAAAACAAGCAACAATTTTAGGAGCAGACACTAGAGAAGTTTTGGAGAGTTTGGGGGTAGAAAATGAACATATACTGAGAATAGAAGACAGAGAAGAGCAAAATAGAAAACTTCTTGCTAGTTTCAACTTAGACCAAGTTAAATAACAACAGGTAACATGACATAATATGATTATTAAAAGATTAAAAGGGACTTAGGAAAGTATGATTAAAAAAATATTATTTTTCTTGCTATCAATTTTGCTAACTAGCTTTTTAGTTGGCGCTCAAACAACTATTTTAAATCTAATGTGGCTTTCGAGCCTTGAAATGCCTGTAACTTTAATGGTTTACATCTCTAGTATTTTTAAGGATTTCTACATGCTGAGTCTTTCTCCTGTAGTTGGGATGTTGCCTATTTCAATTCCACCCCTTCTGCCAACCTTAATTTTTTTAGGTTTCCTTATAAGCTTCTCTGTCACTTGGCTAGCTCTTAAGTGGGTAAAAGTAGAAAAAAAATACGCTTATGGTATTGCAGGAGCTGTAGCACTATTCTTTATAGTTTACTTGATGCCAGTTGTTTTCTTCGGGGTTGATATGCTGGCCGGAGCTAGGACACCATTGGGAAAACTGAGTTTAATCATTTGTGGGTACGTAGGGGGTCATTTTATGGGGTCTAAATTAAATAAAATTGAATTATGAAAATACTAAAACAAATAAGCTTAATAACAATTACATATTTTCTGTGTTTTAGTCTCTTTGCTAATCACCATGAAGAATCTTATAAATTAGAAGTCGTTGCTGAAGATCTTAGCTTCCCATGGGGAATAGCATTTATTTCTAATGAGGAAATTTTAATAACAGAAAAGACAGGTGAATTGAGATTAATCAGTCAAGGCGTGCTTCTTCCAGAACCTATAAGCGGTGTCCCTGAAAGCTTGTTTCGGGGCCAAGGTGGTTTGGAAGGTATCGTTCTGCACCCTAACTTTGAAAACAATCAATACATTTATCTTTCGTTCTCAGAGACAGATCAGAACAACAAAAAATTGAATACTCTTCGAGTGATAAGAGGAAAGTTGGAAGGAACTTCTTTAACTGAAGTTGAAACAATTTTTAGAGCAAGCCCTTCGAGAAAAACAGCAAATCATTACGGTGCTAAGATGGTTTTTTTAAAAGATGGCACACTTCTAATTACGTCTGGAGATGGATTTAATTACAGGGAAGAAGCACAAAAATTGGATAATCATTTTGGAAAAATAATAAGAGTAAATGATGATGGCACAATTCCTCAAGACAACCCGTTTATTGAAACTCCTGGAGCAAAGCCTGAAATTTGGTCCTATGGTCATAGAAATTTACAGGGAATTGTTACTAATTTAGATGGTTCTGTGATCTATGAGCACGAGCATGGTCCGAGAGGCGGAGACGAATTAAATATTATTGAGAAAGGCAAAAACTACGGGTGGCCTGCTATTACATATGGAATTGATTACAGCGGTGCTCTTGTTTCTCCATTTAAAGAAAAAGAAGGCATGGAACAACCTATAAAATATTGGGTGCCTTCAATAGCTCCATCAGGAATGACTTTTTATAACGGAGACTTATTTCCTGACTGGAAAGGAAGTTTATTTATTTCAGCCCTGGTACCAGGAGATGTTAGAAGATTAGATTTAGAAGGTACCAACGTTGTTTCTGAAGAGGTCCTTTTTAATAAAATAGGAAGAATAAGAAATATTGTTACAGCCCCAGACGGAAGTTTGGTTATGGTGACAGATTCAAACAAAGGGAAACTTTACCGAGTTACCCCTAAATAATAAGGAGAAAATTATGATTGCAAGAGTGATATCAGGATTGATAGGTTTGTTTATGCTGTACTCAGCTTTAGGTTGGATTTTAGACCCGACTAACGCCGCCGCCGGCTTGGCTATGGTTCTAGTTGAAGGACCTGGAGAAAGCACTTTAGGTATGAATACCCAAATAGGAGACTTCACTTCTTTCTTTTTTACTGCAGGCTTGATGGCTTGTATAGGTGCTTACAGAAATGAACATGTTTGGCTTTATGCAACTATAAGTTTGCTAGGATCTGCAGCTCTTTTTAGATCTTATGCTGGCCTAGTTCATGGTGCAGACTATTTAATGCCAGCAATTGTGGCTGAAGTTATTATGGCAGCGCTTTTATTATTGAGTGTCTTTTTAATGAAAAAAGCTGATTCTTAATTTTAAAGTATGGATTCATTAAATGGATATCCTAGATTTCTAAATGATACAGCTGTAACTAGACAAGACGAATTTACGTATTTAGGTGAAGTAACTGATGCATGGAGTATTGGCGGAGTAGCTAATGGCGGTTACTCTATGGCTATAGCTGCAAGAGCCTTATCAGACTGTCTTGAACACAAAGATCCATTATCAATAACCGGTCATTACCTTTCTAGAGCTGAGCCCGGTCCTGTAACCTTAAAAATAGAAAAGTTAAGTGAAGGAAGAAGTATAACTACTGCAGTTGTAAGATTTATACAAAGCGGAAAAGAGCGAATACGTTTTACTGCTAGCTTTACAGACTTTTTGAAGTCTTCTGGTGATACCTTATATGAAAGAGAGCCGTTAAAGTTTCCACCCATCTCAGAATGTATAAAAATGCCTTATATAGAAGGTTTTACCCCGATACTTGAGAAACAAATAGATAGAAAGTTTACTCCAACATCCGATTGGTGGAATGAAGATAGAAATAGAGACAGGGCTTCTTTAGATGCTTATTATTCTTGGCCTGCAGGAGAACAAATAGATTTATTTAGTCTTGTTTTCTTTCTAGATACTATGACTCCACCTGTATTTAATAGACTGGGTGCAAGAGGATGGGTTCCTTCCATTGAGCTTACTATTCACTTGAGGGCAAAACCTGTTCCAGGACCAGTTTTAATGCGCGGTAAAACTGACTTTGTTACTTCAGGTTTTTTAGGAGAAGATGATGAAATATGGGATGCAGGTGGAAATATAGTAGCTGAAGCTAGACAAATGGCTAAATTAAGAATGCCTAAAAAGTAGAATACGATATCGACTAACTATGTGACTATGATAAAGTCACGCACTGATTTTTAATAACAGGATTATTTATGAAATTTAAAGGGACTAAAGACTATATCTCAACAGATGATTTAAGCATGGCAGTTAATGCTGCCATAGAATTAGAAAAACCTCTATTGATTAAAGGTGAACCAGGAACTGGTAAGACTATGCTTGCGGAAGAAGTTGCTTCTGCTCTTGATATGGAGCTAATAACATGGGATATAAAATCAACAACTAAAGCCAAACAAGGTCTTTACGAGTATGACGCCGTAACTAGATTACGGGATTCTCAATTGGGAGATGAGAGAGTTAAAGACATATCTAATTACATTCAAAAAGGGAAAATGTGGGAGGCTTTTACTTCAGAAGAAAGAGTTGTTCTTCTTATCGATGAGATAGACAAAGCTGATATAGAGTTCCCAAATGACTTGCTGCAAGAAATTGACCGTATGGAGTTTTATGTATATGAAACTAAAAAAACAGTAAAAGCAATTCATAGGCCTGTGGTTATTATTACCAGCAATAACGAGAAAGAACTTCCAGATGCTTTTTTAAGAAGATGTTTTTTTCATTACATTAACTTCCCTGATAGAAAAACCATGGAACAGATTATTAAAGTACATCATCCTAAAGTTAAAAAGGCTTTGGTTAAGGAGGCTCTAGAAATTTTCTTTGATATTAGAAAAGTGCCTGGCATGAAGAAAAAACCTTCTACCTCAGAAGTAATAGATTGGTTAAAACTATTAATGGCAGATGATATACCTGATGAAATTTTTAAAAATAGAGATCCTTCGAAAGCAATACCTCCTCTTTATGGTGCACTCATCAAGAATGAGCAAGATGTTCAATTATTAGAAAGATTAGCCTTTATGGCCAGAAGGGAAGGTAATTCTGGTTAACAAGAATGTTTATTTCTCTTTTTAACACCTTAAGGTCTACTGGAGTTCCTTGCTCGCTAAGGGAGCTTCTTGACCTGATAGCTGCGATGGAAAAGAATTTAGTTTTTGCTGACATGGACAAATTCTATTTTTTAAGCCGAGCTATTCTTGTTAAAGATGAAAAACACTACGATAAATTTGATCGTGCCTTTGATATTTATTTTAAAGGCATTGAAAGTCTTGATGATATTTTAGAAATGTTAATACCGGAGGAGTGGCTAAAAGCAGAATTTGAAAAACATTTAACCGAAGAAGAATTAGCTAAAATTAAAAGTTTAGGCGGGCTAGAAAAATTACTAGAAGAATTTAAAAAACGTCTTGAGGAACAAGATGAAAAGCACGAAGGTGGTAATAAATGGGTAGGCACAGAAGGAACCTCTCCTTTTGGAAATTCTGGAGATAACCCTGAAGGTATACGAGTTGGCGGTCAAGGTGGCAAAGGAAAAGCTGTCAAAGTATGGGAGGCTAGAGATTTTAAGAACCTTGATGATAATGTTGAACTTGGAACTAGAAATATGAAAGTAGCCTTAAGAAGATTAAGAAAACTCATAAGAGATAGCGCCCAAGAAGAATTTGACTTGGATGGGACTATAAATGAAACAGCGAGAAAAGCAGGCATGCTTGATGTTATGTTTAGGCCTGAAAAAAGGAATGCAGTTAAAGTATTGGCTCTCTTTGATGTGGGCGGATCTATGGACCCTCACATAAGGGTATGTGAAGAATTATTCTCGGCATGTAAAACAGAATTTAAGAATTTAGAGTATTTTTACTTTCACAACTTTGTCTACGAAACTGTTTGGAAGGACAACAGAAGAAGACAGAATGAAAGAATGTTAACGGAAGATATTATTCACAAGTATTCAGCAGACTATAAGATTATTTTTGTTGGCGATGCAACAATGGCACCTTATGAAATTACAAACCCCGGAGGAAGTATAGAACATTGGAATGAAGACTCTGGAGCTTTATGGATGAAACGCTTGGTTGATGTATACGAAAAAGTTATTTGGCTAAATCCTGTGCCTAAAGAGCATTGGGAATATAGTTCTTCCGTTGAACTTACTCGATCTTTAATTGAAGACAACATGTTCCCTTTAACCATAAGAGGCTTAGAGGAAAGTATGGCCTTTTTGAGTAAATAAGAAATTTTATTGATGTCAGCTCTTTTAATTAAGAACTTAAAAAAAGTTTATCAAGGCGGCCTTGAAGCACTAAAAGGAATTGACTTAGAAGTTGAAAAGGGCGATTTCTTTGCCCTACTTGGTCCCAATGGTGCTGGAAAATCAACGACTATTGGAATCATTAGCTCTTTAGTTACTAAATCTTCAGGAAAAGTAGAAATTCTAGGAATTGATATAGATGATAACCATTCTTTAGCTAAGAAAAAGTTAGGTGTGGTAGGTCAGGAAGTAAACTTTAATCAGTTTGAGAAAGTAGGGGATATTATTAGAAATCAAGCAGGTTACTATGGTTTAAGCTTTAAAGAAGCAAGAGAAAACACCAAGTTCTACATGAAAAAGCTAGATATTTGGGATAAACGTAACGAGCAGGCACGTAAGTTATCGGGGGGTATGAAAAGAAGAATAATGGTAGCCAAAGCTCTAGTAAATAAACCTGAGCTTTTAATACTAGACGAGCCAACTGCAGGTGTTGATATTGAATTAAGAAGATCTCTTTGGGATTTCCTTACAGAAATTAATCATTCTGGTACCAGTATTATTTTAACTACTCATTATTTAGAAGAGGCTGAAAGACTTTGTAGAAATATAGCGATCATAGATAATGGTGAAATTGTAGAGAACACAAGCATGCAAGAACTACTTACGAGACTTGAAGTAGAAACTTTTGTATTTGATTTAGAAGAAGATATAAACAGTCTTCCGAGCATAGCCGATTATGAGTTAAAAATAGAAAACCCAAGAAAAATTAGTGTAACCATTAAGAAAGGACAGGGGTTAAATGAAATATTTTCTCTTTTGAGTAACTCAGGAATAAAAATAGCTAGTATGAGGAATGAAACTGGAAGGCTTGAAGAGCTATTCTTGGGGCTTGTTGAGCCAACAATTAAAGAGACTGAGCATGGATATCACTGAACAATTACGAGCGTTGGCTACAATTATTCGTAAAGAGGTCCATAGATTCCTTCGAATATGGATGCAGACGCTCATACCGCCTGCAATTATGATCATGCTGTACTTCGTAATATTTGGTGAGATTATTGGATCAAGAATAGGAAAAATGGGCGACTTTGATTACATGCAGTTCATGGTCCCGGGTTTAATTATGATGTCAGTGATCAGCAACTCGTACTCCAATGTAGTTTCATCATTCTTTGGCCAAAAATTTTCGAGAAGTGTTGAGGAGCTTCTAATTACACCACTTCCAAACTATATAATCTTAATAGGTTGGGTGTTCGGAGGAGTAGCAAGAGGTTTGATGGTTGGTGCTATTGTCACAGTGGTTTCATTGTTTTTTTCGGAATTAACTGTAGTTAATTGGCCGTTAGCCATTTTTGTAGTATTTCTTACTTCGGTTTTATTTTCCTTAGGTGGTTTTTTAAATGCTTTATTTGCTGAATCTTTTGATGATATTTCAATTATTCCTACCTTTGTTCTTCAGCCTCTTATCTATTTAGGTGGAGTTTTCTATTCGATAACTTTATTAGGGGAACCTTTTAAAACAATTTCTTTAGCTAACCCAATTCTTTATATGGTTAATTCTTTTAGGCAGGCAATATTGGGAGCCTCAGACTTAGCCTCCCTAGGAATTTCTTTAAATGTTGCAATTGGCATGATCTTATTTTTTATTGCACTTTTCTCTTCAATTGCACTTTGGCTTTTAAACACTGGTAAAGGTATTAGATCTTAATGAATGAACTGCCATTAGGTAAACCTTCTGATTACCCCAAGTCTTATGATCCTAATTTGTTGATATCTATCAATAGATTTGATATTAGAAAACAAACAGGACTTGATACCTTATTAACAACTATGCATGGAATTGATGCTTGGACTTCCTATGAACTTTCGTGGCTAGATTTAAATTCTATTCCAAAGAACGAGATTCTTTATTTAACTTATGACTCTTCTTCTAAAAAATTTATAGAATCAAAATCTCTAAAGCTTTACCTAAACTCCTTAAATAACTGTAAATTTACAAGCAAAGAAGATTTATTAAAAACCTTACAAGAAGATATTGGTAGTTGTATTCAGAGTAATATTACGATTGAAATATTACCTACTCCTAAACCAATAGAAGATTCAAGTCTTTGCATTGATGACTCTATCGTTCAATCGGTAAGTCAAAAAGTTAATTCCTTAGTTTTACAAACAAAAGAAATGACCTTGGAAGAAAACCTCTCTTCTCGTTTATTTAGAAGCTTATGTCCAATTACTTCTCAACCAGATTGGGCAACTATAACTATTTATTACAAAGGTCCTCAAATTGTTCATGAAACATTATTAAGTTATTTATTGTCGTACAGGAATCATCAAGGATTTCATGAAGATTGCGTAGAAAGAATATTTTCTGATATTTTAAAAAGATGCTTCCCAGAATCTCTGACTGTAAGAGCTAATTTTTTAAGAAGAGGGGGTATAGAGATAAACCCTGTTCGATCGACAAGCATCGAGTTCGAAAAGGAAATATTTAGGAGCGACAGGCAATGACACAGGTTAATTCTGATCGAATAAAGGAACTAGAGACTAAATCTATTTTTCAAGAAGACACTATAGAACGTCTAAGTGATGAAGTTAGATTGCAGCAAATAGAAATAATAAAACTTAAAGATGATCTTGAGCAACTAATGGATATTTTGAAGGAATCCTCATCAAATAACACTAAGACTAGTGAGAAACCTCCTCATTATTAGGTTGTAAAAGATATAGAGTTATAATTGCTTTTTTATTTCAAAATTAATAATTGGAGAGATGGCAGAGTGGTCGATCGCGCACGCTTGGAAAGTGTGTAAGGTGTCAAAGCCTTCGAGGGTTCGAATCCCTCTCTCTCCGCCATATAAGTCTTCAAATCTCGTAAAGACAATTAATAACTCTTTCCATTAATATGGTTTAATCTAGATTATAAATTCTGGGGGAATTATGAATAAAGTTATTGCTAGTGATAAAAAAGATATGGGTTTAATTGAATGTGTTAACTCGTTGAATAAATTATTAAAATTGAGGGCCGTACCAATTGGAATGAAACTATTTTCAACAAAAGAAGAAATGGAAGAAGTTGAAAAAATTCGAAGACCAAACGGGGTTTTTACCACCGATCAAATAGTAGGACAGGCTTGTAGAAATGGTTGGACAGTAGGCATAACAGCGGAAGATTTAGTTGGGGCTCAGTGCAGCACAGTTATAGGACTCCATCCTAGAAGTGAAGAATGGTTATCTGGTAAACACATGGCAGGAGTCTGGTTTGAAACAGAAGAAGAATCTTCCGAACACCAGAATGCAATGGATGTTGTTCCCTTTGGTGAATACGAGGCGATGGTGGTTAGTCCTCTTTCTAGCGGACGTTTGGATCCGCCTGATATATGTTTAATTTATGCCACTCCAGCGCAAATGATTTTATTTATTAATGGACTCCAGTGGTCAGGTTATAAAAAACTAGAATGGGGGTGTGTAGGAGAGTCAGCTTGTGCTGATTCTTGGGGTAGGGCACTTAAGACAGGAGAACCTAGCCTTTCAATACCTTGCTTTGCAGAGAGACGTTATGGCGGTGTAATGGAAGACGAATTATTAATGGCAATTCCGCCACATTTTTTACCCAAAGTGATTGAAGGTTTAGAGCGTCTTTCTAGGAATGGCTTAAGATATCCTATTGCCCCATATGGCATTAATAATGATGCGAAGGCAGGCATGGGAGTTAGTTATTAACTTCTTGAATTAATCCATTACAATGGCGCCCTCAAAAACGATAATTTAATTTAGTCTTCATTAATGACCATGCAATTAGACCTTGGATGGGAGGAATGGGTAAGCCTCCCAGCTATAAATTTACCCGCCATAAAGGCAAAGATTGATACAGGTGCTCACACCTCTGTTCTGCATGCTAAGCATATAGAAGTTTTTAAGGTTGGAAAAAAGAAGTATGTAAGATTTGAGGTTTCGCCTTTACCTGAGAAACCAAAACTTATTATTTCATGTTCAGCTCCGTTGATCGGCAGAAGAACGGTAACAAGCTCAAACGGTGAATCTGAAAAGAGATATTTTATTAAAACAAGTATCGAGATTTCAGGAGAGACTTGGCCGATAGAAATTTCTTTGACTGACAGAATGACTATGCAATATAGGATGTTGGTTGGTAGAACGGCTATAGGGACTGAAATGACAGTTCATGCTACTGAAAGTTTTTTGAACGGGCAGCCATCTAAAAACCCTTACACGAGTAAGAGAAAGGCTAAACTACGCTCTAGACGAGCGTTACGCATTGCCTTATTAACAAGGGAACCTAACAATTACACTTCGAAGAGAATTGAAATAGCTGGTAGGCAAAGAGGTCATCAAGTTGAGGCTTTCAACTCATCTAGGTGTTATTTAGATGTAGATACCCAAAAACCAGATATTTATTATGATGCCAGCCCATTGCCTAAATACGACGTAGTCATACCGCGTATTGGAGCTTCTATTACTGCTTATGGGTTAGCTGTTACTAGACAATTTCAATTAACTGGAGCTTTACCGCTTAATGAACCTCAAGCAATAGCAAATTCGCGCGATAAACTCCTTGCCCATCAATTATTAGCCTCGGCAGGAATTAATATGCCTATAACTGGATTTGCATCATCGCCTAAGGATACAAATGGAGTTATCAATGCGGTTGGAACTATTCCCCTAATTATTAAACTAATAGAATCTTCTCAAGGCAAGGGTGTTATTTTAGCTGAAACAAAAAAAGCAGCAGAGACTGTGATTGGAGCTTTTAGAGGGCTTAATGCTAATTTCCTTGTTCAAGAATATATTAAAGAATCTAAGGGAGAAGACCTGCGTTGTTTGGTGATTGATGGAAAAGTTGTAGGTTCTATTATTAGATCCAATAAGGGTGGTGATTTTAGATCAAATTTACACCAAGGGGGTGTTGCTGAAAGCACGACTATAAGTCCTAAAGAAAGAGGGATTGCAGTAAGAGCAGCTAAAGCAATTGGATTGTCCGTAGCTGGAGTGGATATACTTAGGAGCAACAGAGGTCCTTTGGTGCTTGAAGTTAATAGTTCTCCCGGCATACAAGGTATAGAAAAAACATTAGGTCTAGATATAGCTGGAGAAATCATAGCTTATTGTGAAAGAAGTTTAGGTATAGGTAATTAAATTAAAAAATGAGAAAAATATGAAAAATCTTAAAGGAAAGACATTATTTGTTTCAGGAGCAAGTAGAGGAATTGGTCTTGCAATAGCAAAGCGAGCTGCTCAAGATGGTGCCAATATAATTTTGGCAGCTAAAACAGCTGAACCACATCCTAAATTACCAGGAACTATTTATACGGCTGCGAAAGAAATTGTAGAGTGTGGTGGTAAAGCGTTGCCAATAGTTTGTGATATAAGGGAGGAAGAACTAGTCAGACAGGCTGTAAACTCTGGAGTTGAAGAGTTTGGAGGTATTGATATTTGCATTAATAACGCCAGCGCAATACAGCTAACTAATACTCTCCAGACAGATATGAAGCGATATGATTTAATGCATCAAATTAATTCTAGAGGTACTTTTCTAGTCAGCAAAGCTTGCTTACCTCATCTACTGAAATCGGATAATCCTCATATCTTAAATCTATCACCACCACTTGATATGAATGCAAAATGGTTTGGGCCGCACGTTGCTTATACAATGGCTAAATATGGCATGAGTCTTTGTGTATTAGGCATGGCTGAAGAATTTAAAGACCAAGGAGTTGCAGTAAATGCACTCTGGCCAAGAACAGCAATAGCAACAGCAGCAATTAAAAACGCACTTGGAGGAGAGTCTGTGATGAGTATCTCTAGATTTCCAGAAATAATGGGTGATGCAGCATATATAATTCTTACTAAGCCCTCTAAAGAATTTACGGGTAATTTTTGTATAGACGATACTTTGTTAGCAGAAAACGGAGTTACAGATTTTTCGATTTATGCAGAAGTTCCATTTAATCAATTGGCACCTGATTTTTTTGTACCAGAGGATAGTGAACCGCCAAAAGCTGCAAAAGAAAGTTAAATACTAATGAAGACAATTGAAGAGATAAAAGAATTTAAATACAAAATAGATGAAATATGGTCAATTATTTCAGATATCTCCAGAAGCGATTGGGTTCCGGGAGTTGAAAATATTACTTTGGATGGAGATACTAGAATCTTTGAAATGGAAGGAATGGGAGACCTAGAAGAAAGGATTATTAGTTGTGATGATTTAAGTTATGAACTGAAGTACAGTGCTATCAAGACTTCTGTGCCTATAAAACATCATTTAGCAGTAATTAGATTGACTAAAGTAGGTGATAAGACAGTCTTTAACTGGTCTACTGAAATTGAACCGGAAATCTTTGCTGATGCTATACAAGCAAGTATGAAAGAATCATTAAAGGGATTACAGCAAGTTTTAGATTCATAAAATTATTAGCTTTTAAGCTTAAATATATCAATTGTGGAAGGTAAATTTAACTGTTAAGGTAAATTTCAGCGCCTGGGGGGGTTATGCTAGTTTTAAGTAGAAGAGCTGATGAATCATTGTTCATTGGAGATGATATCAAAATAACTGTTTTGGATATAAGGGGAGGACAAGTGCGTCTTGGCATAGTTGCCCCTGAGTCTATAAAAGTTCACAGAGAAGAAGTTTATAATAGAATAAATAAGGACACTTAATCTTAATTTACGCAAAGACTAAATTTCTATATTCATAAAGGGTTATAATTCTCGAATAGGGGCTGTAGCTCATTTGGATAGAGTGTCTGGCTACGAACTAGAAGGTAGCAGGTTCGAATCCTGCCAGCCCCGCCATATACTTTTCTTACCAATTATCTACAATGAATTCTTAAGTTAATTAAGGAGGATAGTATGCACCCAATAAAAAAATGGCATGAGCTTATTGAAACTGGTAATAAAGAAATTTACGACGAAATTCTTGCTGATAACGTAGTCTTCTACTCTCCCGTGGTTCATACTCCTCAAAAAGGAAAAGAAATAACTAAGATTTATTTATCTGCAGCAGGGAATGTTTTTGGAGATAGTAAAAAAGAAAGTGCGCCCAAAGATTCTTTCTCAAACTTTAAATATACAAAAGAAATAATTGGAGAAAACAACGCTTGTTTAGAATTTGAAAATACAATAAATGGCATTCATATAAACGGTGTTGATTTGATAACCTGGAATGAAGATAACCTTATAACAGAATTTAGAGTTTTAGTTAGACCCTTACAGGCGGTTAACATGCTTCATAAGATGATGGGCGAGATGTTAGAAAAAATGAATAAGCAATAATCTAAGATGGATCATTCTATATTGAAAAAACTTGCTGCTTGGTCAATACATATATTTACTGCTTCAGGAATTTTCTTAGGTTTTTTAGCGCTTCTTGCCTCTATTAATAATGACTTCACTCTAGCTATTCTATTTTTGGGCTTGGCTTTATTCGTTGACGGTGTAGATGGGACCTTGGCCAGATGGTTGGATGTAGAAAGAGTAACTCCCAATATAGATGGATCAATATTAGATATTATTATTGATTACTTTAATTATGTTTTAGTACCGACATTTATGATCCATTGGTTTGGTTTTGTAGGAGAAAAGTATTCAATTCCTATCTGTTTTTTAATTTTATTAGTCTCTTGTTATACCTTTACTAACAAACAAATTAAAACAAAAGATTACTACTTTAGCGGTTTTCCAGCATTGTGGAATTTAGTAGTTCTCTATTTCTATATATTGGGGACTTCAGAATTAACCAATATATTAGTGGTTCTGGCTTTGTCCGTTTTTACTTTTATTCCTACAAAGTATGTTCATCCTTTGCGTGTTGTCTCTTTAAGAAAAACAAATATTATGATGACTTGCTTTTGGTGTGGAACTACAGTTTATTTGCTATTTAAGGATAGCGTTATCAAAACTAGGCTTGAAAGCAGCATTGGAGATTTAGTAAGCATTGATTCCTACGTTTACTATGTCTGGATATTCATTAACCTTTACTTTTTTTATGTTACTTTAAAAAGATCATTTTGGTCATAATTCATCTTTTGGCATAAAGTGGCAGAATACATTTGCAAAAGACTTGCCTTTTAAGGGAATTGGTCTGCCGTGAAGTAATTTAGAGCTTTCGTAGTAAATTACTTCTCCAGGCTTAAGAACTACCTCATGTTTCCTATAAAAATGATCCTCAATTATTAATGGCCATTCTTCTTCTATCTCTTGAGCAACATTGATGATAGCACTGATAATATGGGTGTTTTCTCTATCTCTGTGGGGAATTAATATGGAACCTTCTTGATACACTCTAATACCGTATACAAAAGTAGGTTCTAATAATAAATTGCTCCAATCTTCTAGCGGTTTTTGAAGAGAAATGTGAATTTTCTCTTTTAGTTCTTTAGGAAGTTTAATGATTTTGCTTGCCTCTTTTCTTGATTCTGGGATGTAAACAAAATTGCCTTCAATGTATTCATTTTCATCTTTTGAATAATTTTTAAGGTAAAACCCAAGTATTTCTTTGAATAAATCATTATCAAGTTTAGTTTTTTTAAAACCCTCTTTTGTGTAACTCTTTACTTTTAAGTTTTTTTCCCATTCAAATATTTCTCCATTACTTTCCTGCCTAAACCATTTTGTTATAACAGCTTTACTCCCTTTTGTTACTGGATGAGCTTGATGCATTGTGTTGTGATTTCCTGCACCTTGCTTAGTTAAATTATTCCAACTTACAGCTCTACCTTGTTTCGGAATAAAAGTATGGTTTATATTTATAAATTCAGTTTCACCGCCTTCTTCAACATCATTTAAATAGACCATAAATGTATATGTCCTTTGACCACTTTTTTTGGTAAAACTTTTCATTTGATCTTTTTCAAAGAAATCTGTGTGAGCTTTAAATTCTTCTCCAACTTCATAAAATTGGCCTTGAATCATTTCCGAAAATTTTTGTTCTATGCCTAAAAATTCACATATTCTTCTATCTATTTCAGCTACAATTGGGCTTTCCAGGTTTCCTAAATCACATGTTTTACTTGTTCTAAAGTATTTATCATTCTCAATATCGCCTACGCTAGTAGCAATAGTTGAAGGCTTTAAACGTGTTTTAATAACAGCTATCAGTTCTTCACATTCCTTTTTATTTAAAAAGTCATCAATTGAGTAAATTTCAGCTAAAGAGGTTTCTAACTGATAACTTTGATTTATAGATATTACATTATGAGAAGATTCTAAATTTCTCTCTCTTAACAATCTATTTTTTATAATCTTATATTCGATATATAGTGCTTTTATTTTCTTAAACAGAGAGGGCTTAGGAGTTAGTCTCTGATTATTTTCTTTTTCTCTAGGGTCAACAACAGGTATATGGCCCAAAGATTTTTTTATATCCAAAGGGTCAAAACCTTCTTTAAGAAGTATTCCGTACATCTCGTCTAAATCACAGCCTCTATCCCTATTTAGCTTTATCCAATCATTCCAATCTTTAGAGATTCTTTTCTTCATTCTCAGTTTCTGATTATTTTCTTTTTCTCTCGGATCAATAACAGGTTTATGACCCAAAGATTTTTTTATATCCAAAGGGTCAAAACCTTCTTTAAGGAGTATTCCGTACATCTCATCTAAATCACAGCCTCTATCCTGATTTAGCTTTATCCAATCATTCCAATCTTTAGAGATTCTTTTCTTCATTCTTAGTAAAAGTTTTAGTTACAGGCCTAGATTATTACTTTTAACCTTATTTGTCATAATGAAACTTACAAAAAGGCATGTATAATGCCACTCGCTGAAATGCGGGTATCGTATATTGGTATTACCTCAGCCTTCCAAGCTGATGAGGCCGGTTCGATTCCGGCTACCCGCTCCAGCTTTAACTCTTTACCCCATAATTTGCCGCCAAGTTGCAATATCTGGAACTTTTAAATACATGTTTTGCTCTTTGGTCTTTTTCATTGTTTGAAACTCTTCTGGGCTATAGTGATGACCTGGATATAAAATTGTTTCATTTGGAAGTTCAGATAGTTTCCTAAGGCTATGGTACATGTCATCTGAGTTAGAACCTGGTAGATCTACTCGTCCACAACCCTGTATAAACAATGTATCGCCAGAAATTAAATTTTCGTTTATTTTGAAACATTGAGATCCTGGTGTGTGGCCGGGAGTATGAAGAAACTCAATATCGTTTAGACCAATTGTTAGATGGTCGCCTGACTCAACTATGTTTATATCTGTGTCTGATACACCAGTTACCTTTTTTACTCCTTCAGCTTCGTGTTTGTTTACAAATATTTTAACTGGATTCTTTTCTATCACATCTGATATTCCTTCTATTGAATGGCCGCCCATACCGCCTCCAATATGATCTGGATGGTAGTGAGTTACAAGGATAGACGAAAGTTTTAGGTCTTGTTGCTCTATAAAGTTCAGCAAAAAATCTATATCCCAGGCCGGATCAACTAGGGCTACTTCTCTAGTAGATTTCGAACCAATCATGTAGACAAAATTTTCCATTGGACCTAGAGGTATTTGTTCTAAAAAAAGATCTTTGTTATCCATAATATTTTATTTAATTTTATTGGAAGAGCTCAACTCTAAACTCTTTCTGGTTTTATTGAAAATTTTTGTTTATTGTTA
>Ga0209089_10002150_pt1 | contig 17620 bp, 17 predicted proteins | sample ArcticOcean_MG_C_FD_187431 | JGI IMG/M metagenome (GOLD analysis project Ga0209089, IMG submission 187431) | Marine microbial communities from western Arctic Ocean - ArcticOcean_MG_CB2_150 (SPAdes) (version 2) | ecosystem: Environmental > Aquatic > Marine > Oceanic | place: Arctic Ocean: Canada... | reverse complement strand
TCCTAGGTAAAAAATAACCCCATAAAAAAAATGAAACAAGCATTGTAATATTTATCCAAAATAATCCTGTAGCACTTTCAAGTGGAGTATAGCCTGCAACTCTAATCATCCAGGGTCCTGCCCATAAAGTTTGGATCGCCATTAACCCTCCATAATTAAATAAACCCATCGGAATAACACTGATAAAGAATTTATTTTTCCACACATCGGCTAATGAACCTGACTTTAGTGGGTTTTCCAAAGATTCATCCTGTTGATGATTCCACTTTGGAATAAAAGTTAACATTAAAATTATGCTAATTAATATCAATGCTGCAATCCCACCGAATATCCATCTCCAACCTAAAGTAGGTAACAAAAGTTGAACAGGTAATGTTGACGATAGAAATCCTAAGGAAGCTATCATTAACATCCAAGAATTTACTCTTTGCTGTTGGTTTTCTGCAAACCAAATTCTATAACCTGTTAATGGTGCCATTAAACAAGCACCAGCTCCAACTCCAATTAATATCCTGGAAACTAATAAACCTGAAAAGCTTTGAGCAAGCGCAAAAGATACTGTTCCAATAAATGCTATTAATAGAAATGATGATACGATTTTTTTTGGTCCAAACTTATCTAACAAATATCCAAGGGGAATTTGCATAGACGCAAAACCTAAAAAATAACCTCCGGCAAGCAGTCCTAAATCTGCCGCCATTAACTCAAATTCTAGAGTTAAAACTGGAGAAAGAGTAGCTGTAATTGCTCTTAACAAGCACGATAAAAAATATCCAAAAGCAAAAGCAAAAAAAACAGTTATAGCCTGTTTTCTTGGAAGAATATAATTATCCATTAAGTTAATAAAAGCATTTATTGGAGTAGTTTTTTCATGCTGACGCTCTAAAGTATGAAATGAACATAGCCAATAATACAAGAAAGAATAGAAATCTTATGTGTTTCTACTCGCCATAAAAATCATTTTTTCTGCCGTCACTGAAATCTCTTGATAGAAATTTAATAAGCAATATGATTGACCACCAAAAGGCAAAATACATAGCAAGCTTCGAAACTAGATAAAAATCTTTAAAGAACAGCCCAACCACTAAAAGACATAATAGTAGAGATATGATTAGAAGTAGTTTCTTCATACTATGATTGTATATCAACTTGAGCTAAAGTCCAAATTTCGTTTCACATTGAATTAAACGAGATTATATTATTTTGACTCTTTAATTACCCAGTTTCGAAATTGTTTTGCGGCTTTAGACATAGTTTTATTATTTGGGTATACTAGATTATATCCAAAGCCTTCTATCTTTATATTAGATAAATAAACGAGTTTGCCTGCGTCGACTTCCGGACTAACTAACTTATCCCAAAGAGCTATTCCCTGACCATCGATAACAGCCTGAACATTGGCGTTTGAGTCGGGTATATTCAAACTTGTATAGCATGGTCTATACTCTAAACCAGCCGCTCTGTGCCATGCACGCATACCGTGATCTCCAGAACTGTCATTCAGCAAAGGGAAGGTTTGCATTGCTTCACTCAAACTCAACTGATTAAACTGCTTCGCAATTTCGTGGTTGCCAATGAGAGTACAGGGCATGCTTAAAAGCATCTCATGGTCAAGATCACTCCATGCTTCCCCCCAAAGTATAGCTAAGTCAGCATTAACTTTACTTAATTCACTAATAGTATTGATTGGTTCAATTTTTAAGCTGATACCTGGACATTCTTTAAAAAAATTTGAGAGCCTTGGTGACAGCCATCGTGATAAAAAGTATGTTAGGATACCAATCGTTAATGTTTCTGACTGTTTTCCTCGCAACAAATCAATCTCACGATCAATGTGACTGAAGGATGATCGGGAAATACTCCAAAGCCGTCGTCCAGCGTCAGTCAAAATAAGTTTAGAGTTAGTCCTCTCAAAAAGCAAAAACCCCAAGTTTTTTTCAAGTTTTTTAATCTGGTAGCTTATTGCGCCCTTTGACTTATATAGCTTCTTTGCGGCAATACTAATACTTTCATAATATGCAACAGTGTCAAAAATTACTAGAGAGTCATAGGAGCTAAATTTCATTGTATCGGTTTAATATTTTTAAACAGTCTGTATGAATTATTAATCTTGCATTCTATCATAATCTTAAATAGACTGACTTATAAATAGATGTTTAGAGCCTATATACGGTTCTAAAGACGAGCTTATATTGTCGTAATAGTAGATAAATTTATTAAACTCTAATGTCTATTTTCAAACTAATAATATATTAAAGGAGATAATAATTATGAATACAACTATCAAACATATGGCCATTGCTGGAATATTCTTCCTAAGCACGAGTTCGTATGCTGCTTGTGGAAAAGTAACAATCACTGAAATGAATTGGGCTTCTGCTTCAGTTGTAACTGAAGTGGCAAAATTTTTAATGGAAGAAGGGTATGGATGCGATGTTACAAAGGTACCATCAGCATCGGTTCCAGCTCTAGCATCTGTCGCAGAAACTGGCGAGCCTGACATATTAACTGAACTTTGGGTTAGTGGTACACCCTCCTTTAATGAGCTTGAAGCTGCTGGAAAAGTCACAGCTTTAACTGCAGTTCTGTCTGATGGTGGTGTTGAAGGCTGGTGGATACCACAATACACAGTTGATGCTCATCCAGAATTAGCCACATTGGAAGGTGTCTTGGCAAACCCAGATCTTCTCGATGGTCTTTTCCACCAGTGTCCTGAAGGGTGGTACTGCAAAACCATCAATAGTAACTTGATGACAGCATCAGGATTTGTTGAAGCAGGTTTTGAAGTTTTTGAGCACGGCTCGGGTGAAACTATGGCAACATCTATCGCTGCAGCCTTCGCTAATAATGACCCTTGGTTGGGATATTACTGGGCACCTACTTCGATTCTTGGAAAATACCCGATGCAGATGGTGGATCTTGGTGAGTTCGATGCCGATGCACATACTTGCAATACCAAGAGCGATTGTGCAGCACCTAAGGTTTCGCCTTATCCAAGTAGCCGCGTGATAACAGCTGTCACATCGAAGTTTGCCGCTAACAATCCAGAGGTAACAGAGTTGATGAAAAATCTCTCTTTCACCAATAGACAAATGGGTGAAGTGCTTGCTTGGAAAGAGGATAATAACGCCTCAGGTGAAGAAGCTGCAGTGTATTTCCTTAACTCAAACAAGGAAGTATGGGCAAGCTGGTTGAATGATGATGCACGCAGCAAGCTTTCTGCTCTTTTACAATAAGTTACAATAAGTTACAATAAGGCCCAGTCAATGCAAATTGACTGGGTCTTTCTATCGATTTTTATTTCGTTTATATTTAGGGCGAGCTAAATGGCTTTTTATGATGATATATTTAATATTTTTGGTCTGCGGGATTGGTGTAATGAAAAGACATCGGATGTCCCAATGTCAATGTCTGAATTGCTTGCAAAGACTCGTGGTGAATCAGTAACGGCTTCAGCAGAGGTCTTTCCTTTTCCATCACTCGACAATCTTAATAAGGCCTGTTCAGCAATGCCTCGTACCAGAGAAATGACAGCAGGTGTGGAGGATGGATTTTTAAATATCAAAGATTCTCTTAAAGTTGTTCTGGATCCAATCACCCAACCATTGTCCTGGTTTTTGGACGGTGCGTTATATGTCTTTACATCAATTCCATGGTTTATTCTTATTCCGATGCTTATTCTTAGTGCCTGGTATGTTTCAAGATCTTTGAGTGTAACTATACTTGTCGCGTTTACTTTTCTAGGCTTTGGCTTTATTGATCACCTAAATGTTGCTATCCAAACTCTTTCAATTGTTTTTGTATGTTCGACGATCTGTGTTTTGTTCGGTGTGCCCATTGCTATTCTCATGTCTAAATCTAATGCATTTGAAAGGGTAACAATTCCTATTTTAGACTTACTTCAAACACTTCCAAGCTTTGTCTATTTGATTCCTCTAATTTTTTTATTTTCTATCACTGAATCCAAACTATATGGTATCGCTATTATTCTTTATGCCATCGTACCTGTAATTCGCTTAACAAATTTAGGTATTAGATTAGTTGATAAAGATGTTATTGAGGCCGCTAACGCATTTGGTATGAGCAACCGACAGAAATTACTTGGTGTTGAAATCCCACTCGCGTTACCAAATATTATGGCAGGCATAAATCAAACTATCATGATGAGCTTATCAATGGTTGTCATTGCCTCACTTGTCTCAGCACCTGGACTGGGTGTACTTGTTCTTCGTGGCATACGAAATCTTGAACTCGGTGTAGGCTTAATAGCGGGTCTGGGAATTGTATTATTGGCAGTCGTCCTTGACAGAACTTCCAAGGGAGCCTTGACTCGAATAAACAAATCACAGCATCAAGATAAGTAGGTCAGTAATGAAATCTAATAACGTTAATCCTATCCCTAAGGTTAAGATAAGCAATCTAAGTAAAATCTTCGGTGATAAACCGCAAGATATGCTTCTCCACGTTCGTAACGGCATGAACAAAGCAGATTTATTAGCTAACCATGGTCATGTGCTTGGATTGCAAGATATTAATGTGGATATACAAGCCAGTGAAATTACTGTTGTTATGGGATTGTCTGGTTCTGGAAAATCTACTCTTATACGACATTTAAATCGCTTAATTGAGCCTACTTCTGGTGAAATAGTTATCGATGGGAAAGACATAATGAAGATGTCAAAGGACGATCTTAATTTATTTCGGCAAAACAAAATGTCAATGGTATTTCAGAATTTTGCTTTATTCCCGCATCGTACAGTTCTTCAGAATATAGCTCTACCACTTCAAGTCCGAGGCATGGTAGAGACCGAAAGAGATCAAGAGGCTGAAAAGTGGTTGGAACGCGTTGGATTGTCAGGATATGGAGGCTACTACCCACATCAGCTTTCTGGCGGAATGCAACAACGAGTTGGTCTCGCCCGCGCTCTTGCGTCCAACTGCGATATCATGCTGATGGATGAGGCATTTTCAGCACTGGACCCATTGATTAGAACTGACATGCAAGACTTATTACTGGAACTTCAAAAAGAACTGCACAAGACTATTGTGTTTATTACTCATGATTTGGATGAGGCTCTTAAGCTTTCTGATCATTTGGTAATTCTTAATAACGGCGCAGTTGTTCAGCAAGGTGAACCTCAGAGTATTTTGATGAACCCTTCTGACTCCTATATTGAAGCTTTTATTAGTGACATTAACCGTGCCCGTGTTTTACGCGTACGTTCAGTAATGACAGCCCTGAATGAGGGTGAAGTCTATGCTGGAGATGTATATGTAAATGATAATCTTGAATCTTTAATTACGCTTTCAGAAGGTGACACTAAGCACACTTACAGAGTTTTAGACAACGATGTAGCTGTTGGTCAAATTGATATGGGAACTATTATTAGGGCATTGGTCCCAAAAGTTTCGGATAAAAATAATCCGATATTATGAAGTGCGATCTTAAGGAAACCTTTTTGGTATTTGTAAGTAGAATAATTTAATAACAGCTATGAAATCACAAGATCATATAAACCTCAAAGAATGTGGCCAGAGTCCTGATTTACAATTTATTTCTGATGCTCATGCAACTCAGCTTCCTTTTGCTGTATATGACGCATTTACCGACATCCCTTTCTCAGGAAGTCAGGCAGCAGTCGTCCTAAATGCATCTTCGATCTCTCACAAAAACCGTTCACGGATTGCAAGCGAAATTGGCTACCCAGCCACATCGTTTGTAAATACAGTTGACGGTAATCAAATCACTGCTCAATTTTTTTCTACCGTCATGGAGCTGCCTATGTGTGGACATGGCACTGTATGCCTTGTCACTAATCTTGTTGAATCTGGCCTATTACCCTGTGAAAACTATGATTGGCACGAAGCTATACTGATCCTGCCAAATACACAGGCAAGAGTGGAGTATCGCCGCAATTCTAAAGCTAGAATAGAGGTAATGTTGGATGTTAAATCTGCTAAATTTACTGCTGCCAATCTTAATTTTACAGAGTTAGCTCAAATTCTGAGTATTGATAACAAAGATTATTCAGTTAATCTAGAGCCCAAAATTTCGACCGCAGACTTTATCCATCTTTGCCTTCCTATGAGGGATTTAAAGGCAATGAAATCCTTGGAACCAGACTTTACTGCACTTGCCAAGTTCTGCGTTTCAAATGGTCTTGAGACGGTTGCAACTTTCACCACCCAGGTTGAAGAGTCGTCTCAAGATATCCATGTACGCGATTTTTGTCCAGCTGTAGGCGTTAACGAGTCAGCTGCCGCAGGAACGACCAATGCAGCACTTGCGCACTATTTGTTGCACAATGGTATTGTTTCGCCTTCCGATATGACGAACAAAGTGACTGTAAAGTCAGAGCAGGGTATAGAGCTCAATCGTCCAAGCAAAATCAGAACTACATTAACAACTTCTGACGATCAAATTTCACGATCACAGGTTGGTGGTGTTGCCACTCTAATACTAAATGGCTGGCTTAACGCTGGCATACTTTCAGAATGAATAATATTAATGATAGAAGGTTGGTATGGGATGCCCATGCAGGATTATTCCCTTCTCCTGAAATGGATCTTAATACCCTAGACTACTGGCATCTTCACGGTGTCAATTATCTAAGCATCAACGTGGGTTTTGATATTATGTCTAAAGATCAAACTTTTGCTACACTTACATCTTATAGGCGTTGGATTCTAGATCACGGTAATCGTTTCGTTTTAGCCAATACTTTCGATGATATCAAAGCAGCTCAACAAACCCAAAAAATGGCTATTAGCTTTGACATTGAGGGTATGAATGCTTTAGGCGATGATGTTAACATGGTAGAAATCTATCACACTCTGGGTGTACGCCAGATGTTGTTTGCTTACAATTTGAACAATGCAGCTGCAGGTGGATGCCACGATGACAATACCGGACTCACCCCATTTGGGTTTGAAGTTCTTAAAGAAATGAACCGAGTAGGTATGATTGTTGATGCAAGCCATACCAGCTATAAAACAAGTATGGATTTGATTGAGTGTTCGGAAACGCCTGTCGTATTTTCACACTCTAACCCGTTTTCGATTTGGCCTCATCAGCGTAATATTGTTGATGAACAGATTCAAGCTTGCGCAGCTAAAGATGGTGTTATTGGGTTAAATGGCCTTGGGATTTTCTTGGGAAATAATGATATCAGTACCAAAACCTTATTGACTCATCTAATTTACTTAATCGATATAGCAGGACCTACTCATGTGGGAATTGGATTCGATTATATGCCAGATGCATCTGTTGACCTTAGCTTAATATTGAGTGCTCGGCCAGATTTTTGGCCTAGTGGTCAACAATATGACACACAGAATATCTGTCATGCTGGCCCCTCATGTATTCCTGATTTAGTCTTCGGTATGCAGGCTTATGGCTTGAGCGAATTCGAGATAAACTGCGTTCTGGGCAATAACTTTGCTCGAGTTGCAAAAACATGCTGGGTATCTGAAGCCTAGAATTATTATCTTATAAAGGGCTGCTACAAAAGACTTATAGCTTATTAAATAAACTGCCTGACCAATTGCAGCTTTTGGGTATTGAAAACATTTGGGCTAGGGAAAACATCATTGACTGGTTTGACGAGATTACAGGCTTTCCAATTTCTTTTTCCAATTTCTTAATTATGTCTAAAGTTTGTATATCAGTACAAGATATTACAATAGCTTCCGCTTCGGCTGAGTTGGCTTTAATTGCTAGTTCGTATACTTTATCCTCTCCTAGTGAGCCTTGTTCAACTGCCTTAAGGGGCCTGGATGGCTCTGCACGAGAAACAACTTCAAAGCACGCTTCTGATAGGAATTTACATGCTAAGTCATTAAGCTCGGCTACATAGGGAGATACAAATCCGACTTTTCTTACTCCTAGCGTGTTAAGGGCAGAAACAAGAGCTCCAGCAGCAGTAATCGTTTTTACCCCTGAAGCTGATGTGATGGTTGATTTTAAACTTGAGTCAAAATTTAATCCATGAGATAGCGTTGCGGATGTGCAACCATATAATATGACATTGGGAGATACGGCAGTAATAAGGCGAAGCGGTTCGGATATATCAGCTTCTCCCATAGCAAACATTTGATCATCACCCGGAATATCTTCAAGGCTGTAACCGCCCATTCTGGTAAAGTGAAGTGAGGCATTACTTGGACACATTCTTATCAGTTCTTTTTCAAGAGTTGTATTTGTAAACGGCACTAAAACACCAATTTTCATATTAATTCTCCATTCTTAGTTGGATGCCACTCTTTAACTAAGTGTGGGTAAGCAGTTAATTTCATACTATGATTGTATATCAACTTAAACTAAAGTCCAAATTTCGTTTGATGTGTGAGGGACAGTATTACAATAGCAACAGAGGTGTTTGTGAGCCTCTCCCTGGGGGTCAAGTGGTCGCAAGTTCAAATCTTGCCGTCCCGACAAACACTGTTTCCTCGATAACCCTTATAACAACTACATTTCCACTTCATAAAAGTACATATCCTCTTTAACTATTTATTAGTCAAAGATAGTCAAATTCTATACCTTTTTGAGTAGCAAGTGTACATAAACTGTACATAAAGTACGAAATTAATGTCACCGGGGGACCCCAATAAGCCTATAGAGATATTAATATAACTTCATTCTCATTTCAGACAGGATTTAGACTTTTATTCTTTTTTATTCAAAAAAGAAAGCTGACCTCTATAGTAATAAAGAATGTAAGCAGAAAGTAAACCTAGTACGATAGCAGGAACTGCAGAAGGACCGAGAATGAAGTAATGCGTTAGCACAGCACCCAACATTGTACACACCAGCAAAACCGCTCCAAATACTTGTTTACTACCAAGCCATAATAAAATTACTGAACCAACTTCGATTACTCCTGTTAGATAACGAAACCACTGTCCAAAACCAATCTCCTCATAGGTGGTAACCATCATTTCGACACCGGCAAGTTTTGACAATCCAGCGCCTAAAAAGGCTACTGAAACAAGAATCTTGATTGCGAGAATTAAGTATTTATTATATTTATTCATTTCTACTTAACAGCTTCTTTCTCTGCTTCTTTTATTAGTGCTTCTTTATCTTCTTCAGTCTTTGCTTGATACTCTTCTGGTGTGAGCATATGCCAACCAATACAGTCACCTGTTGGTGACCTTCCACATCCACAAGTACCATCTTCTTTTCTTACGTATGACATTATTTTTCTTCCTTACATAGTTAAAAAAAAGCCAGATTATGGTTATCAGCTCTGGCAGGCTGAGCGGAGAGTGCGCCTACGCGTATAAATAGCGTCCAACCGTTTCAATCCTTAGTTGCATATTTTGTATTGTTTGTATAAAATAAACAATACATTAAAATATCAAAAGACTGTTTTTATATATAAACAATAAAAACTCATTATGGACCTAAATAAATTACTAATTTTTGCCAAGATAGCTGAATACCAAAGCTTTACAAAAGCTGCCAGCCATTTGGGTATGAATAAATCTACAATCAGCACCAAACTCTCTCAATTAGAAGCCCATCTAGGTGTGAGACTATTAAATAGAAGTACACGGTCAGTTACCCTTACTGAGTCAGGGGCAAAGTATTATGAATACTGCAGACAAGCCGTTGAGATAGCAGAGGAAGCGGAGAGGTTTTCTTCTTCTCTGGGAGACGAGGTGTCCGGTATGCTTCGTATTTCTGCGGCGAATAACTTTTCTCAACTATTAATTGAGTCAGCAATAAAGCCATTTATGGATGCCCATCCAAAAGTAAATGTCGAACTGCTAATTGAAGTTCGAACTGCTGACTTTTATAAAGACAACGTTGATGTAGCATTGCGCTTAGCAATAGGCCCCTTAAAAGACTCATCTTTGATTGCAACAAAAGTTTTTACGGCAGATATTGGTCTTTATTGTTCTCCATCATTTATAAAACAGAATGGAGCATTCAATAACGTCGATCAATTAGACGCCTCAAACGTACTTGGACTTAATGTTTCTGGCGGCCCTAAGATATTATTAACCAAGGGCGCTATTTCTCACAAACTTCCTATCAAGGGAAATCGATTTAAAGTTAATGATTCAGCGGCTATAAAGGAAGCTGCTATTGCAGGGCTTGGTATTGGCTTCTTACCGAAACATAGCGCAGCTTATGCAGTAAAAAATAAAGAACTTGTGGAGCTTTTTTCAGACTGGAAAATTGAGCCAGTCTCCGTTTATGCGGTCTATCCAAGCAGGGAGTGGGTGCCTGAAAAACTCCGCGTTTTTCTTAATTACTTAAAAGAAATGGAGAAAAAGTTACAGTAACATTTAAGTTATTGGTTTAACTAGAATAATATTCTATATATTCAATATAGGTAGAAAAATCTACCATCCCTCGCATATATATTCAGACTTCAACACCCATAGGGCCCCCTCTAGTACTCGGCTAACCATTAATAAACCCATATAATCACATACACCCAAGAGGCTACAGAAATACTTATGTTAAGACGTTAAAACACCCCCTCAACCCTCTATAAGACCCCTATAGAGACATAGGGGGGTCTTTAGGTAAAGACCATAATAATAACTATAATAGTTATCACTTTAAGAACTTCAGCGTAAGGCTTTAAACTAAGATTTGACTAAATACCAGTGCCCATCTTTAATTGCACTATAGTTCATATTTTTAAGTGTCAAGTATAGGTATGAATCTCTATATTTAGGATTGCCTATATCCCTAATAATTCTTTCTTTATCCTTCTTTGTAGCAACAATAGTAACAAAGATATCAGATACTTTAACTCTATCTTTACTGATATCTATATTATTAATAAAAAGAGTGTCTTTACCTACAGCTTTCTTTGTCTTTTTATCGTCATACTTAACTTTTAGAAGGTCTGTAGCCTCAATAACATTAACTCCAGACATTTCTATAGTTATCTGAGATATTATGATTTTTCTCAAAGGTTCTTGGTCTGGCAAGGGTAAATCTACAGTCATAGGTGGAGCTTGGTTGCCATCAATAATGCCCCTGCAACTTCCTCTATTAATCATTTGAATTATGTCTGCTGCAATTCCATAGTACTTTATTTCTTTTGTCTTCTCTTTGTTGATACTAGAAAACGCCTCTAAACCTATAGCCTGATATTGCTCATCAAAATAGACACTATTGGGTTTGTAGTGCATTCCGTAGATAATAATGTGCTCTTTATCTTTGTAGTTATTGACACCAGTTAAATTACCATAATGGTCTAACTCTAACTCTGGTAGTACTTCTGATATGTCCCTTTTTAAGTCTTTAAAAGTGAAGACAGCACAATTCTCCGTGCTCATAAAAAATATATTGATAGCTTGTAGATTTGTTTTATCTTCAGTAAAGGTTTGACCTGCTAGAGAGTTTTTTCCTAGTCCAGATTTTGTTCTATGCGTTCTAATTGTTACGTTCTCGTAGCTCTTAAACCTTGGTAAGTTGATTACTTCTGTATCTTTGTAATAGCTATAAGCCTTGTTAACATTAGCTGTAGCATCAAGCACAACCATAGATTGTGATGGTACTTCTAAAGTAGACGCCCTATATTCAATCTTGATGCCTGACTTATATAGATACAGACCATCAGCAAGTAAATATTTAATATCGCCTATTGCAGAATTTTTATCTCCTATTGACTTGATGGTCTTCTTAAATTTCAGTAGTTCTACAATCTCTTTTTCAGACACTCCCAGCTCTTGTTCTAGTTTTGCTATTAGTATCTTTTTTGCATTATCAATATGAGTGATGTTGCTATCTGGTAACTTACTAAAAAATAAGGTTTCATAATTACCACTTAAGAATGACAGTAGCTTGTACTCATCTTCAAGCCCTTTTATAGGCTTATTCTGGTAAGGCTCTTGTATGTCTTTTGATATGTTGTCAATTAAATCTTTATTAATACCGATATGTTGAATTAATTCAATAGACTCATCCACTACTACACAAGTTCTAGTGCCATCTTTGAACTGCATTAACTGCTTGTATTGAGAGTGGTTAGAAGAACTGGAGTGATGATTTCTAATGAAGTTTTCGTGTGTAATAATCAACACTGGGTAGTTCTTTAGAGCTCCCTCATTATGTGTAAATGTAGAGTCTGAGTAATAGGCTACTGCAACCGTGTCTTCACTTTTAAACCACTCATTAATCTGTTTAGCAGCCTCTTGAGCTTCACTTATAAGTTTAGTGATAATCACCATACCTTTATCTTGTGTATCAGCCAATGCTGCTGCATAGAATCTCATACATAATGTCTTTCCTGAGCCAGTAGGTGCGGGAACAACTAGATTCTTTTTGTCAAATATGCTCCTAGATTGATTTCTGAGCCATACCTCATTAAAAGATTCAAAGAGTTTTGTCCACAGATTGATTAATGCTTCGGAAGAAGTGTTGCTGTACTCTTCCCAAACTTCAGTCGAGAATCTTTCTGCTAGTTTTCTAGCTTCAATTGGTGTGTGAGGTATTGTTGAAGGGAGAGATTCTATAATTCTTTCTATATCCTCTCTGTTAAGTTCTTGTGTCATACTAAACCTCTTTTTCCTAGCTGGTTTGTTAATTCCTCTAAATGAGGCATATTGAGGTCTAGAAAGAGGTCTATTTTGGGTGTATGAGCCATTAATTGTAGATATTTAGTACTGTATTGATAATCACGCTCTCTTTTATCTTGAATTAACTACCTTCAAGTTTAAGATTCATTTAGAGTCTAATCGCCATATACGAAACTCTTCATTATGAATAGCGAAAACAAGACCTTCACTAAATCCGTTTTTAAGTCTATATGTTTCTTTAAGGTCTTGACAATAAATATCAATAGTTGCGTTTAAATCATTAAGAGTGAAATAATCATTAATGCCTTGGTTATTTTCTTCTATTGATTTAGCAGTTTTTAAATCTGTAAACATACCGGTTATGATTTTTGCAATTGTATCTCTTTGTTTAATACAGGCATCAAAGTCCTCTATGTAATCCTTATAACCTCTGATAGCATATATCGTATAGTTGTTTGGTATAGTATTCTTAATAAAAACTGAGGCTTCGTCATATATATTTTTCTCTCTCGGCACTATGATTTCCAAGAATTTATTTGGTTCATTGAGATAAGAATATCTATTTAAATCTTTGTGTTTCTCAATCCCATCAAGTATTTCATCTTCACTCATAAAGTCGAGCAAACTGTCCCCAAGGCTTATATCTACAACTTCGAAATTTGCAAAATGGACTGCAAGAACTGAAGAAGGATTCAGAAAGAATAGTGAGAGTAGAAGTAGAAGTAGTTTTTTCATACATCGATTATATGTGAAATTATCATTTTCTAAATTTTAGCTTCTTGCGTGTCTTGATTTGGCTTAAGTGAATATGTTGCTTTTGCTTCTCGATTACTAATATAGATTGTTGACATAAATATTATTAAACCTCCAACCAAGGTCCAAATTCCAGGAATTTCAGAAAAAATCAGCCACCCAAAAACAGCTATAATTGGTAGATTTATAAACTCAATTGGTTGAAGGCTTGTAATATCTGCCATCGCATACGATTTTGTCCATAAAAAATGTGCAGCTGTACCTGCGATTCCAATTCCCCATAGATAAAGCCAAGTTTCAATGTTTGGCCATTCCCAAACCTGAATGGCAGGAATAAAAGTAATTGGAATAAGAATTATTACCATCCATATGATAATCGCTTGAGGTGTTTCAGTTTGAGTTAGTTTTTTGACAATTAAGGCATTAAATGAATAAGCTACTGCAGCAATAAAAGCAAGTGCCACTCCATATGAAATACTCTCAACTCCCGGTTGAACTATTATAAGCATCCCTATAAAGCCAACAATAATTGCAATTATTCTTCTAGCCTTAATAATTTCTCCTAAAAAAAGAGTGGCACCAATAGTTATAAAGATTGGCTGGGTAAAGCTTATTGCTGTAGCTTGAGTTAGCGGGATGAGGGTTAAACAAGTAAAGCCAGCAATCATTCCAATAGCTACAAAAAAACCTCTCGCGAAATACAGTTTAGTATTGTTCATTTTTATTGCAGCCAAACCAGTGGACATCAATAGTGGCAGCATTACAAAAAAAGCTAGTAAGTTTCTAAAAAAAACAACTTCAAGAATATGTAGATTTTCTGAAGCTTTTCTAATAAAAACAATCATTACTGTAAAAAAGAATATAGACAACATATTTATAATGATTGCTTGAGATTGAATAGATTGCGATTGAAGTAATCGAATTATCCAGAGGTCATTAAATAGTTTTCTCATCAATTTATTTTTATTCGTTAGCAAAAAAAAAACGCCTCTTAAAATCGTGCTCGAGTCCACGACAACTATAATCAAAACTATCAGTTAATAAGCGTAGAAATAGTTTTTGTAAATATACTCTTTTTTAAATATAAATAAGATTTAACTTAAGCTACTAGTTAGTACTAAATAAGGCGTTACTTTCAAGCAAGAGTTACTCCTTCAGAAGGGTGAATATGGAGCTCTCAGAGGCTAAAACAAAGGCTTTCTACAGTTGCTTGCTTTCATAGATTAGCTTATATGAATAATACAAAGTATTTAAAGTGAGCCGCAGTATTCCATATCTGATGAACCATTTAACATACAGTTAAGGTATTCATAAACCCATCAACCCCAAGACTTTTTCAGGAGAGCTATAATCCATTATTTTTCTTGAATGAATAACTTGATTGCCCACTAGAACAAAGTTAAACCCCAGCTCTTTGGAGGCTTTTTTATCCCAAATGCCGTCACCAAAATATGTTTTTGAAGTAAATTTAGTAACAAGGCATTTGGTTTCAGCAGCCCTCATAATGCCAATCCGGGTTAAGTGGTCTGAATCGGAGGCGAATGGAATGCCAGAATAGTCAATCCCAGCGGATTCTAGCTTTAACTTGGCTGTTTCTTCCCACCCACCAGTTGCTATTGCCAACACCACGTCATCTCTTTGACGGAGTATCTGAATAAATGCGGATGCACCTTCAATTTCTTTAACAGGAGTCTGAGTTATATGTAATTTGATATTATTTGTAAAGTTCAGCTTCACTTTTTTGTAAATGGTATCTCGCTCTTTATCGAGATTGTGTGTGTCTATTACTTCGTGCAGAATTCCTGAGTCAGTTACATTTGCGTAGCTTGACCAATCAGTATTAATCGGGTGATGTATTACCTCTTGAAAAGCCTTCGAGTAGCAATCATCTTCGAAACTGGATGAATGGACTAAGGTTTCATCAACATCAAACATTACAAGGTGCATAGGGATTTTCCAATAATAGTGAGATGGAGCTTGACAGTCAAACTAGTTGAAAAATTATATATCATCAGATATACACAATTACATAAATATTTACAAATCACCCATCACTCTATTGATAAGACTTACCTTATGCTCAATACACAGATGAGCATAACGCTTAGTAACACTTATTTGTTTATGTCCGAGCACATCTGCTATCTCCAAGAGAGAAGCCCCAGATTGGGCTAAATAAGACGCACAGGAATGACGAAGGTCGTGGAATCTAAAGTCCTTTATATCAGCATCCTCAAGAGCCTTTTTCCAAGGCTTGGTAAAGCAATATGCAACATCTTCTTTAACCTTAGAAGCGAAGATTAGACTATTATCTTTTGTATCAAATAGTTGCAGCTCTTTAATCACAGAATCGGTCAAAGGCAGAACCTTAGGCTGACCATTTTTAGTGGTAGCCACATAAGCCGTTCTTCTGTCAAAATCAATATCGCCCCATCCCAGTTTAGTGAGCTCTCCCTTACGTGCTCCAGTGGTTATAGCAAGCAGTACTAATAGGTACAATTTATCCCACTGAGAGGCTCTACAAGAGCTAAATAGACGCGTTCTTTCAGCTTCTGATAAGAACCTTATTCGCTCATTATTCTCTTCGAGGTAAGGCACAAGTTTAGCTGGATTTATCTTAATATAACCTCGACGACACCCATACGTTAAGACTCCTGAAATAGCTGCTTTGTGTCTATTGATTGAAGCATTTGAAAGATGGGAGGGAAGGGTGCCTAATGAATCTGTAATATTATTAGTTTTGATGTCTTTAATTAGAACATCTCCAAGAGTTTCAAGCCAAACTCTTAGCTTTCTAGAATGTTCAACTTTATCCTTACCTTTGTAATCAATATTAAGGTATTCACTAATTAATAATGATAGTTTAATGTCTTTCTTATTTTTATAACCGTAAGCCTCAAGAAATTCTCTATTACTATCAATACTTTGAGCAAATTGGATAGCCAACTTCTTGCTAGTGAAAGTTTTTGAGATAGGTTTTGTGCCAGCCTTACGAATTAGAACGCGATAAACAATCCCTTTAGAGCGGGTGAACTTTTGTATTGTTGCCATAGTAACTCCATATAAGTGTACATAAACTGTACATTTATGAAGTAAGTTGCTGTAATCTCATCGTCTGTAAAGCTCTGAATACAGCTAAAATGTTAGCTTTCGGGGCGTAGCGCAGTCTGGTAGCGTACTTGACTGGGGGTCAAAGTCTAAGTATATGAGAGAGGGATAGTGAATGGACTACAGGGTACTTCGAACGAATATAAGCAGACTCTAGCGTTATGATTTTGCTAGTGAAGTAATGACTTATGTTTGGAATTATATCTTAAGCAGACCCTAGTTATGACTCTCTAAATTAGTTCCAGTCTTGCCACTCTGTTATGAATATTAGTTTTAACCACCAACCGTGAGAAATGTTGAGGAAAAATTAGCTAACTAAACTAAATCGCGCCATGAATATTTTGGTTGAAAGCCCAAAATTTTTTTTGCCTTACTATTACTTAATAATGTTTTGTGATCCTCAATATCCCCTTTAATTTTAATATTTGGAAAGACAGCATCCAATAATTCTTTATTAGTTTTGTTCATTACGGTGTCATCAGCTGCGATGATAAAATTATCAGCACCTTTTAAATCTGACTCCAGGGCTAAAAGACAGGCTTGTCCAACATCGCGAGAATCAATATAACCCCAAAAATTCCATTTTCTAACGTATGGGTCTTCTTGAAAATCCCTAAATGACTCGTAATCTTTTTCTTCCATAATATTGGAGAAGCGAAGACCAAAAATTTTCATATCCTTATTTCGACGACAATATTGTCTTGCTAATTCTTCCCCCATTACTTTTGATAGAGAATAACTCGATTCTGGAAGAGGCGGGTAATTTTCATCAACGGGAACATAGGGTGGATAGGTATCAAAAGGCAAACCCAAAACCGTTTCACTTGATGCCCATACAATATTATTTACTTTCATTATTTCAGCGCATTGAAAAACATTGTAGGTGCTGAGCGTATTAACACGAAATGTTTTATGATTAGGATATAAACCAGGAGCAGGGATAGCAGCCTGATGAACAATTGCATCAATGCCATTTATGCGATCGTCTATCTGTGTCATAGCCTCCAATGTTTCACCAAAATTTTCTAGATTTACACAAGTGAAAGGAGTATTTAATTCCTGATTGTTTATAAGATCAACATTAAAAACATCATAATTTTTTTCTAAAAGTTTGTTTATTGTTGCTTTACCCGCTTTACCAGAGCCGCCAGTAACAAGAATTTTTTTCATTGTAATATGCTACCATAGACCATGAGAAATGTTGAAAAACTAT
>Ga0209089_10002145_pt1 | contig 17642 bp, 12 predicted proteins | sample ArcticOcean_MG_C_FD_187431 | JGI IMG/M metagenome (GOLD analysis project Ga0209089, IMG submission 187431) | Marine microbial communities from western Arctic Ocean - ArcticOcean_MG_CB2_150 (SPAdes) (version 2) | ecosystem: Environmental > Aquatic > Marine > Oceanic | place: Arctic Ocean: Canada... | reverse complement strand
GGCGTTATTAGGTTTAATGTTCCCAACTCGTCATCCTCGCCCCATCGTTCCCAGTTGGAGAGTTCTTTAATCAGTTGAAAAAATTTAGAATTGTCCTCTCCCATTACTTTACTGTTTGGGGCTAACAAAGCGGAGAGTGCAAAAACCAAAAATGACCGTATTAGTACAATTTTCATATTAAGTTAGTTTTCCTTAAGAAAATGTTTTCGTAACATTTTTTTCATGGAAAAGCAATTGAGTTGATATTCCTAAAAATTACTAACAGTTTGACTGCTGTAGTCGCTGGCCTGGGCGAAAAAAAACAGTAAATTTGTTTTGAGCAACAAGCCTCCGATTGGAGAACGCACTCTTCTATGCCTTAGTGAGTATTCCCACACCCCACCAGCACAACGGCTGCGATTGTTGTGATTAGGAGGTGTTTCATTTTGGCCATCAAATTAGCAGTGGAATTGTTTTTATTTCAAAGGGTTATCAAAATTGAAAATATCCCATTTCATTTTCCATGAGCCATCATCTTGCTTTTGACTTAAGATCATCCATTTGTAAGTTTTTGTAGAACGTTGCTCATCTTTAGATTCTGTAATCTCTTTACCAGTGCCACGAATGGCTGCCCAATCTCCAAAGTGTACGACCTCCGTAGCTGGCTCGCTCATTTCGAGGACTTTATAATCACGCCCTTCAAAGAATTCCTTGTAACTACCTAACACCGCTTGCCTTCCCTCTAGTATTGGAGTTTCTGGAATCATATAAACAGTATCTTTTGTATAAAGATTGGCACAAGCCTCTGCACTACCCTTAAGGCAGGCAGAAACGAATGAGTCCAATATTTCCTCTTGTTCTTCAAACTTTGGCCCGCTTGTAAGTACGACACCCTGAGGTGTTGTATTAGTCGATCCAAAATATGTCCCGACTACAAATCCAATTAGAAGAGATGCAGTAATAATTGTTATCTGTTTCATGTTTAAATAAATTTCTTCTCCCCACACCCCACCAGCACCACGGCTGCGATTGTTGTGAGTAGGAGGTGTTTCATTTGACTGCCAGTAAAAAGGAGATGATTTTTATCATCTGGAAGCTTTGAGGTTACTTATGGTTGCCTTGAGTCTTGCATGAGCGTCAGGGTTTTCTTTGATTGGCTTGTCGGTAAACGCAGGAAGCAACTTGTCCCAAACAAGATTCAGTTCACCCCGCATATCCCTTGCGTTTGCGGTAATCGCAATTACTGCATCATGTTCCGGAAGCACAATGCAGAATTGACCGTCTTTCCCGTCTCCGCGAAAAGCTCCGTGTCGGCAGCGCCAGAATTGAAAACCGTAGCCCTGTTGCCAATCGTTGAGTGAATTTCTCCCATTTGAGACCTGCTTCAAAGTAGCTTGCTTAACCCATGACGAATGGATCAATTCCTTTCCCTTCCACTTGCCTCCCTGTAAATAGAGCTGACCAAACTTTGCAATATCCTCAGTACGAAGAAATAATCCGTAACCTCCAATGGAAATACCCTGTGGACTTGCGTCCCATTTAGGGTTGCGAATTCCGAGAGGTTCAAACAATGAGGGCTTCAAATAATCTAAAACCGTTTTTCCTGTCACTTTTTGAACGATCGCCGATAGCATATAGGTTCCGGGCGTGTTGTAACGGAAATGGGTTCCCGGCTCGTGAGGCACGGGGTGAGAGAGGAAAGCCTTTACCCAGTTACTCTCAGCATTCAACTTTACCTCATCCTGATGCCCGCTGGTCATTGTCAATAAATCACGAACTCTCATCTTCTTAAGATTGGCAGAAGGTTCAGAAGGAAGATCATCGGGGAAGAACTGCAAAACGTGGTCATCGATACTTAGCTTTTCTTCTGCCACTGCCAGCCCAACCGCCGTCGACGTGAAGCTTTTGCTGAGCGACCATAAAACATGCTGTTTACTATTAGACTCAGGTTTCCACCAAGCTTCGGCAACAACATGTCCGTGCCGTAACAGCATGAAACTGTGCATTGAATTAACTTTTTGATCAGCAGTTTCGATAAACTCAAGAATCTCCGATGAAAAAACCCCCTGTGCTTCAGGGGTGCTCCTTGGCAAACTCTCAACCTGTGCCGCAAGATTAACCTTCAAGATCAGCACCACGGCTGCGATTGTTGTGAGTAGGAGGTGTTTCATAAGCCTGACGTGCGTTAAATAATAGAGAACCATTCATAACTGTACAACACCGATTAGCCGTTTTGGCCGGAACCGTGTCTATTGCAGGCACAGCTTTTTTTGGGCCGGGAAGTAATCCTAACTTGCAGGAATAGCACGGCAGAAGACGTAGCAGAGGCAATGGAAAGACTCCCTAAAGAAGACGGACTGGTGGGACTTGATCGTCCCTTGGATCAACTGGACTTGAGCAAGATGTTAGCCAGGGAATTTGAAACAGAGGAATAGAGGTCCGAGGAACTGGAAAAAGAGGTGCTCGTAAATCTTGACTTGTCAGACGTGATTGCAAACCCTCCCCGTAGAGCGTCGAACCAGCAGAAAAGGACATAAACCCGTCCACAGCAGCTTGGCCAAACGCTTGGCGGAATGGTTAGCACCTAGCAATGAAACGATTAAGACGATTGTTCGTTCCGGCATCGAGAGGGAACAGTCAGCTTGGCTGTTCGCTTGGCTTTGACTTCGGCCGGAGTGGTATTTCGGCCCTGATTGTCCTGATCGTTGCGGCTACCGTGGTCAAGGGTGCCGAGAGGGAGCAGCCGCTTGAGTTCACCACCATGATTGCCCATTGGGCAAACTATGCCCACGAGGATTACCTGCCGTTTGTGGAAGAGGCCCGGCCAGAGTTGGTTCAGGTCGGCTTTTACGGTGCGCATTACTGGAGCTTGGCGCACACGAAATACGGTGCCGGTTATCCAGCGCATTTTCCAAGAATTGGCCTTGGGCAAAACCGAGACTGGTTGAGGCAGCTAAACCAAAAATTGCATCAGTTCGACTCCGTGGTGGTCGGTCATTTTAACATCGAGTTTCTGGTGGGAGACCCCGAGAGCGATGAGGGACCACGGGGCTTCTTCAAGTGGTACCGCGAACTCTGGGACGAGCAACTGCTTGGCCCGAAACCTGTCGATGACCCACTGGATCTGCTTGAAAAAAATGCCGATGCCTCACCGATCCGGAACAACAGCTACTCTATCGGAGGCATGAAGGAATACTGGGCCTGCCTGAATAATCCCCATTGGCGGGCGGTGCTTAAGGCCTGGGTTCGGCACGGCATCAGCCATGGGCTGGATGGGTTCGTGATCAATTACTTTTATCGTCACAACTGCCTTTGCGATCATTGTCAGTCCGCGTTTCGTGATTACCTCAATGATCGTTTTGGTGCAGCGGAGTTGAAGAACCAGTTCGGGATCACCGACCTTGCCACTCACAAGTTCAACGAGATTGGATCGTGGCATGACCCGGCAAACAGCACCCTCTTCAAGCGTGAACAATTGCGCTTCTCGCAGATGGCCACCAAGGATTGTTTTGACGAGGTGTTCGTCGGATACGGACGCTCGCTGAAGCCGGGGCTGATCGTCGGCCAGTGGAATCACCTCGGCAGTTTCGGCCAGATCAACGGCGACGAACGCTGCCTGTTGCCGGCCGGGCTCTGGGCAAAGAATGAGGATTATCTTTGGTACAGCACCGGCGGATCGGCAAATTATACCGACCTGAAAAACAATGACCTTGGTGAAGGAACACTACAGGCGCGCTACATCAGGGGTGCATCGGGTGACAAGCCCTACACGCTGGGGAAATATGAGAGCACCCGCACACGGGCAGCAATCGCCGAGCTGGCTGCCAACGGAGGCGTGCCGATGGGTTTTTACACCCGTTTTACCGATCCCGCGGCACGAAAAGTCGTCACTCAGTATTACCGGTTTATTCAACGTCATGATGCCATTTATCGTCGAAACAGATCACATGCGGAAGCCGTCCTGCTTTTCCCCCGCAAGTCGGTTCACGCCGGTGATGTAGGGCCGGTTGAGGCCTTTCGCCAAACCGGGCGAGCACTACTTGATCGGCATGTTTTATTTGATATCCTGCCGGATGACTTGGCCGCTGCCGACCGGCTTTCGGGTTACTCAAAGGTCTATAAGGCGGGCGACGGCGCACAGGAAGGGCAGGCAAAATTCTTCGCCCCGCCCACCGTCCGAGTCTCTGCCAGCCGCCCCGCCACCGGTGATGCGTTGCATTTTCATTTAGTCAACTACAACCGCACGGAACCTTCCCAACCCAAAAGTCCGGGCGCCGGAATTCAAGACGAAAAACCAATCAGCGTGAGCGAGTTCCGATGCGCTGTGCCCATCCCCGCTGGCAACAGGCTGAAGGGCGTACGCTTTTTCACTCCGGAAAAAAAGAATCCTGTTGAGGTGGCCGGCGATGTCCGAGAAACAGGAATGGTGCACTTCACTATCCCGGAATTTCTCGTGTACGCCGTCGTTGAACTGTCGCTCCAGCCGGAATCAAGAGATGCCCCTTGAGCGATTGCCGGAAAGCAACGCTTGGCCAAGCGAGTTTTCCAACTGGCCAGGAGTTGCACGGTGGGCATACTGCGCCGACCATGAGAATTGCGTTGTTTGCACTTTGCGTGATACTGTTCACGGGATGCGCTGGTTTGACCAAGCAGCCACCCAAGCGCATCGCCGCCATCGTCACCGAGTACCGGCACAACTCCCACGCGGACGTCATCGTCGGGCGTTTGGTGGAATCTCATACGCTCGATGGCAAAGGCGAGTTTCCCAATTTAAAATTGGTTTCGCTGTACACTGACCAGGTGCCCTCTAACGACACGAGCAGGGAGCTGATGCGGCAAAATGGCGTGCCCATTTTCACAAACATTGCCGATACTCTCACGCTCGGCACCGACAGGCTGGCCGTTGATGGCATATTGCTCGTGGCCGAACATGGGAACTACCCCAAGAATGAGACCGGCAACGTCATCTGGCCGAAGCGGCGGATGTTCGAGGCAGTTGCGAAGGTGTTTCGCGACAGCAACGCCTCCGTACCGGTGTTCTGCGACAAGCACCTAGCCGACAACTGGCGCGATGCCAAGTGGCTTTACAACACGGCGCATGAATTGAAGTCGCCGCTGATGGCCGGCTCGTCGCTGCCCACTCTTTGGCGGAGCCCCCCGGAGGATGTGCAGCGCGGAGCCAAACTCACGCAGATGGTGGCCATCTCGTATCACACACTGGATGCGTACGGTTTTCACGCGCTTGAGATGGTGCAGTGCCTGGCTGAGCGTCGGGCGGACGGTGAGACGGGCGTGCGACAGGTGCGCTGCCTCTCGGGAGACGCAGTCTGGGAGGCGTTGGACGATGGCACGATAGACGAAGGATTGTTACAGGCAGCCGTGGTTCCGCTGGAAAGCAGCCCGGTGAAGCGGGGAAACCGATCGCTCATGGAACTGGCAAAGGAACCGACAGCGATGATAGTCGACTACAGGGACGGGTTTCGAGCCAGCGTTGTGACGCTAAACGGCGCAGTCAACGAATGGAGTGTGGCGTGGCATGAGGACGGCAAGACCAAGGCAACAATGTTCTGGACGCAGGAAGCAAGACCGTTCATGCACTTCACTTATCTTGTGAAAGGCACCGAGCAGATGTTTAACACGGGCAAACCCTCTTGGCCTGCGGAACGCACACTGTACACCAGCGCCATCCTAGACGCGGCACTCATTTCATTGAAGCGGGGCGGCGCAGCAGTATCGACGCCGTATCTCGACATCCCCTATTATTCCAACTGGGATTGGCAACAGCCGCCTCCGCCCCCGGCCGGCCGGCCCATCCATGAAAAATGACAGCAGCGCGCTTGTCGAGGCGCAGTTCAGCCTTGCGCCCTTTCGCATCGCGTCCATGGCATTTGTAACAAGCGTGCTAAGGCTGACGGCGGCGGCGCTGCAGACAACAGGGATCAGCACAATTCCAAAGCCGAGGAACAGCCGTAATGGTTTCGCATTCATCATCGAAAAGTCCTGATCGAACCAGCTCTTTCTTCAACGGCTACCAGAACTCGTGATCGATCGCGGTGCTCTGAACAAGTCCGGAGCCTGGCTGCGATTGTTGTGATTAGTATTTGTTTCACTTCCCTTCAGCTTTCAATTCTTCAGCTGTCTTGGCTCCGTGTTTGTGGAGGAGGTCGAGAATTCCTTTTTATTGCCAGAAATAGCACGATCCCTGGGGTACATAACGCCAAATGAGTTTGCACAGGATGAAGTTGGAGAAGAGGCACAAGGTCCATGCAGGGCCTTGGGTCGGGCTATGCCCTCCCTGCGTCCCAGCATTCACTTACTCTACGACATTGAGCAAATAATCAACCCGTCCAGAGTAACGAATGCGTTAGACCAGTTTGGATAACTCGATCAGCTTCGACAAGCTCACCGCGTGCGCTCGAACCACCAAGGTTTGGAACGCTCGCGCCACGAGAGGAAGGTGGCGCTTATTCGCCGGATGCCCAGGAGCCGCCGAGGGCTTGGATCAGCCGGACGGTGGCGAGGAGGCGTTCGCTGGTGAGCGTGCTTTCGCGGGCGGCGGTCTGCAGGCGAACGCGTTCCGCGGCGATGAAGTCGAAGTAGTTGGTGAGGCCGGTATCAAATCGTTTCCTTGCGGCTTCAGCGGCCTCCGTGACGGCCTGTAGTGTCTGGCGTTGGAGGGTGAGTTCACGCGAATAGCTTCTGGCCTCAAGCAGCGCGTCATCGACCTCTTTCACGGCGGTCAGGAAGGTGGCTTTGAAGTTGGCTGCCGCTTCCCGGAACTGGGCCTTGGCCTGGGCAACCGCCGCCTTGCGGAAGCGATACTGAAATATCCCGATATCCACTTCCGGTGCGAGATTGTACAGGGCGCTGTCCGCTGCGAAGAGATTGTCCGCCTTCAGGCTGGCGATGCCGCCGCCGCCGACGAGGCTGATTTTGGGGAGGAAGTCCGCCTTGCGAATGCCCACCTGAAGGGCGGCGGATCGCAGCCGCCGATCGGCGGCGAGGAGATCTGGGCGCAGCGCTAGCAAATTGGAGGGCAACCCTACGGGGATGTCGGGAATTCCCGGCAGGAGCGCGGGTTCCAGGTCCGACAGCTCGGACGGCATGGTCGCGGTCAGCACGGCGATCGCGTGCAACAGCCTGCCGGTGTTGCGCCGGGAGGCTTCGAGGGCGGTCGCGGCGTTCTGCAGCTCCAGTTGGGCGTTGGCGACCTCGGCCTGCACTCCCTGTCCCATCCTGAGCCGTGCCTTCTGCATTTCCAGATTCTCGGTGGCGAGATCGTGGGACCGTTGCAGCAGGTTCAATTCCGTGTGGGCGGCGCAATGGGCGAAGTATTGTTGGGCCAGGCTCGCCTGCAGGGAGAGCAACACGTTGTGGTAGTTGACGGCTTCGGCCTCGGCGCGGAGGCGGTCGCGTTTCACCGATGCCCGGACGCGGCCCCACAGGTCGAGTTCCCAACTGGCACTCGCGCCGAGCATGAACCGGTTGTACTCCGGCGTCGCGATGGGAAAGAGCAGGTTGTTGATCGAGTCGCGCCGGCGTCCTCCGCTGAGGTTGCCACGAATGGTCGGGTAGGTGGGGCCACGGGTGATGCCCATGGCGGCAAAGCTCTGATCAATGCGGGCCAACGCCGCGTCGGCGTCCGGGTTGGCAGCGTTCAGACTCGCGATCAGCTGATTCAAGGTGGGGTCATTGAACAGGGTCCACCATTCCGAATTGTCTAGCCGGTCCGGGGTGCTGTCCGCATGTTTGAATGATCCGGCCGCCGCGGGAATTTGTTCATCGGCGTCAGGACTCATTTCCTCGGTGACGGTGCGGCAGCCGACGGAGATGACAAATGGCAACAACAAGAGGGGGAGAAAGCGTGATCTGATTCTCATGACCCCACCTCCGGCGCGGACTTCTGCGGTTTGAAGGCGGCGAAGAAGATGCTCAGCACCGCGGGAACGAGAATGAGGGTGAAGATGGTGGAGATCAGCAGCCCCCCCACCACCACCGCACCCAATCCCCGGTAGAGTTCCGATCCGGCACCAGGGAGGAGAACCAACGGGAGCATGCCGCCCACGGAGGTGAGCGAGCTCATCAGAATCGGACGGACGCGTGTGCGGACGGAGGCGATGATGGCCTGGTCCGGGGTTTCCAGATGCCGTTTCGGATCGGCCATGAAGTTGAAGGCCTGATGGATGATGAGGATAGCGTTGTTGACCACGACGCCCGCCAGCAACACGAATCCGAGGATGCTGAGCATGTCGAGGTTCTGGACCGGCATGTAGTGATCCATGACGCTCCATTGATGGACGATGGCCAGACCGGCAAAGCCTCCGAGCGTGGCCAGCGGGACGGTAAGCATGATGACAATCGGCGAACTCCAACTCTGGAACAAGACCACTAGGACCAGATAAACCACGAGGAAGGCGAGGAACATTGAGCTCAGGAATGTTCCGGCAATGCTGCCATCGCCGAGCAGCGCGGTCTTGATCTCGTTCAACTTGCCGGCCGACCCGGAAAGACCGACGTCAATGCCGGGTGCGACCGCACCTTGTTGGCGCAGGCCGGCGACGATTTCGTTGACCTGATCGATCGCCGTCTCGAGGGGTAGCCCGGGCGGCGGCGTGAACTGCAAGGTCACCGCGCGCGAGCGATCGACGTGGCGGATCTCGTCCGGACCTAGAACCCGTTCCACCGAAGCCACGGTGCGCAGATCTATGACGTGGCCGGTGGGTGTCGCGAGCGGGGCGTTGAGAATTCCATCGATGGGGTTGTCGGCAAAGGAGTGTTTACTGATCAGCTTCATGTCCCGCAGCTCGCCGTTCCGCTCGTAGTCGCGGAAAAACAGGATGCCATCACCGTTGGCCTGGGCCGCGAGACCGACGTCGGTGCGGGTCAATCCCACCTTCAACAGCGCGCTATCATTCGGTTTCAGGCGCAGTTCGCTGGAGGGCATGAGAAAATTGGTGGGATCCGGATTGACGCTGTAGGGGCCGAATTTTCCGATCAGGGCGAACATAAGGGCCTGGGCTGAGCCGCTCACGGCATGGAGTTCGCGTCCCTTGATGTCGATCTTGATGGCTGAGCCGGTGTTGCCGCCGACCCGGAAGAGCGGCATTTGAAACGCGAAGGCGATGGTGTCCGGCGCGTTGTGGCCGCCGGCGGCGTGATTGAGCAGGGGAATCAGATCTTTCACGCGTCGCTTGTCCGTAGAGATTGCGCCGTGAAACATGCGGCCCTCGAAACTGACGAGGAAATAGCTCTCGATGGGGGGCGGCATGACCGATGGTTCCATGCCGGGAAACGGGGGCACCTTGACGCGGCGATCCTCCTTGGGCTGATCGCCGCGGGTCACGCTCTCGACTTGATATTGATCGGGAGCGGCGTCCCAGGCGGGGCGGATCACGGTTTCCACGCGCTGCCCCATCTTGGTGAGCTGGTCGAGATTGTAACCGGGTGGTGGGGTCAGCAGGCCGAACACGATGTTCCGGTTGCCCATCGGCAGGTAGTCGAGCGGCGGCATCAGCATGCGGATGCCAAGAATTGTACCGACGGCAAACACGGCGATCACCACCACGCGCAGTAGCCAGCTACGGTTGATGCCGGCCACCACGTCCGCAACGAAGTGGGGCAACACATGCACCAGATGCTGCATCCAGGCGAGCGGTCCACAGCCCTTGCGCGGTCGGACTTCGTCCTCGTCCCAATCGGCGGCCTTGGCATCCCGGCTGCGCAGAAAACGGGCGGCCGCGGTGGGGATCACCGTGAGGGAAACGAGCAAGCTCATGGCGACCGCGGCCATGATGGCGTAGGCGATGTCCTTGAACAACTGACCGGCAGTTTCCTGAATCATCAGAATTGGGAAGAACACCGCGATGGTGGTGATCGTGGAGGCGACCACGGCACCACCCACCTCGGTGGCGCCGTCGTGGGCGGCGGTACGGGCGTCCTTGCCCATCTCCAGGTGGCGGAAGATGTTTTCGATCACGACGATGGCGTTGTCGACGACCATGCCGACGGCGAAGGCCATGCCGGCCAGGGAGATGATGTTCACCGAGCGGCCGAGAGCCACGAGCACGACGATGGCGGCTACCATAGACACGGGGATTGCCAACGCGATGATGCCGGTCGTGCGCAACGACCTGAGGAAGAACAGCAGGGTGAGCGTGGCCAGGATGCCGCCGTAAACGATGTTGCTTTGGACGAGTTTGATGGCGTCGCGAACATAGGTCGTGGCGTCGTAAACCTGGACCAGTTCGAGTTCGCCCTTGATGCCGAGCTGACGCGCGTGCTGTGCGAGCACGCCGCCGGGGGCGTTCATCTCGGCGATCTCGGCCTTGATTCGGTCCATGGTCGCGATGAGGTTGCCACCGCGCTGGAGCAGGAAGTTGAAGAACGGCATCTGATGGCCACGGGCCCGCGCCCAGTCGGTCTTCTCCTTGTAGGTCTCGATGACCTCCGCCACGTCACGCAGGTAGACCGGGCCGGCTTCGTCCCGGCGCACGATCATGTTCATCACCGATTCGGCCGATTCAAACCGACCCGTGGCGCGGATGCGGATATCCGATTTGCCCTCGACCAGTTTGCCGGCGGAGAAGTTTTGGTTGGCGTTGTCGATGGCGGCCTTGAGCTGCGCCCAGGTGATGCCGCGCTCGGCCAACGCGGCCGGATCGACGCGGATCTGCAGTTCGGAAGAGCGACCTCCGCGGATGCCTACCTCCGCCACGCCTTCAAGCCGGTTCAGTCGTGGCTTGATGCGGCGCTCCATGAAATCGAACAGGGTGGTGCCGTCAAAATTGGTGTCCGTGCAGGCCAGTCCGACCCAGGCGATGTAGTCGACCGACTCCGGATCAATGTCTTTCACGATCGGTTGCAGCACCGTTTTCGGATAGCCGGGGACTTCGTCGAGCTTCTGCAACACCTCGGCCTTGGCTGCTTCCAGGTCGGTGCCGGTTTCAAACTCGAGGCGCACGACACCCTGGCCCGCCTTGCTGTTGCTGGTCAGGGAAACGAGGCCTCCCACGTCGCTGAGAACTTTTTCCTGTTCCTCGACGATGTCGCTCTCGATCTCCTCGGCTGACGCGCTTTCCCAAAACGTGGAAATCGAGATGACCACCGAATCGACCTCCGGCTTCATCTGCACCGGGACGCTCGTCAACGCCATCGCACCGGCCAACAGTGACAGGCCGATGCCGACGGCGACCGTGATCGGCTGCTGGATGCAATAGTCGACAATCTTCATGGGGCCGGCGGTCCGCCTTGCTGGTCCGGGGGTTTGATCATCAACGACTGCCCCGGGAGCAGGCGTTGGTTGCCTTCCACGACCACCCGATCGTCGGCGCTGAATCCGGCGTTGTCGGCTGCGATGAAAGCACTGCCGTTTCGCGCGAACGCGATCCGCGCGGAGACGGGGCGACCCGTCGGCAGGGCACCATCGGTGACCGGCTTTTGCACCACGTAGATCACTGTGCCGTACGGCGAATGAACGACGGCATTCAGCGGGACGCGCAGGTGTTCAGCGGGCTTCCCGATCGGGACGATGCCGGTCACGGATTCGCCGGGGCTTAGCTTTCTGTCCGGATTCGGAATGGTGGCCACGAGGGTGAACAACTGGCTGCGACCATTAACTTCAGGAAGGCGCGTGACTTTGGCGGGCGTGAAAGTCTGACCGGTAGCGGATTGCCTGACCTTGAATCCCGCGAGTTCGTTGCCGGCGGCATCCAGGTGACGGGCGGGAACGCTCAGCCATGCTTCCATCGGATCCATGGTGACGATGGTGGCCACCGAAGCTCCGGCGGCGACCCATTCGCCAGGTTCCACGTTGCGACTCACGACCACCCCGGCCAGGGGAGCCTTCACTGTGAGATCACTCAATTGGACATCGAGCAATTCGACGCGACTCCGGGCTTCGCTGATGCCGTCCGCCGCGGACTTCACTTGCGAGGCGGCCACCTTGAGGATTTTTTCAGCATCGAGGACGTCGCTTTGGGAGACCGCCTTCGAGGCGGTGAGACCGGCTTTCATCCGGAGATCGATTTCCGCGCGGACGTGTTCGGCCTGGCGTTGTTCGAAAAGATTGGAGGCCACGGCCAGTCGTGCCCTGGCCTCGTCGAGCTGGGCCTTGATCCTTCGCGCGTCGAGGATTGCCAACGTGGTCCCCGGTTGAACCTCGTCGCCTTCGTCGATGAACACCTTGGCGACCGCGCCCGCTTCCTGCGCGGCGACTGCTATCTTTGAGCGGGCCCGCAGGGTGCCGGTGACGATCGCCTGTTTCTGGGTGTTCTCTGCCTGAATCGGCGCCACGATGACGGCGGCCGGCGGCATTTGCGGCGGCCCGCCGGGTCCCCCCGGTCGGCCGGGACCGGCCAAGGGGGCTTGCTGGATCATCTGGATGACGATCACGGTCACGACGACCAGAACAATTGCCATAACGGCTACGACGGCGGCGCGGTTGCCGCGGTTGGATTCGCTTTGCTGTTTTTTGTCCTCCATGGGCGAGGGGGAAAGAGCATTCATGCAACCGAGGCCTTCGCAAGCAGAAACTCAGTCGTTCCGCATCGTCGCGAATTTTCTTTGATTCACCGGCAGTGCGACACGATTATGCCGCCGCCGATGGCCAAGATTCTGCAGATTTGGAAATTCGGATAGCCGTACATGCGGAAGTACTGGGTGCGCCTGGTGCTTGGCGTGGTGTTCGGGGCGAGCAATGTCAGTTTCGTCTGGGAGTCGAAGACGCTTACGAGCCGGATGGAAAACAAGTCGGCCCAAGTGGCGGAGATGAGTGATGTGTCCGCCGGTGGTTCCAGATCGGATTGGGTCTACGAGCTGAAAGCGCGTTTGGAGGCCGGGACGGATCGGACTCTGGACGACTGGCTGCCTCGCGCGGACCACCAATTGAACGCCGCAGGGTTGTTGTTCATCGGCAACGTTCAAGTGGTGGAGCAGGTTGTTTCACTTCCCTTCAGCTTTCAATTCTTCACCCGTCTTGCCGCCGTGTTTGCGGAGGAGTGCGGCGGGAATCCTGGCCTCTGACAACACAAGATGATCCCCTTCTAGAATGATATCATTATGGATTCCCTCTCACGGCAGCGTAACCTTGTTGCATGTACTTCAGGTCGGGACTGTTGGGTGCCGACACTCCAAAGGTCTGTCCATCGGACATAGTTAGGGTGCGCTTATCCAGCCAATGATGCAATTCTACATGGCCATCGGCGAAGGCAAGGCAGTTCTTTTCACCATGCCGGATCGCAATCGGATCCCACCAAGAACTGGTGAAGGGGTAAGGAAGCAGCCAGCCACCCCAGTTGCTGCCGCCGACATCGGTTTCCTCCTCCAAAAAGACATACTTGGTTGAGGGTGTTTTTAGCTGGCTGTGTTTTGTAATGGCTTCAGGATTGTAGGGTGGGCCATTCATGCTGCAGGGCAGGGCGTAGCTCCTCCATGCTTTTCCTTGCTGGACCTTCCTGCTCTTGATGGGAGAATCACGTCGATCACCAACGCAGTGATAGACTTTGTGGTCATTGAGGTAGGGCCACAAAAGTCCGTCTTTAAAGCCGCGAATCTCATCCTCGATTGGAGCCATTGGGCCGGTCTGTCTTCCTGATGCATTTTGTTTTCGGCCGACCCAGTCTCCCTGTCTGGCACCCCGGTCATGCGCACCGACAATTTTGTCGTCATTCTCCTGATGATACATCATCCAAGCTAGGATCAGGTTCTTTTCATTACCTCTACAATGAGCCGCTTTCCCCGCTTCCTTGGCTTTTCCGAGTGCAGGAAGAAGTAACGAGGCTAGGATGGCAATAATCGCCACCACCACCAATAGTTCAATTAGGGTAAACGCGCGGTTTGGTTTCGTTTTCATTTCCCTTCAGCTTTCAATTCTTCACCCGTCTTGCCGCCGTGTTTGCGGAGGAGGTCGGCTGTTTCTTTCTTGTCTTCAGACACGGCCCTGTCTGCCGGTGTTTTGCCATCAACATCTATCGTGTTCACATCAGCCCCAGCAGCCAAGTGCTGTTTGACGGCTTCGATGTTTCCGTCTCTGGCAGCATCGTGAATAGAGATGTCTGGTGCTTTGGCTGACGGCGGTTCTGGCTTCGCTTCTGCTTGCGGAACCGACTGCTGCGTCTCACCACACCCCACAACCAGCACGGCTGCGACGATTGCGATCAGTTGTGATTTCACGGTGAGCCGACCGTCATCCCGATGAGCGCAGTTTTCAAGGTGTTTTAATTGTTGCCGTAGCCTCGCACTAAGTGCATCATCTTTCCATTCAATGGAGAATCTTATGAAAAATCGAGCGATATTTTTGAAGATGTGCGTTGCGTTCTTTTTTGTCCTGAGCGTGGTGCGTGGCGTGGTGGCCGAACCCGCCAAGAAGAAGCTACAGGTCTTCATTCTAGCCGGCCAATCGAACATGGTCGGGCATTCCTATTATATTACCATCCCAACCTTACTTACGGCAAAGGAACCGGAAGTAAGGGAACTGGCGAATCTGGTATTTAAAAAGGACGCAAAGATTTCCCGAGCCGTCGTGGAGGATCTGATTGCAACCCGCATGAAGCGCGATGAGATCAACAAGAGTCTGCGCGCCAAGAAGATTGAAGGCGCGGACAAGATAGCAACCGCTCAGGGGGAGGTAAAAAAACTGCAGGCGCAGTGCGATGCCAAGATGCAAAAAATCAAGGACACCTTTGTCGTCTCCAAACAGGTTTATATCACTTCCATTGCCGACGGCAATCGAGGTTCCGGACCTTTGACAGTGGGTTACGGCGGCAACCGTGACAAAATCGGACCCGAATTTGGTTTTGGACTTTCACTGGCGCAAAAACTGGATGCCCCCATCCTGATCATCAAGACCTCCTGGGGCGGCAAGTCGTTGAACTATAATTTCCGGCCACCGTCAGCCGGGCCTTACAAGCTGAACGAAAAAGAACAGACCGCAAAGAACGCCGCAGACATCAGTAAGAATGTAAGCCTCAACTGGAGGATGATGAATGAAGCCGTCCACAATGTACTCAAGGAACTGAAAACACATCACCCGGCGTATGATGCCAAGGTCGGCTATGACATTGCGGGCTTTGTCTGGTTCCAGGGCTTCAACGATCAGTTTTCCGACGAGTTCCGTAACAACTACAGGGATAACATGGTCCATTTTGTGAAGGACGTGCGCAAAGAATATAAAACACCCAAGATGCCCTTTGTGATTGGGGTACTGGGAACCAACATGAGCAAAGAGGGCGTCGACAAGAACGCTGTCTCGGTGGCTCAACGGGAAGCCGCCGCCGCTCAGGAATTCAAGGGCAACGTCGCCTCAGTCGAAAGCTACAAAGTCTATGATTTGGAGGCACGGAAAGTCTATGATAGTGGCTGGGCCAAGCATTTCGCCGAATGGTGTGTTGTGGGCAGCGACCGGCCTTATCATTACCTGGGTAGCGGCAAGTTCTTCGTCCGTCTGGGTGACTCATTTGCCAACGCCATGATTGGTCTGATAAATAATCAGGCAAACCCCGGTTCCGGAAAAATCACCATTGACCCGTGAGTCGTGAGACCCGTCAATTTCCAGTCTTTGCTTTGCTGGTATGCGTCAACTCGTCAATGTAGACCCTGACGTGATGGCCGCCGGACTGCATGTTGAAAATACCAAAACGATCAAATTTGGCTCCACGGGCCTTGTCGCCAGGACGCAAGTTTAAAGTATGTGCTTTGCCGTCCAGAGTAATACGAACCTGCCCCTTGTCGCCCGCTTCGCTGGGTGAATATCGCATGGACCACTCATGGACCTGGCCATCAGGGCGGATGATGGGTGGCTCCTTCCGGGTTACAGGATGTGGGGCGGTCAGACCCTCACCGGTCGATGTCCCGTAGCTCGGACGAAAATAATGGCCGACGCGGCTGGGTCCTTCGACCAGGATGGCGAGATAATTCTTCTGGCGAGCCTTGTGCTCCGGAATATTGTTGTCCATTTTGGTCGCGGAATTAAACCAGCCGAGGTAAAAGGCGCTATCGGACCCGGCGTCAGTTAAGGCAATCTTTCCAGTAGCCTCCAACTCGTTTTCAAGAGTCAGCGTCTCAACCATGGCGCCGTAATAAGCGGGTTTTTCGTCGCGATAGATGATCCCTCCTAACTCACCCGGCTCACCACCGGTGTGGTTGGTCTGACTATACCCGAAATCGTGAAACGGTCGGATAATGCGTTCCTCGAATTCAACTTGGTTGCCCACGCCTTCCCAACCTGCATCGCTGCTGAAGTCCTGCGGCGTGCCGTCAAGCACTAGGTCGTCAATATAGAAATCCATCCGATCCCCATTGGCCTGCAGGTTCCAGATTCCGAAGCGGTTGAAATTCGCTCCGTCGGACTTGTGGCTTTGGCTGAGCGGGAGGGGATACGTTTTGCCGTCGAGGGTGAAGGTCATGATTCCCTGTTTTTCGTTACCGTCCGGGTCATACGCCAATGACCACTGATGGATGGTCCCATCGGCCTGGAAAGGCTTGGTCTTCGTCGTCTGCCATCGGGGCCCCTCAAAGGCACCACCACCACCTGTCCGCCATTTGCTGGTGCCATATTCGTAAAAGAGCCGATAATTTCCACCATTGCCATCGATTCGAAATCCAATTGAATTGGGAGTGCGCCAACCGCGAGAAGTATGGTGGAACCATCCAATCAGAACCCCGCTGCCACCATCAGCCCGGGTGACCGCAAATTTTCCCGATGCGGCTAGTTTGTCATGGAACGTCCTGCCAGGGATAACCTTGGCATAGTAGGCACGGGTAACGGAACGCTGAACCCTGCCGCCAATCTCACCTGGATTTCCACCGCCTGCATGGTTGGATTCTTGATGACCGAAGTACTGCCTGATGATGGGCAGTTTTTCAGGCAACAAACGGTTGCGGTAACCGTCCCAGTGCGGATTTTCATTGAAGTGCCGAGTGACCTTCACTGTATGCCCCTCTGCCAAGAGTCCGGGCAACGATGACAACCACACCACCGCGACAAATAGCATTCTCGACATGTTATTTCAATTCATGCGCCCAACCGCTCCACGCGCACACAGCTGCGATTGTTGTGAGTAGTATGTTTTTCATTTCCCTTCAGCTTTCAATTCTTCACCCGTCTTGCCGCCGTGTTTGCGGAGGAGGTCGGCGGTTTCTTTTTTAGCGGCTTTGTCTTTGGGTGGGAAGTTATCCATCTTAGACGCGGCCAAATCAAGCGGTGTATTACCAATGCTTGGGCCAGACACAATTTTCACATTAACATCTGCACCCTTGGCAATTAGCAACTCAACGATTTCCTTGTGACCGTTCCTTGCCGCATAATGCAAAGGAGTGAATCCACGATAACCGTTCGCATTCACATCCACGCCAGCAGCCAAGTGATACTTAACGGCTTCGATGTTTCCTTTAGCGGCAGCATCGTGAATTGAGATATTTGGTGCTTTGGCTGTCGGCGGTTCTGGTTTTGTTTCTGGCGAAGGAACTGGCTGCTGCGACTCACCACACCCCACCATAAGCACGGCTGCGATTGTTGTGAGTAGGAGGTGTTTCATTTGCTTTCAGCTTTCAATTCTTGCGCTTAAAAAAATAGATGCGTTTAGATGTTGCGCCATCCTTGATCGTGGACTCGACATCAACCAGTTGCCAACCATCTTTTCCAAGTTGGTTGATTTTGTTTGCGAATT
>Ga0209089_10002144_pt1 | contig 17648 bp, 27 predicted proteins | sample ArcticOcean_MG_C_FD_187431 | JGI IMG/M metagenome (GOLD analysis project Ga0209089, IMG submission 187431) | Marine microbial communities from western Arctic Ocean - ArcticOcean_MG_CB2_150 (SPAdes) (version 2) | ecosystem: Environmental > Aquatic > Marine > Oceanic | place: Arctic Ocean: Canada... | reverse complement strand
TTTTATAGAAATAAAAGAGAAAAAGTCAAAAAAAATAAATAATAAACAAGAGTTTTACTAAATTTTCGAATGGCGCAGGGAGGCCTGAGTGGAATAATGGATCTGCACCCCCACCACACAGGCCGCGCCCCATCACATGATATCATCAGGAGTTAGTGATGTTGTTTTCAACAACAAGAATAGAACTGTTTTATAGAGGAGAACAAGATTGTATGCTGGCTCATGAGCCTGATGGTACAGTTCACGAATTTCGTGTTGGAATGTTACGAGAAGCAAAAGAATTGTTTACACGATATGATGAAGCACATTTTCATGAAGAAGATAATTTAGATGATTTTCACGAATTTTGTGGAAGAATGGCTGATGAAAGTCCTGAGGTTATAGATGTAGTCTCTCCATATTTAAATTAAGGAACATTAGATGAAAGAATTTTTTCAATCTGTAAAACATAAATGGGAAAATATTTGGCTTCCAAAAATTCAAACGAAAACGGAAATAGAATTAGAACGAGATAAAACATATGAAACTAGATGGGTTTGGTATCATGCAGTTATAGCAATAAGCTGTCTGATGACTAATATTTTATTAATTTGGATATTATTAACTCTAAGGGGGGCATGAGCAACGATTGTGAACATAATTATGTTTATGAGATATTGTATCATTTTGATTGTGGAAAATGTAGTAAGTGGTGGAGTTATGCAAAAACTCCTGATAACAAAGAAGAAATACATAAGCAAAAAATAGAAGTTATGTATTGTCCACATTGTGGAACAAAAGGAACATTGCAAATAAAAGAAAAGTTTTTCAATAATATTTAAGAAACAAATGAAAAAAAAGCTATTATTAGTTTTTGTAATGATGGCGACATGGATGGTTGTTGGATGTGGAACAATTACAGGAGACTGTTTCGGGCATTGGGTTAAGGGTCCCGGACCTCAAAGAGGAACTAGAGATCTTAATAAAGATGCTCACTTACCCTATTATCAATGTGTAGATGAGAATAACAAAGGAAACAATTTAAAAGAGCGGAGATATTTGTGAAAAAGCTATTATTAATTTTTGTAATGATGGCGACATGGATGGTTGTTGGGTGTGAAACAGTAAGACAAGTTAAGGCCGGTTGTTTTGGTCATTGGGTGGGACACACCGATGGATCTAGAAGCGGGCACAAGAAAGGTACTATTTGGTCTAATCGACATAATGTTACGCCTTATAGACAATGTGTGGAGAACAATGCCCCATATAAAGATACAGAGCGGAGGCCATACGGATGAAAACGACATTACTAATTTTGGTAATGTTATTTTTGAGTAGTTGTTCAACAAAGAGCCATAATTGGCCAAATGGAATGACACCTTTTTTTGCAGAGTGTGAAGGAACACAAAATGTATATACAGATAGAGCCTGGGGAAAAAGAAAACAAAGTCCCTGTAAGAAAGGCCGATGGTTATTTTACGATAGAGGCGAACCAACTTTAACGAATGATTAAATATGAATATCTGGGTAGAATATTTTATACGAGTGGAGCCGATTAAAAATAATCAAGCTCAAATGAGAGAAAATCTTAAATGGAATCCGCCTGATCCTAAAGAAATACAGAAAAGATTTTGTCAAACAAGAGAAGATGCTATAAGATTTGCCAAATCAATGGAAGAACGGGGTTTTCATACCGTTATAAAAACAGATGGACCATATAGTAAGTAAAACGGGTACTATTTTTAAAAAGAAACTAATTGATGATTATTATTTTGAAACAGTTTGTAGAAGAAAAACAAATATTGGAATTGAGTGGACCATACAAGTTAAACCTAAGAAGGATAAATGATGAGTAATCTTGAAAAACGTGTAAGACAAGAGAGTGCGATTAAGCGGCTTGAAAACACACTCAAAATGCATGAAGCAAACGCAGAATTAACAGTTGCTATCATGAAAGATAAAGAACTTTCTACTGGAGCTTCTGATAAAGTAGAATCAATTAGAAAAAAGAAGATAGAGAGGGTTAAAACTACCATTCAGAACACTAAAAAAAGAATGGGTAATTAAAGTTTGAGCCCCGATAGTTTAATGGATAAAACAAGAGACTTCTAATCTTTCGATCTAGGTTCGATTCCTAGTTGGGGTACCATTTTTAACTATTATAAATATAACACACGATTGACTTTTTGGTTATGGAATTGTCAATAATACGGAGAATACATGTTAAGAAAAGTAACTACTTTTTTTATGGTATTTGTCGCATCATTATTTTTTGCAGGAAGCACACATACAAGTCCTACTGGAAAAATTACCTTTGAAACATCAAGCATTATACCTATAGTTCCGGAACTTCCGGCAACACTAAATCCTGTAAATATTCAAGAAAAAAGAATAACTGATCAGGTTCAATGTTTGTCTAAGAATATATATTTTGAAGCGGCAACACAATCAACTGCAGGAAAATTAGCAGTTGCATTTGTAACAAAAAATAGAGTGGATTCAGAACGATTTCCTAATACGTTTTGTGAAGTAATATATGAAGGTCTTCATTGGGCTTCAGGACATCCAAAAAGGAATAGATGCCAATTTTCATGGTATTGTGATGGAATGGGTGATAATCCACGTAATGGAAGAGCCTGGGAAAGCTCACAGTCAATAGCAAAATGGTTTTATGATCATCAAGATCGACTTATGGATATAACAGATGGCGCAACGCACTATCATGCTGATTGGATGGAAAAATATCCAAAATGGGCACATAAGTATCGAAAAAATGTAAGAATAGATGATCATATTTTTTACAAACATAGTTATAGAAATAAAAAGAAAACAAACGAGTTAACTCTCGCTAGATTATAGAAAGTAAATTATGATAAATGATGTAGATGTGAAAATTCCTCAGCATGAAAAAGGAAATCTTGCGGAAAATTCTTTAGGGGGAACAGAACTTCTTTCGATGGAATTATTCCGCAGATTACCTAAGGAATATAAAGAAAAATTTCAATTCGTGATTTCAAGAGTTCAGTCTATAGAAGAAAATAAACGTAGACTTTTTTGGATTCATGATCTTGCACAAGATCCCGCATACGATATTCTCAAAACTCAGCTTGATCTTTTTAATAAATTGATTTTTGTCAGTCATTGGCAACAACAACAATTTAATACAATATTGAATATACCATATGATAATGGAGTAGTTATTAAGAATGCGATAGATCCTATTCCGAAACATGAAGAAACGGAAACGAAGGATCTTCAATTAATATATGCTTCAACCCCTCAAAGAGGTCTTGATGTTCTTGTGGCTTCTTTAGATTTAATTGATAGAAGTGATTTTCATTTACATGTTTTTTCTAGCTATAAATTATATGGTTGGGAAAAAAATGATGAAGCATACAAGCCTCTATTTGAAAAATGTGAAAAGGACCCAAGAGTAACGTATTACGGCACAGTTCCTTATGATGAACTAAGGGAACATTGGAAAAATATGCATATATTAGCATATCCGTCTACTTGGTTAGAAACTTCATGTAGAGTAGCTATGGAAGCAATGTCGGCCCGTTGTGCTATCGTTACTTCTAATTATGGTGCTTTACCTGAAACGTGTGGTGAATATGCTTACATGTACAATTATACAGAAGATAAAAATAAGCATGTTGAAAGATTTGCTGATGCACTTGAAGATGTTATGGATTCATATTGGACAAAAGATGTTCAAAAAAATCTTGACAATGCATTAGAATATGCACATACTCATTATAGTTGGGAAAAACGAATTGATCAATGGATCGATTTTATTGATAACTTAACATATGAACTAGATTATGCTGAAGAAGAAGTTAAAAAAGATGTCATCATTAATAAAAAAGCCTAAACAAATTATTGGTTCAGGAAGAACCTTTGATGAAGCAAGAATGGGAACGGAACCCGTTTTTGATGATAATTCAACTGAATCTGATATTATGCATGGATTGAATTGGTATAGCCATTTTCATGAAGCAGATCAGTCTAAAAAATGGATGCTGGAATACATGAAACATTCTGGATATAGTAAAGAAGATATTCAGAAAGTAAGATCCTTTTCATGGGGAAAAGCTGGTGTTCTTGTTGATGGATCAAAGACTGTTTATTTGAGAGGAGGTGGTTTTCTTGCTAGAATGGTTATGAGAGGATATGAAAATCTTCCTCAGGAGTATGTAGAAAAAATTAGTTATCTTATTGACTACAGTAAGAAAAAAGGTGAACTTGTTGTTGAACAAAAATCTGCTGAAATTAATGGAAATGGTAATAAGCCGTCAATTCAAGATCATATAAAAGAACAAGTATCTTTATATGCTTCTGAGATAGAACAATTCATAGATGATTTTTTTGACAATGATTATGAACCGACTATAAGCGTATATGATTGGTTAGTTAGTAAAGAAGTTAAGGGATTAATTGCAAAAAAGATAGCAAAAGAATTCGAACCCTATATGGAAGAAATAAGATTAATTCCTACAGATGAAGATTTGGCAGAATCTTATGCTCATATGAAGAAGAAGCAAATTGTTAGTTATGAGAATTATATTCAGACAATTATTAATGACTGTGAACGATATTCTGCTAATTTTAGTAAGCAACAAAGAAAACCCCGAAAGAAAAAACCTGTTTCAGTTTCGAAACAAATTGCTAAGTTGAATTATAAAAAACAAGATGTTGAATATAAAATAGCATCTATCAATCCATCTGAGATTGTTGGTGCTGATCAATTATATGTGTTCAATTCAAAGTATCGTAAACTTGGTGTGTATCAAGCAGAAGGTCATGCAGGATTATCTGTAAAAGGAAGCACTCTTCGAGGATTTAATTTAACACTTTCTAAATGTAAAAAAGTAAGAAAACCAGAAGAAGTATTAACAAAAATGCTTTCTGGTGGTAAACTTGCGATTAAGAGACAATATGACTCTATTAACTCTAAAGAAAAAGACTTAACTGGTCGCATTAATAATGAAACTATACTTCTTAAAATTGTAAAATGATATTACTTGATTATTCGCAAATCGTTATTGCAAATGTGATGATGAATAAAAATGCAATGTCTGAAGATTATGTTAGACATGCAGTTTTAAATACTATAAGAATGTATCATCACAAATTTAGTGATGAATTTGGTGAACTAGTAGTTTGTTGTGATGCAACAAGCAATTGGCGAAAAGATGCATTTAAATATTATAAAGCCAATAGAAAAACTACAAGAGATAAATCAGATTTTGATTGGCCCGAATTGTATAGAATATTACATGTAATACGAGAAGAGCTAAGTGAAAACTTTCCTTATAAGGTTGTATATATAGATAAAGCAGAGGCAGATGATATTATTGCTACTATTGTAATGGATCGAGAACAAAAAACTAAAAAATTATGGCAAGAAAATAATACTGAGTCTGTTACTTCTATTGAAGAATTATTTGTCGAACAAGAACCCGTTTTAATATTATCAAGTGATAAAGATTTTATTCAGTTACAAAAATACGAAAATGTGAATCAATATTCACCTCTCACGAAGAAATTTCTTAATACTGATAATCCAGATAACTTTTTAAGAGAACATATACTCAGAGGCGATACAAGTGATGGTGTTCCAAATTTTTTGTCTTCTGATGACACATTTGTTGTTACGGACAAAAGACAAACACCATTATCAAAGAAAAAGGTATCAGTTTGGTCTGAACTTGAGCCTGATGTATTTTGTCAAGGGGAACAATTACGTAATTATCGTAGAAATGAAATGTTAATAGATTTATCCAAAATCCCTGAGTGGTTGCAAACTAATATTGTGGTTGAATATGATAATCAACCCAAAGTTGGTAGAACCAAACTTTTTAATTATTTTATAAAACACAAACTTAAAAATTTAATGGAACATATAAATGAATTTTAGGAGATATTATGGCGGCTAAAATGACAAGCGAAATTTTTTCTGTTGCAAATGGAATAAGTTCTGATGAAGAACGTGTTAACTATTTGCGACAAAATGCAACTAAAGCAGTAAAAGAAATATTGAAATATAATTTTAATGATATGAAATTTGTTCTTCCTGAAGGACGACCAGATTTAAAAAAAGATGAGTTTAATCCACAAAGAGGTTTTATTGAAGGCGTTGATGATGGCGCTACATTGAATTATGAAATGAGAAAAATGTATTTGTTTATTGAGGGAGGACATCCAACGTTAACCAACTTAAAGCGTGAATCTCTTTGGCATGAATTGATTAATTCTCTACACCCCGCCGAGGCTGATGATCTTTGGCATATGAAAGATAAAAAACTTCAAGAAAAATATGATAAGATTACTCACCACGTGGCTTATAACTCTTTTCCGGAGGGACTTCAACAACCCCAACCCAAACTTAAAAGGGATAATCAGGGCCGTTTTTCAAAATCTGAAAAATCCAAGAAAAAGAAAGCCAAAAAATGAAAGTATTGATGGCCTGTGCTGGCATGAATACAGAACTACGGCCCTTTACGGATATGATGCCAAAGTGTCTATTGCCAGTAAAGTCGAAACAGATTCTATTTCACAATCTTGAATGGCTACAAAAATTTGATATTGATGAAATAGTTATTACAACAAGTTATCATCATAATCAAATTGAATTAGCATTAAGAAAATTTGGAAGTTTTATAGTTGATATTCACAAACAAAAAGGTGGTGTTGGAACAGCCCAGTCTTTAAGACAATTAAGTTATAAACTTGATAAAGAAGACTTTTTATTTTTACAGGGTGATAACTTATATAATTTTGATATAGAAAAATATTATAAAATACATAAAGATAATGGAAAACCAATTTCTGTTTTATCACATATGACTATGGGAGATAGTAAATATAAAACTTTCATTAAATATAAAAATAATTCTGATAAAATAGAAAAAATTTCAGTTAGACCTGATTATAAAATGACTAGAGAACTTTTAGCAACATCAGGAGCATGTTATTTAAGTCCAACGATTTTTGATAAAATTGGAAAGAATGATAGACATTTGTTTGATGATATTTTTCCAAAACAATTGGATGATATTAATGTAATAGTGGATAATACTTCAGTTCAATTTTTTAATACTGCAAAAGAATATTTGTCAATTGCAAATACAAAAGGCATGGCTGATATTCATAGAATGTAAAAAGGTATTATGCCAACATATGATTATGAATGTAAAAAATGTGGAGATGTTTTTGAATTAGAGTTCAAAATAGCTGATAGAAAGATTCCAACTGAGGAATCATGTAGATTAACAACTTGTGATGGTGAAGTAAGACAATTGATTTCTGCTCCAGGATTTGCTTATGATAATATAGGACCCAAAAAACCAGATGCGGCTTTTAATGATAAGTTAAAAGAAATAAAGAATGCTCATAAGTATAGCACCTTACCTATAATCGAATAATGTTTATACATGAAAATGTTCTTGGAGATTTAGAACTAAAAACTACAAATGAAAATGGAAAAAGATGTTATGTAACTCCTGATGGTGAAAAATATCCTTCCGTTACTACTGTACTTTCTGATTATAAAAAAGAAGGTATAATCAAATGGAGAAAACGTGTTGGCGAAAAACAAGCCAATAAGATTTCTACTCAAGCATCTCGCCGTGGTACAAAAGTCCATAAACTTTGTGAAGATTATTTGAATAATGAATTGTCATTTGACGACTATACTCCTGATAATGTTGTTATATTCAAAAGCATTCAATCTATTTTAAATGAAATAGAATTGGTTTACGGCCAGGAACGTACATTATTTTCAAATCATTTAAGAGTAGGAGGAAGAGTTGATTGTGTTGGTAAATTTCGTGGAAAAAAACACATAATCGATTTTAAGACTTCAAGTAAACCTAAAAAAGAAGAATGGATTGATAATTATTTTATGCAGGGTTCAGCATATTCTGTTATGTGGGAAGAAATGACGGGTATATCTATACCTTATATTGCAATAATTATTGCTGTAGTAGATGAATCACCACAAATTTTTATTGAGCATAGAGATAATTGGATAGACAAGTTCATAGAAATTAGGGAAGGTTATGGACGATGATTTGAAAATTGATTTTTCTATTACAAGTTATTGTAATGCGGCATGTCCTTCTTGTAAAAGATATCCTAATTTTAACAACTTAACTATTGATTCTCCAACAGAATTAAATCCAAAATTAAGACAAATTCATGTAGATTTTAATGATTTTAAGTCAATTATTGAAAGAAATATACACAATTTTAAGGATAAAAGAGCAACATATGAGGGTGAATTAGGAGATTCTTTAGTTCATCCTGATATAGAATCTTTTATTGATTATGGATGCTCTGTTTTTAGAAGTTTGACTTTGGTTACAAATGGAGGTGTTAGAAATCCTTCTTTTTACAAAAAAATAGGTGATAAGTATAATAATTTAGAAATTGCCTTTTCTATTGATGGAATGAAAGATGATACTAATCAAAAATATCGAAGAAGAGTAAATACAGAACGTGCTTTATCAAATATGTCAGCTTTTGCATGTTCAAAATACGGTTGGAATAGTACTTATTGGCAATTTTTAATTTTTAATCATAATTTTTTTGAAATTCCCGATGCATTGGGTTTTTCAGAAATGCATAATATAAAAATTTTCTTAAAATTTAATCAAAGACCAAAATTTATTATAAACAAAAAAAGAAAAAAAATAGTAGAAGACTTATATAAAAAATATAAAACAGATAAGTCTGTTCTTATGTTGGGTAATTGATGACAAAAGTAAATGATAGTTTTGTTTTATTTAATTTTGAGACAACATCATATTGTAATGTTAAATGTCCGAGTTGTTATAGAACTACATTGAATAAGTATGATAATTTAAAGTTAGAACATTTGTCAATAGAAGATTTTGATTTTTTTCTTTGGGAAAACGGAAAATATTTTAAAAGTATACGTTCTTCATATAATGAAATTGTTGCAAAATTTTGTGGAGAATTAGGCGATCCTTTAATGCATCCAAAAATGGATGAATTGGTTTTATTAGCATCACGATTTTTTGATCGAGTAGAAATATATACAAATGGAGGTTTAAGAAATCCTAAATGGATAAAATCTCTTTTGCAGAAAAATGAAAAATTACATTTTGTGTTTGCTATTGATGGTTTAACTCATGAAACAAATAAAAAATATAGAATAGGTTCTGATACAAATCTTGCATTTAATAATATGTTTGAATCTGTCAAACATCGTGCCACAAAATGGGATTTTACAGTATTTGAACATAATTATCAAGAAGTAGAGGATGCAATAAAAGTAGCTTTAGATCATGAAATACAAATACATGTAAGAATAAATGGTCGAAATTTTTCAAAAATATCAGAAAAACATTTAATAAAATTGGAAAAAGATTTAATTAAATATAAAAATCTAGATCCTAAATTTTGGAAAGAATATTCTTCATTGAAAATAGAATCAGATGGATTAAGATATGATTAAATGTGATTTTTATGATTATGATTATAAACAATGGAGGCAATATGAAATAGATTTGAAAATGAATATATTTCCATGTTGTTTTTTTTATTTGCATAAGTATGAGAACGAAAACCTTAAAAAAAATATAGAAGATACTACAATAGACAATATTAATAATTCTCTTAAAACCAATAAATTAGAAAATATTTTAAAAGAATTTAAAAAAGTTTTAAATGAGGATGTTTGGAATAGTAATAAATGTCCTGCTTTATGTAAAGAAACATGTGAAAGATGAAAAGAGTAGTAAACTGTATAAATTATGATGATGAAAATGAATGGAGAGAACTAGAAATTTCTAGTGATTTGCATGTATATCCTTGTTGTACACTTCATGCACTTCATTTTTTAGATGGAACTTTTTATGATGAATATTTGGATGGATTACCTAAGAACTGGAATTCTTTAAAACATCATTCAATGGATGAAATACTTAAAATATATAGAGAACATATTACACCTGAAAAATGGAAAAAACTTAAAACAACCCCCAAATGTTGTCAAAAATGGTGTTTAAAAGATTCAAAAAGTAATAAAGAATATGGCTTATGATTTATTTGTTCGGAGATAGTTTTGGTGAGCCCCATATTGAAAATTATATTTATTATAATCAAGTTTCAAAATATTTTGATGAAGAATTAATAAATTTTGCAAAAGCCGGATCTGGTCCAGATTATGTTTTTAAAAAATTTATGCAATTATGTTTTGATGAAAAGGGATTATTTAATTTAAATGGTGATAAATTTATATTTCTTTTATCTGCTCCAGAAAGAATAGATTTTGATTTTATTTCAGAAAAGGATAAGCATATGGGATTACAATATTTGTATTCTGATAGTTTATCAAAAGAAGATAGAAAAATTGTTGATTTGTTTCATAAAACGTATTCAAATGAAATTAAACTAACTAACTATAAGAACTTATCTTTTTTATATTGTTTATCCGAGTTCTTTTTACCAAAATCTAAATTTTTTGTTGCTTTGACTTTTGGTTTAGAAGAAACGAATATGATGATAGATAACGATAGAACATTTAATGTTTTAAATTCAAAAAACTTTTATTATTTTGAATATCCTTTTAATTTTTTAACAATAAATGAATTTGATGATTATAAACAATATTATTTTGATGAACCCGTAACATATAAATTTGTAGAAGGGGAAAAGATTTATATGAAAGATGATAGATTAAATCATTTTAGTGAAGTGAATCATAATAAAATAGCTAAAGCAATAATCGATTTTTTTGAAAATGGTTTGATATCAAAGGTAGAATTTGAGTCTAATTTTTTAGATGAACATCATGAATTAACTAAAAAAGTGGATTATATTTACGAATGACTTATTATATTTTTGGAGATAGTTATGGAGATCCTGGCGGAGCCGAGGATGGGGAGCTGGCTTGGGCATGGCATCAACGTTTACAAAAGCACGATAGGGTTAAAAATTTCTGTAAAGGAGCTTCAGGACCAATAGATCATTTTAAACAATTTTGGAAGATGCAGGAAGAAATTTGTAAAGATCAAAATTCCAAGATCGTTTTTTTATTATCAAATCCTTTTAGATTACGATTTGATTTTTTAGAATATGGTTATGCTCATGCCAAAGAATTGGGTGATTATATGGTTCTTGAAAAGATTCCTGAAAATATTGAGCAACCCCTTGATTATATCGAACTCCATGACAAAGAAATAAAACAATTTTATAAATTAATGGGTGATGAATTATTTCATTTGAACTATAAAAATGTAATGACCTTGAAATGTTTATCCGTGCTTTTTAAGATAAAGATTATGGTATTTGTTTGTTTTACTTTGAACAATGGACTGTTTGGGTCGAGAAGAAGGCCGAAGGGAAAAGAGATAGTAACTGAACGTCCCGATACAGTGGAGGATTTTAAAGATGATAATTTTTTTAAATTATTAGAAAATTTAAATGATCAATATTTTAAATTTTATTCAACACCATTGATGAAATATGGACGAGATTATGGAGAGGTTCCCGTTAAGGTTTATAATCATTTAAGTGAATATGATCATGGAATTATGTATAATATAATAACAAATCATTTTCACGGATTTAGACAAACAGAAGATTTTTCATCTCCCATGGCGGATCTCGGCACCAAAAATTACATATATGATTAAGATATGACTGTTACAATTAATGTTGGTTTTATAGGATTAGGAAAATTAGGATTAGAATGTGCAGAAGCAATGTCGCAACATGATATTGATGTACACGGTTTTGATTTATACGAGAGAAAAAGTGATAAAATTATCATTCATGAAAATATAAAAGATGTAATATATCACAATAAATTTATATTTTTAGCAGTAGAAACTCCTCACCACGAATATTATGATGGAAGTATTCCTTCTTCTCATTTAAAATCTAAAGATTTTAATTATGAATTTGTATTAAATGCCTTATATCAAATAAATGAATATATTGAAGAGGGACAAACTCTTGTTTTAATTAGCACAGTTTTGCCTGGAACATGTAGAGAAAAATTTTTACCAATTATTAAAAAAGGAGTAAATTTTATATACAATCCTTATTTGATTGCTATGGGAACGACTACATGGGATATGTTGAATCCTGAAATGGTAATAATAGGTTCAAATAATGTATCTAAAACTGTTGTTCATGATCTTGAAAAATTTTATAAAAAAATTTTACAGAAGAAAGAGTCTAGATTTGAATTAGTAACATTAGATGAAGCAGAGTGTATTAAAATATTTTATAATACTTTTATATCTGCTAAAGTTAGCTTAGTAAACATGATACAAGATGTGGCTGAAATAAATGGAAATATAGATTGTGATGTAGTTGCTGATGCATTATCAAATTCTACACAGAGAATAATAAGTAAATCATATATGAAGCCTGGTATGGGAGATGGCGGGCCATGTCATCCTAGAGATAATATAGCTTTAAGATTTCTTGCTGAAAAATTACATTTGGGATATGATTTATTTGATTCTATTATGACTTCAAGAGAAGTTCAGGCAGAAAAATTAGCAAAAAAATTGATAAGTTTTAAACTGCCTATTGTTATATTAGGAAAATCATATAAACCAGGAGTAAGTTATACTGAAGGCTCATATTCATTATTAGTAGGACATTATGTAAATAAATTATCTAATATTGAATTGGGGTTTGATGAAAATATAAATGATGATCCATGTACATATTTACTTGCACATAGAGGATGTCACTATGATTTTAATTTTAATGTTGATAGTATAGTTGTAGATCCTTGGAGAGAATTTGAACAAAATTCTCATGTTTTAAGAAAAATAATTCATTACGGAAAGAAGGTTTTATTATGAGAATATATCTTGATCAACCAAATCAAGGCGAACCAGTAATTAAAAAAATTAGGGAAGCAGTATTATTTGATGATTGTGCTGATCAAACAATTTTAGATGAAGCATTATTGAATAATGATGATCAAAATATAATATTCTTTGATGGTGAAGTCGAAAGATTAGCTCCATTGGGTGATGTGGCTCAAGACAGAGAAGGTGCTAGTGGTTCTATAAATGATGATTATACCTTATATAATATTCTTACTCTTGATTTTCAAGGGAAAGATGTATATTATGTCACTCCAGATTTTAATATACATTCTAATTTAAAACGATTAAAAAAAACAATTATTTCTGAAATAAAAACAGATATTATTCCATTAATTGAACCGTATATCTTTCAGTTTATTCTATCATTGTTTGATTCAGGATGGAGAGATTCGGGTGGAAAGGATAAGTATATTAATATTTCTATTGATAATTTTACTTTAGGTGTTAATAATACAGAAACAAAAAGCTCAAAAATAAAAACATATGATCCAAAATATAAAGTCGTTTCATTAAATTGTACAAGAAAAGATCATCGAGTAAAAACAATTAAAGCATTGCGTGGAATAGAAGGTTTTATATATTCATATTATCCATATGAAGATCAATGGCAAACTGATGAATTTATTAATGAATATGAAGAAGAAAAAGAATTATTAAATGAATTAACAGAATTAAATGAACTATATGATCATGGTCTTTTTATGAATAAAAGTGAAAAATTATTAAAAGATCGAACAGAAAGTGAAATAGTAAATTCTTTTGATTCTAAACGTGAAGCATTTCAGCAATGTGTTCCTTTAGAATATATTCAAAGCTGTATAGACCTTGTGACGGAATCAATGGTTTATGATTGTGTTATGTTAACAGAAAAAACATTTAAGCCAATTTCATTAAAAAAACCATTCATTTTATTGAGTGCAAAAAATTCTCATTTGTTTTTGAAAAAAATGGGTTATCAGTTATATGACGAATTGTTTGATTATTCGTTTGATGATAAGAATTTTGCTATAAGATTTAAATCAATTATAAAACAGATAATAACGATTTTATCTTTACCTATGGATGTGTTACAGGATAAAATAGAGCCATTAAGAGAAAAGATAGAATATAATTATGAACATATGATGACTCAAAAAAAAATATGGGCTGATTTTTATAAATTAAATGATTTTGAATATTTACAAATGTTGAAAGAACGACAAAATGAATTTTCTACATTGTGAACATATTTCAGAAGAGTTATTAGATGAAATAAGAATCAAAAAGAATGTAATTCTTTATAATTATTCAGAACCATATTCTTTATTTCCTGCTTCTTTTCCTCACAATCCTCCTGAAGTGTGTGGATTTGAGGTGGATGGTAGTAGGGCTATTTTTTATCATTTACTTACAGAATTTGATGATACATTTGATATTACATATGTTGGACCTGATATACATCTCAAACAAAATTATGAAAGGGTAAAAAAAGCAGTAAGGTATTCAAGTTTAGATTTGAAAATTGTTTCATTTCCTTGGTTTTTTGTTTATGAATATTTTTATTTTAAAGATCGTGATTCTTATACTTTGAAAGAGGATATTCAGTTTTCTACAAAATATAATGCTATATTTTTATCTGGAGGAAAAAGATATTGTAGAGATTATATAATGGCAGAATTAAGTAAATATGATAATTTTATATTTTCGAATATGGGATATCTTGATGATGATAGTAATAGAAAAATTCATCAGATTAGTCCACGAATTACAGATCCTTATAAAGAAATTTTTGAATATGAATTGCTTGATGATTGTCTTTCTATATCTTGTTATAATCATATGTCAAAAGAAAAAGAGACCTTATTAGTAGCAGGTGATCAGTCTTCACTTGATTCTGTGTGGAATTTTAATAATTTTAATTCATGGAAAAAAATATATTTTAAATCTAATTTAAATAGATATAAAAATCCTGATCAGGTCGCTTTCGATAATGGTTATTTTTCAAGAGATCAACAGCCTTCAATTTCACAATTAGAAAAAACGTATCTGGAAAAAAATATTCCTGCTCCGTACCAGTTATGTCCTTGGTATTGGTATAATATAGTTCCTGATGAATATTTGGAATCTGCAGTAAATTTTGTTTGTGAATCTCAAACTGATATTGCTACACATGTTACAGAAAAAACAGTAAAAAACTTTTTTTATAAAAAACCCTTTTTAACATTTGGGTGTAAGAATTTTTATAAATTTTTGACAGATCATGGTTTTGTGCTTTATGATGAATTGTTTGATTATTCTTTTGATGAGATAGAACATTATGGAAAAAGATTAAAAGCGTATATAATTGAGTGTGAAAAAATATTACAAATGGATTTAAATGACTTAACAAACATTATAAACACGTTTAAAGATAAATTAGATCATAATTATCAAATATGTAGTGATCTTACTAATAAATTATTTTCAAAAAAGTTTGAGCATTGTTTTTCGAATAATTCTTCCGCTGATTTACTTGAAGTATTTCAAGAAAATCAAATAAAAGATAAGTATCAAATATTGCAAGATATGATTATAAGTACACACAATGGCGCAGAATAAAATTATAATATATGGTGATAGTTTTGCAGATCCTAAACATCGCATAAACATACATTCAGAAGTAATAGGATGGTATGATTTATTAAAATCTGATTATGAGGTAATAAATAAAGGACTCAGTGGCACGGGTCCCCATTATTCATTTAAAGAATATTATCGGTTTATTGCAGAAGAAGAAGATTTAGAGGACTATATTATTATTTTTGTTCTGAGTGAAGAGAACAGAATTGCTTTTCCTAATGCAAATCCTAGCCACATTTCCAATATTAATTGGGATTTTGATAAAAAAGAAAGTAGCAACGAAGATGAACATGAAAAAAGCGTAAAAATATATTATGAAACATTTAAATCTGAGATTGATTTTTTCTTTTTGACACAACAAGACGAATTAATGTGGTCTAATTTTAAAAATTTAGGATTTCTTTATATGAATTCTTTGTTGTTGAATATGAAAACAATTGTATTTCATACTGATGATATTAAAGTATTAAGTAGAATAGATTCTTTAAATTTTAAAAAACTTAATAATTCAAATTTTTATTTTCATCCCATTGCATTAGGATATGATTCCTTTAACGAATTTATTGATATAGGTTGTCAATCTTTTGTAGATGAGAGAAGAAATCATTTTTCACAAGAAAATCATACAGTCTTATATGAAAATATAAAAAAAGCAATTAAAGGAGAGTATGATAATTTTATTCCTTTTATTAGTGGTATAGATTATTCATATAATTTGGGAAAAGTGGATAATTCAACAACAAGAAAATTTATTTATGAATGAAAGATAATGATAATTAATTCACATAATGGTTGGGATTCTCTTGAAGAAATAATTGTAGGACGTGCAGATTTTGCACGTATTCCACCATTAGATTCTTCAATGAAAAATTTCATGTATGCTCATTTGTCAAAAGATGAAATAGAAAAATATGTTGGACCATATAATCAAAATATTCTTGAAGAAGCAAATGAGGATCTTGATATTTTATCTGAAGTATTGGAAGATTGTGGAGTTATAGTTCATAGACCAGAGAGACAACTTTCACATCTACGAATACAGACTCCAAACTGGAGAACTACTGGTTGGCATAATTATTGTCCTAGAGATATTTTTTTGGTTTTGGGAAATAATATTGTTGAAGTTCCTAGTGTGATGAGAAGTAGAATGTTTGAAACTTTGTCTTATAATAAAATTTTGCGAGAAGCGTTTGATGATGGAGCAAATTGGTTTTCTGCACCAAAACAAATTATCGAAGACAGTAGTTTCGATTTTTCAGATTTGTCAAAATCAACATTAATGAATAATGAAATTCTTTTTGATGCTCCTAATGTAATAAGAATTAATAATGATTTAATTTTTCAAATAAGTAATAGTGGAAATGAAAAAGGTGCTGAGTGGTTACAAAGAATGTTTCTTGATTATAAAATTCATATTGAATATGATGCATATTCAGGCGCACATTTTGATAGTACAGTAATTCCTTTAAGAGAAGGTCTTGTATTATTAAATGGATTAAGATGTAATCAAAATAATTATCCTAAATTTTTTAAGAATTGGGAAAAAATATTTTTTGCTGATATTGTTTCAACTAATGCTGAAGATTCTGGAATATCAAGCGATTCAATTGGATTAAATTTATTGAGCATTAATCCTAATTTAGTTATTGTTGATGAAAATCAAAAACCATTAATAAAAATTTTAGAACAATACAAAATAGAAAGTATACCATTGTCTATGAGACATGCTAGAACATTGGGTGGAGGATTTCATTGTGTTACATTAGACCTAAGAAGGGAGTAGCAAATGATATTGATAAATTTTGACTATTGTAGAAATAGACCTGAGACGTTTCATAGAACAATTTTAGAGGTTTTGGATAAAGATGATAATTTTTTATTAACAGATATGATGGAGGGGTCACAATTATGGCCCTTAGATTATATTAAGTTTGATGCTCATAAAATTTTCTATACAGTTATGAGAGCAGGCTCTGCCCTTGATAAAAATTTTACTTTACTTTGTTCGGATTCGAATATAAAATCTAGAATATCATCTTGGAAAAGGCAAATAGATTTTGAACCTCCAAATATTGATGTACTTAATTTCCCATTACCGTGTATGGCGCTATTGCCGCTATGTGGCAAACGTGCGTGTCAATCCAGTCTACTCACAAATGTTTTAAACTACATGGATGATTTGAATGG
>Ga0209089_10002136_pt1 | contig 17685 bp, 25 predicted proteins | sample ArcticOcean_MG_C_FD_187431 | JGI IMG/M metagenome (GOLD analysis project Ga0209089, IMG submission 187431) | Marine microbial communities from western Arctic Ocean - ArcticOcean_MG_CB2_150 (SPAdes) (version 2) | ecosystem: Environmental > Aquatic > Marine > Oceanic | place: Arctic Ocean: Canada... | reverse complement strand
ATATCTATTCGAAAAACAAGAAATTAATCAATAAGATACTTCATGAGATCTCATTTGGAGGAGGTGCTATTAATGAATCCTTAGTCCATCTTTCAAATCCTAATCTTCCTTTTGGAGGTGTAGGTGCGAGTGGAATAGGAAGCTATCATTCCAAAGCAGGATTTGATACTTTTACCCATTATAAAAGTATTTTGCATAAATCATTTTTGTTTGAACCAAATATTAAATACATGCCATTTACAAAACTAAAAAGTACAATCCTAAAATTCCTTCTAGAATAAATATCTTTAGATTACTTAGCTAAATCCTTTTAGTATCTTTGCCAAATGAATTTTACAACATTTAAATTCGGAAACGAATTGCAAGAAGGACTAGATATGATGGGATTTGAAAAGGCCACCCCAATACAAGAAAAAGCAATCCCAATTATACAACAAGGAAGAGATCTAATAGCATGTGCTCAAACAGGAACAGGGAAAACAGCAGCTTTTGTGTTGCCCATTTTGGACAAGCTCACAAAAGGGCATCAAAATAATAAAGTAAATACAATAATTATTGCGCCAACTAGGGAACTTGCCAAGCAAATTGACATGCAAATTGAAGGGTTTTCCTATTTCACCAATTCATCTTCTTACCCTATTTATGGTGGAGGAACTGGAGTGGAGTTTGACAATCAGAAACAAGCTTTAGTTAATGGAGCGGATATTATTATTTGTACGCCAGGAAGATTATTGGCTCATTTAGATTTTGATTATTTTGATACTTCAGGGGTTCAGCATTTTATATTGGATGAAGCAGATAGAATGTTAGACATGGGATTTTATGATGATATTATGAAAATTGCAAAATCATTACCTGAAAAAATGCAAACACTTTTGTTTTCAGCAACAATGCCTCCAAAAATTAGAACACTTGCTACCAAATTACTCGATAATCCGGCAAGTATAAGTTTAGCAATCTCAAAACCTGCAGCAGGTATTACTCAATCTGCTTATATGGTACACGATAGCCAAAAGGTAAATTTGGCAAGAGAAATACTAAGAGCAAAAGGAAAAGATTTAAGTCATGTCCTCATTTTTGCCTCAAGCATAAAAAGTGTAAGAGAAATTAAAAAAACTTTAAACAGAGCAGGAATGAAAGCCTCTGAAATGCATTCTGGGTTGGATCAAAGCGAAAGAGAAGAAACCATAAGAGACTTTAAAAATAAGAAAATTAGAATCTTAGTTGCTACCGATATTTTATCCAGAGGAATAGATATCCAAGAAATTGAATTAGTTATCAATTATGAAGTACCTCATGATGCAGAGGATTATGTGCACAGAATTGGGCGTACTGCCAGAGCGGACAGAACAGGAGAAGCTATTACTTTTATTAGCCCAAAACAAGTGCGAAACTTTAAGGATATTGAAAAACTGATTGAAAAAGAAGTTCCAAAACTTAGTTTACCAAATGGTTTTGAGAGAGCTCCTGAATATAAGATTCAAACAAAGAATAAGAAGAAAAAACAGTGGAGAAAATTCAAGAAGAAGTGATTACCTCTCCAAAACAGGAGCATGATGTGCTTTTATTCTGGCATCAATAATAGGAATAGAACACGAAAAATGTTTGTTCTTATGCTCTGCATCTACACCATAAATGTCGTTTGCAGGATTGGAACGGGTAAAAGTAATCCACAACCAATTGGAGAAATCTTCAGTTGTAAAAGTGGCATCATCTACTAAAGTAATCAGTGCTATTCCTTCTAAATTTTGTTTTTCTAAAGAATCAATTAAGTCATTAATTTTTCCTTCACCTTCTACTACTAAATTTCCATTACTCACTAATTGTAGGTTAGAAAAACCTGTAGGTAAATTGATATTCTGCAAGTTTTTAGATAAAGTTCTTTTACTATCTCCAGCAGTTGCAATCACTACTTTTGAACCTTCATTCAGTCCGTCTCCACTATAGTCCAAAGTATCAATAGTCGTTTTGGTTTGGAAATGTAAATCTCTTTTCCAATTTACCCTTTCCAGAAAATGAGTGAAATATTCCTTTTCGTCATTCACATCTGGAGCATTTTCTTCATCACAAATAAATACATATTTGGCTAAGGACATTTGTCCTGTTCCTAAAATATGATTGGCAATAGTCAATAATTCTTGGGGTTGTTTAGTAGGATTATAAGGAGTATATCGTTCACTTCCCACCGCTAATAATAAAGGATGAACTCCTGATGCATCTACCGCATTTACCGCTTTTAATCCTGGAATTTCTTTCTCAATTGCCTTTCCAGTAATTTCATGTATCAAAGCTCCAAACTGAGAATCCTCTTGAGGGGGACGACCCACAACCGTAAAAGGCCAAATGGCATTTTCTTTAGCATATCCTTTGTGAATCTTCAAAACTGGGAAATCGTGTTTCAAACTATAATAACCCAAATGATCTCCAAAAGGGCCTTCAGCTTTTACATCATTTTGGTGTAACTCTCCACAGATTACAAAATCGGCATCTGCTGAAATAGTATAGCCATCTTTCTTTGCATAACGAAAGTTCCTTCCTCCTAAAATTCCTGCAAAAGCCATTTCTGACATTCCCTCAGGTAATGGCATAACGGCAGCAAAAGTATGAGCTGGCGGTCCTCCTACAAAAATAGAAACTTTTAAAGGGTCTCCTTTTTGGTTGGCTTTTTTCTGATGCACACCTATCCCTCTGTGAATTTGATAATGCATCCCCACCTCCTTATTGGGAACATAATCATTCCCGGAAAGTTGAATTCTGTACATTCCTAAATTGGAATTCATAATTCCTGGATTTTCTACATCTTCCGAATAGACTTGAGGTAAAGTAATAAAAGCTCCCCCATCCTCTTTCCAACATTTTACTTGAGGTAAATCCTCAATCTGTATTTCTTTAAATTTTCTTGGAAATCTAACTTTTACAGGGATAGCATAAATAGCATGAAGTGCAGTAAAAATGGCCTCAAATGGATTTTTAAGTGCAGAAGCAGGATTTGTTTTAAGGTCAATAAGCTGTTTTACCTTTTCTAAACTATCACGAAACATAAACTTACTTCTTTTTAAAGTTCCAAATAAATTAGAAGCTGCCCGAAATTTACTTCCTTTAATCTTTTCAAATAAAATGGCTTTCCCTCCTTTTGCAAATTCATCCAGATGAATAGATGCCATTTCCAAATCAGGATTTACCTGTTCCGAAATTCGAATAAGTTCACCTTCCTTTTCTAAATCAGAAATACATTGTTGTAAGGTTCTATAAGCCATTGTCCAAAAGTAAAAAAACTCGGTGAATAACACCGAGTTTTTTAATCTAACATCTACATACTAATCTCTAAGATTTATCTTTTATTAATAGAAACATATTTTCTTTCATTTTCACCAATATAAATTTGTCTTGGTCTTCCTATAGGTTCATGATTTTCCCTCATTTCTTTCCATTGTGCAATCCATCCTGGTAATCTTCCCAATGCAAACATTACCGTAAACATATCTGAAGGAATACCCAATGCTCTGTAAATTATACCTGAATAAAAATCAACATTAGGATACAAACCTCTATCTTTAAAATATTGATCTTTGAGAGCTACTTTCTCTAATTTAAGAGCAATTTCCAAAATTGGATCTTCAACCCCTAATTGTGCCAACACATCATCAGCAGCTTTTTTAATAATCTTAGCTCTAGGATCAAAGTTCTTATAAACTCTGTGCCCAAAGCCCATCAGACGAAATGGATCTGATTTGTCTTTTGCCTTTTCAATATATTTATTCACATCTCCTCCGTCTTCCTTTATCTGCTCAAGCATTTCAATTACTGCCTGATTTGCTCCTCCATGTAATGGGCCCCAAAGTGCAGCAATCCCAGCAGAAATTGAAGCATATAAACTTGCATGAGAGGAGCCAACAATTCGGACAGTTGCTGCTGAACAATTCTGCTCATGATCGGCATGTAAAATTAAAAGTTTGTTTAAAGCACTTGTAATTACAGGATTAACTTCATAATTAACAGTTGGTAAGGAAAACATCATCCTGATAAAATTTTCGCAATACCCTAAAGAGTTATCAGGATAAATTACGGGTTGCCTCATTCTATTTTTAAAACTCCAAGCTGCTAGAGTTGGTAGTTTTGCAATGGAACGAATTATTGTCCCGTTCACTTCTTCTGCTGAACGATTTGGATCTAAGGATTTTGGATAAAATGCAGTAAGGGATGAAACCAAAGAAGACAACACTCCCATTGGATGAGATTTAGATGGAAACCCATCTAATATCGCCCTTACATCCTCATGCACTAATGTATGTTTTGAAACTTCTTCTTGAAAATTATCTAATTCCTCAGAATTTGGTAATTCCCCATAAATCAACAAAAAAGCAACTTCTAAAAAGCTGGCATTTTCGGCTAAGTCTTCAATGGAATAACCTCTATATCTCAATATTCCTTTTTCCCCATCTAAAAAGGTAATAGCACTTTCAGTAGATCCTGTATTTTTAAATCCCCTATCTAAAGTAATGATTCCTGCATCTTGTCTTAGTTTACTAATATCAATAGCAGTCTCATTTTCTGTTCCTTCAATTATCGGAAGTTCATAAACTTTCCCATCATAATGTAGCTCTGCCTTTTTTGCCATAAGTTCTTTAAATTTTTTAAACTAGCCGAATATAAACTTTTTTCCTGGATAAACAGCATCTTTTCCTAAGAATTCTTCAATTCTTAAAAGCTGATTGTATTTTGCCATTCTGTCGGAACGAGATGCTGAACCTGTTTTTATTTGTCCACAATTAAGTGCAACAGCTAAATCTGCAATTGTAGTATCTTCCGTTTCACCCGATCTGTGACTCATTACAGAAGTGTAGGAATTATTTTGAGCCATTTTTACAGCACTAATTGTCTCAGTTAATGTTCCAATCTGATTTACTTTTATCAAAATAGAGTTTGCAATTCCATTATCAATACCTCTTCCTAAACGATCGACATTAGTTACAAATAAATCATCCCCCACCAATTGTACTTTATCTCCAATTTTATCTGTCAAGAGTTTCCAAGCATCCCAATCATCTTCATCCAAACCATCTTCAATGGAAATGATTGGATATTTTTTTATCCAATCTTGCCAGTAAGCCACCATTTCAGCAGGTGTTAGTTTATTTCCTGTTGACTGGTGAAAATGATACACATTTTCTTCTGCATTATAAAATTCGGATGCAGCAGCATCCATTGCAATATACATATCTTCACCAGGGCGATAGCCAGCAGTTTCAATGGCTTTTAATACCACTTCAATTGCTTCTTCATTCGAACCTAAGTTAGGAGCAAAACCTCCTTCATCTCCAACATTAGTGGAATAATTCTGATTTTTAAGCTCCGCTTTTAAATGATGAAAAACTTCTGTTCCCATTTGCAAAGCATGGGAAAAAGAAGATGCGCCAATTGGCATTACCATAAATTCCTGAAAATCGATACTATTATCGGCATGCGAACCACCATTTAGAATATTCATCATAGGGATTGGCAAAGTATGGGCCTTATCACCGCCAATATAAGCAAACAAATTTTTGTTTTGTTCAATTGCAGCAGCCTTTGCAGCAGCCATGGAAACAGCCAAAATAGCATTAGCTCCCAACTTAGCTTTGTTTGGAGTACCGTCTAAGTCAATCATTTTGTTGTCAATAAAAGACTGTTCGCTTACCTCACAACCAACAATTGAATTCTGTATTTCAGTTTTAATATTATTTACGGCATTCAAAACTCCCTTTCCCAAATAGCTGTTTTTATCACCATCTCTTAACTCAACAGCCTCATGCTTTCCGGTAGATGCTCCTGATGGAACTGCCGCCCTTCCCATAATTCCTTTATCAGTAAATACTTCAGCCTCAACTGTTGGGTTGCCTCTTGAATCTAATATTTGGCGTGCATGTATATTTACAATTTTACTCATTTGTTATTCTTATGATTTTTAATATTGCTTACAAACTGATCAAACAAATACCTTGAATCATGAGGGCCAGGAGAAGCTTCAGGATGGTATTGCACAGAAAAACAATTCTTATTTAAGAGTTTGATTCCTTCAACAGTGTTGTCATTCAAATTCACATGCGTTACTTCAACATTTGGATTATTTTTTATGTCTTCTTCAGAAATTCCAAAACCATGATTTTGTGAAGTTACTTCTGCTTTTCCACTGCTTAAATTTATAACAGGATGATTAATCCCTCTGTGTCCGTTATGCATTTTATAAGTTGCTATACCTTCCGACAAAGCCAATGCTTGATGTCCTAAACAAATACCAAAAACTGGATTACCATCTTCTGTTATTTTCTTTACCTCTTCAATCACCTCTGGCATGGCAGAAGGATCACCAGGACCATTGGATAAAAAGAAACCATTTGGATTCCAAGCGTTCATTTCCTGATAAGAAGCATGCATTGGAAAAACCTGCAAATAACAATCTCTATCAGAAAGACATTTTAAAATATTTCGTTTTACGCCAATATCGAGAACTGCAACTTTGTATTTTGCTTTTTCATCTCCAAAGAAATAGGATTTTTCAGTAGTAACTTTTGATGAAAGTTCCAATCCCTCCATAGAAGGAACTTTTTCTAATTGCTTTTGCAAAGCATAAATATCAGTTGTTTCAGAAGATATAATGGCATTCATAGCCCCTTTATCTCTAATATATCTCACAAGAGCTCTAGTATCCACATCAGCAACTACTACTTTGTTCTGATCCTGAAAATACTGATATAAATCGCCTTTCGCTCCCTCACGAGAAAATCCATTATTAAAATTCTTACATATCAATCCAGCAATTTTCATAGAGTCAGATTCTACCTCATCAGCATGTACGCCATAATTACCAATATGAGCATTAGTAGTTATCATCAATTGCCCATAATAAGAAGGGTCAGTAAACACCTCCTGATAACCAGTCATTCCTGTATTAAAGCAAATTTCACCTGTAGCTATCCCTGAAATACCAACAGATTTTCCATGAAAAATCATTCCGTCCTCTAAAAGAACAACCGCATTATTTTGTTTTATATACTTCATTATTTGATTAAAATATTGGAAATAAAATTAAAAAAAAAGGACAAAGCACATAAAGCTTTATCCTTTTATTTTTTAAAACAATTGAAGATTTATTCATCTTTCTTCTGCTCATCTGAATTATCTTCTGTTTCTTGAACATCTTCTGCTTTTGTTTCTTCCTCTTCTACTTCATTTTCTACTGTTTCTTCATGCTTCTCCTCCTTCACTTCTTTTTCCTCAGTTAGTTCCGCTTGAGGCGCTTGCTGAACTTCTTCTGCTTTCTCATCATCTTTAACTTCTTGAATCTTTTTATCAGAAACTTCTTCCACATTTTCTTCAGTAGTGTCTTCTTCCTCTTTTATTTCTGCTTCTTCTACTTTATCTTCAACTGCTTCTACTTCCTTCTTTTCTTCTTGAACTTCTTGAACATCTTCTTGAGTTGCTGTAGTTTCTTCAACTGCTTCTACTTGTTCTTCCTCAGCAGTTTCCTCTTTTGATTGTTCAACCACTTCTTCCTCTTGACTCAATCCTTTTTCATCCTCTGCAACTTCAGCAGTTTCAGTAGTTGTTTCATCTACTTTTACATCATCAGTCACTTCTACTTCTTCAATATTCTCTTCCAAAATAGCTTCTGTTTTTTGCTCAACTGCTGCTGTTTCTGCTGTTTGAGTTTCAGTAGTTTTACTTGCTCCCCTTCTTCTTGTTTTCTTTCTTTTTGGTTTATCAGTTTGGTAATCTTCATTATAATCGACCAATTCAATAAAACACATTTCTGCATTATCGCCCAGTCGATTGCTTAATTTCAAAATTCGAGTATACCCACCTGGTCTATCAGCAATTTTTGCAGCAACATCACCAAATAATTCGGTAATAGCTTGTTTTTGTTTTAAGTAAGAAAATACCGTTCTTCTGGAATGAGTAGTATCCTCTTTTGATTTTGTAAGTAGTGGCTCAATATAAACCCTCAAAGCTTTTGCTTTTGCAACAGTAGTTTTGATGCGTTTGTGCTCAATTAAAGAGCATGCCATATTAGCTAGCATTGCTTTTCGGTGAGGAGCCTTTCTTGATAAATGATTAAATTTCTTCCCGTGTCTCATTTTATTGTTCGTTTTCTAAATTATATTTGGAAATATCCAAACCAAATGATAGTCCTTTTTCCTCAACCAAAGCTTCTAATTCAGTTAATGATTTTTTTCCAAAGTTTCTAAATTTTAGTAAGTCTGATTTGTTAAAAGATACCAATTCGCCTAATGTTTGAACTTCTGCTGTTTTCAAGCAATTTAAAGCTCTTACGGACAAACCTAATTCTGAAAGTTTAGATTTAAGTAATTGACGCATATGCAACGTATCTTCATCAAACTCATCTTCCAAGTCCTTTCCAAAAGTAATTTTTTCATCTGAGAAAAGTAAAAAATGCTGAATCAGAATTTTTGAAGCTTCCGTTAAAGCATCTTTTGGTGTGATTGAGCCATCTGTTACTAAATGAATATTTAGTTTCTCAAAATCAGTTTTCTGTTCCACTCTATAATTTTCAACATCATATTTAACATTCTTGATTGGTGTAAAAATAGAATCGATAGCAATAGTTCCTAGAGCAGTGTCTTCTTTAGAATTATCTTCAGCAGGGACATATCCTCTTCCTTTTTCGATAAGAATCTCCATTTCGAAAGAAACTTTTTTATCCATATTACAAACTATTTGCTCTGGGTTTAATACTTGGAAATTAGAAAGGCCATTAGCAACATCAGCTGCAGTTATGGTTTTCTGACTAGAAACTTTTATTATGGCAGTTTCACTATTTTCATCTTCAATTTGTTGTTTAAACCTAATTTGTTTAAGATTTAAAACAATCTCTGTTACATCTTCAATTACTCCATCAATAGTTGAAAATTCATGTTCAACTCCTTCAATTTTAATAGAAGTAATTGCAAAACCCTCTAATGAGGAAAGCAAAACTCTCCTTAAAGCATTACCAACTGTTAGCCCGTAACCTGGCTCTAAAGGACGAAATTCAAAATTCCCTACTTTTTTATCAGATTCAAGCATTACTACTTCATCTGGTTTTTGAAAATTTAATATTGGCATAATTTTATTTTTTTAAGTTTATTTTTTATTTTGAATAAAGTTCAACAATTAGTTGCTCTTTTATGTTTTCTGGAATTTGTTCTCTTTCTGGCAAAGCTAAAACTTTCCCCTTCAAAGTATCAGAATTCCATTCTAACCAATCAGAAGTGTAAGAACTGGCAGCTAATGATACACCAACAACTTCTAACGATTTTGATTTTTCTCTTACACTAATTACATCTCCTATCTTTAAAGCATAAGAAGGAATATTAGTAATATTTTCATTTACAACAATATGTTTATGCGTTACCATTTGACGAGCCGCTCTTCTTGTAGGGGAAATCCCTAAACGGTACACCACATTATCCAATCTTGTTTCACAAAGTTGTAATAGTATTTCACCAGTAATACCTTTTTTTCTTAATGCTTTTTTAAAAAGGTTAGAAAATTGTTTTTCCAAAATACCATAAGTGTATTTTGCTTTTTGTTTTTCCTGTAACTGAACAGCATATTCCGATTTTTTTCCTCTTCTTCTTGTATTCCCATGCTGACCCGGACCATAGTTTTTTTTGTCCAATACCTTGTCAGGACCAAAAATTGGTTCTCCGAATTTTCTTGCTATCTTAGATGTAGGACCTGTATATCTTGCCATTTTTTCTTATTAATTAAATTTATACTCTTCTTCTTTTTGGAGGTCGACAACCATTATGCGGTAAAGGAGTTACATCTACTATTTCCGTTACCAAAATCCCGCTATTATGGATTGCTCTTATTGCTGATTCTCTTCCTGAACCAGGACCTTTTACAAAAACTTTCACTCTTCTAAGACCTGCTTCCATAGCTGGTTTAGCACAATCTTCTGCCGCCATTTGTGCAGCATAAGGTGTGTTTTTCTTTGATCCCCTAAATCCCATTTTACCAGCAGATGACCATGAAATAACTTGACCATTGTTATTGGTTAATGAAATAATAATATTATTAAAAGTAGCCTGGATGTGTGCTTGCCCAGCCGCTTCTACTCTTACTGTATTCTTATTTTTTGATTTTGCCATAATTATTTATATTTTAGTAGCTATCTTTTTATTGGCTACTGTTTTTCTTCTTCCTTTTCTTGTTCTAGAATTATTCTTTGTTTTTTGTCCTCTTAAAGGAAGTCCTTTTCTGTGTCGGATTCCTCTATAAGAACCAATATCAATCAATCTTTTTATATTAATTTGGGTCTCTGAGCGTAATTCCCCCTCCACTTTATACTCTTCATTGATAATAGAACGAATAGTATTTACCTGATTATCATTCCAATCTTGAACTTTTTTATCCAAAGGCACATTCGCTTTGTTTAAAATCTCTTTTGCGAAAGACCTGCCAATACCAAAAATGTAAGTTAAGCCAATTTCGCCTCTTTTGTTTTTAGGTAAATCTATACCTTTTATTCTTGCCATATTTTATCCTTGTCTTTGTTTAAATCTAGGGTTCTTTTTATTAATTACATACAATCGTCCTTTTCTTCTGACGATTTTGCAATCCTCACTTCTTTTTTTTACTGATGCTCGTACTTTCATAATTTCTATTTTTTTAGTACCTATATGTTATTCGCCCCTTTGTTAAATCGTAAGGCGACATTTCTAATTTTACTTTATCTCCTGGCAAAAGCTTTATATAGTACTTTCTCATTTTTCCGGAAATATGAGCTGTAATAATGTGTCCGTTTTCAAGCTCAACCCTAAACATAGCATTCGATAATGCTTGCTTAATGGTTCCGTCCAGTTCTATATTTGGCTGTTTTGCCATTTTTTATTTATTGTTTTTACTTAATACTTTTTCTATCTCTTTAAAACTAGATAAAATTTCTGCTTTATTTTTTCGCACCACAATAGTGTGCTCAAAATGGGCAGAAAAATTACCATCTACTGTTGTTATTGTCCAGCCATCAGCATGCTGATGAATAGACTTTGTTCCCATGTTTATCATTGGCTCTATCGCAATTACCAATCCTTCTTTTAGCTTTATCCCTTTCCCTCTTTTACCATAATTTGGTACTTCCGGACTTTCATGTAATTTTCTTCCAACTCCATGTCCTACCATTTCTCTTACTACTCCAAAACCAAAACTCTCGGTATAATCTTGAATAGCAAAACCAATATCTCCTAATCTTCTTCCAGAAACAGCTTGTTCAATTCCTTTATAAAGAGATGCTTTAGTTACTTCCAATAACTCTTGTATCTCTTTTTTAACTTCTCCTACTTCATAGGTAAAGGCGGAATCTCCATAAAAACCGTTCATTAATACGCCACAATCCACTGAAATAATATCACCCTCATTTAAAAAGTTATTATTGGGGATTCCATGAACTACCTGCTCATTTGGCGACATACATAAAGTATTCGGGAATCCTCCATACCCTTTAAAAGCTGGTATTGCTCCATTATCCATTATGAACTCCTCCGCAATCCTATCCAATTCCAAAGTAGTAACTCCTGGTTTTATTAGCCCTGCTATTTCTGCATGGGTTTTTCCAACAAGTAAAGAACTTTCTCTTATTAACTCTATCTCCTCTTCCGATTTATAGTAAATCATAGTAAAAACTATGCCACCATACTTCCGGAAGATTTTCCTTTTATCCTTCCTGAGTCCATCAATCCATCATAATGACGCATCAACAGATGACTTTCAATTTGTTGAAGGGTGTCCAAAACCACTCCTACCAAAATAAGCAGGGATGTTCCTCCATAAAATTGTGCAAATTGTGCATTAATACCTGCTTGCATTGCAAATGCTGGCAGAATAGCAACTGCACCTAAAAATATACTTCCTGGCAATGTAATTCTTGACATTACCGCATCTAAATATTCAGCTGTTTTTCTTCCCGGTTTCACCCCTGGAATAAATCCTCCATTTCTTTTCATATCATCAGCCATTTGGTTAGGATTAACCGTAATGGCCGTATAAAAATAAGTGAATAATACTACCATTATAAAAAACATAAAGTTGTACCAAAAACCAGCAAAATCAGTAAGAACTGCTGCCAATCCTTGCAATGTTTCAGAATCTGAAAATCCAACCAAAGTAATAGGCACGAACATAATTGCTTGTGCAAAAATAATTGGCATAACCCCTGCTGCATTTACCTTTAAAGGAATGAACTGACGAACACCTCCAAACTGCTTGTTCCCGACTACTCTTTTTGCATATTGCACTGGTATTCTTCTGGTTCCTTGTACTAAAAGTATGGACACCATTATTACTAAAAGTAATACTAACATTTCCACTAAGAATAGCACCAAACCACCTCCTTGATCTTCCAATCCAGATGCTAACTCCATCATTAAGGATGAAGGAAAATAAGCAATAATCCCTATCATAATAAGGAGAGATATTCCATTTCCAATTCCTCTGTCGGTGATTTTTTCACCCAACCACATTACAAACATAGTACCTGTTACAAGCACTATAATGGAAGATAGCCAGAAAATTCCAGGTGAAAGTAAAAATGCTTCTGCCGGAAGAGTTGCTTTTAGGTTTGCAATATATCCAGGAGCTTGTCCTCCAGTAATTAGTATGGTTAAATACCTTGTAATATTATTAATTTTTCTTCTACCACTTTCCCCTTCTTTCTGTAATTTCTGGAAATAAGGAATCGCCATACCCAGTAATTGTATTACAATAGAAGCTGAAATATAAGGCATTATTCCCAAAGCAAAAATAGATGCTTGTGAGAATGCACCTCCGGTAAACATATTCAATAGTCCTAATAAGCCTTCTGAAGTTTGCTGTTGCAGATTAGCTAAAAGTGCTGGGTCAACCCCAGGCAGAACAACAAAAGAACCAAAGCGATAAATAGCTATAAATGCCAATGTAATAAGAATCCTATTTCTAAGATCCTCAATATGCCAAATATTCTTTATGGTTTCTATTAATTTTTTCATTTTATTTTTCGATTACAGTAGCGCTTCCTCCCGCTTTTTCAATGGCTGCTTTTGCACTTTTTGAAAAAGCATTAACAGAAATATCTAATTTTGCACTAAGCTCTCCTCTACCTAATATCTTTACTAAATCTTTCTTTTTTGCCAGTCCATTATCAACCAAAGTTTGTTTATCTACTTTAGTTTTTATTTTTTTATTATCCACCAATTCTTGCAATCTATCTAAATTCACTCCTTGATATTCTACTCTATTTGGATTTGTAAAACCAAACTTAGGCACTCTTCTTTGTAAAGGTTGTTGCCCACCCTCAAATCCAATTTTTTTGGAATACCCTGAACGAGATTTTTGTCCTTTATGCCCTCTTGTTGCTGTTCCACCTCTTTTGGATCCTTCTCCTCTACCAATTCTTTTTCCTTTTTTTGTGGATCCTTCTGCCGGTTTTAAATTATGTAATTCCATATCTAATATTATTCTACTACTGTTATTAAGTGTTTTATTTTATGAACCATCCCTAAAATTTGAGGCGTAGCATTATGCTCTACTTCCTGGTTCATTTTTCTTAATCCGAGTGCATCCAAAGTTCTCTTTTGATCTTTCGGACGACCAATTCTACTTCTAATTTGTTTTATCTTAATAGTTGCCATTTTTGTTAAAAATTATCCGTTAAATACTTTTTCCATACTAATCCCTCTTTGATTTGCTACATCTCGAGCATCTCTTAATTCCAAAAGTGCTTTAAGTGTTGCTTTTACTAAGTTATGAGGATTAGAAGATCCTTTTGATTTTGCCAATACATCCGTTACACCAGCGCTTTCCAATACGGCACGCATTGCGCCTCCGGCTTTTACACCAGTACCATGAGAAGCAGGTTTGATAAATACATGAGCACCTCCAAACTTAGTGGTTTGTTCGTGTGGAATTGTTCCTTTATATACTGGAACTCTTACCAGGTTTTTCTTGGCAGCATCAATGGCTTTTGCAATAGCTGTGGAAACATCTTTCGATTTACCAAGCCCAATCCCAACTACTCCATCTCCATTTCCGACAACTACAATTGCTGAAAAACCAAATGTACGACCACCCTTTGTAACTTTCGTTACTCTTTGCACGCCAACTAACCGATCAGTTAATTCAATATCTCCTGATGGTTTTACTCTTTTACTATCTGAATATTTAAACATATCTAATTAAAATTTTAATCCTGTTTCACGAGCAGCATCTGCCAACGCTTTCACTCTTCCATGAAAAATAAATCCTCCTCTGTCAAATTTTACCGCACTTACTCCTGCCTGTTTTGCTTTTTCTCCAATTAATGAGCCAACTAGTTTGGCTTGCTCTGTTTTAGTTACTTTTTTGCCTTCCAATGATTTATCTCTTGAAGATGCAGCAACAATAGTATTGCCGGCAACATCATCAATAAGTTGGGCGTAAATTTGCTTGTTACTTCTAAATACAGCAAGTCTTGGTGTCTCAGCAGTGCCATTTATAGTCTTTCTGATTCTGTACCTAATATTTTGTCTTTTATCTTTTTTCGATTTCATCTTATTTCTTAAATTTATGCTCCGGCAGCAGCAGTTTTACCAGCTTTTCTTCTTATTTGTTCTCCTACAAATCGGATTCCTTTTCCTTTATATGGTTCAGGTTTTCTGAATGAACGAATTTTGGCTGCAACTGCACCAATCAATTGTTTATCATGTGAAGTAAGAATAATAACTGGAGCTTTTCCTTTTTCCGATTCGCAACTTACCTTTACCTCTTCTGGAACTTCAAAAATAATATTGTGAGAAAATCCTACCGATATATCCAATTTTTGTCCTTGATTAGATGCTCTGTAACCTACCCCAACTAATTCTAATTTTTTGGTATAACCTTTACTGACTCCTTCAATCATATTTGCAATTAATGCTCGGTATAATCCATGCAAAGATCTTTGTTCCTTTTGATTAGAACTTCTTTCTATAGTGATGATCTTCTCTTGAATATTCACTTTTATACCTTCTACAATTTCTTGCAAAAGTTCCCCTATAGTTCCTTTTATAGTAATCACTCCATTAGCTTTGCTAACACTAACACCTTCTGGAATCGTAATTGGGTTCTCTCCTATTCTTGACATTTTTTCTTTTCTTATCTTTTATTAATAAATATGACACATTACCTCACCACCCACTTTCTGTACCCTTGCTTCTTTATCAGTCATTACTCCTTTTGAAGTAGAAAGTATGGCTACCCCTAAACCATTTAATACTCTCGGCATGGTTTTGGTATCGGTATATTTTCTAAGTCCAGGCGTACTTATTCTTATTAGCTTTTTAAAAGCCGCCTGTTTTGTTTGCGGATTATATTTTAATGCAATTTTGATATTTCCTTGGTTATTCTCTGTTTCTTCAAATTTATAGTTTAGGATATAGCCCTTATCTTTTAAGATTCTGGTTATTTCCTTTTTGATGTTTGAAGCAGGAATATCCACTACTTTATGAGTCGCTTTTGAAGCGTTTCTCAGTCTAGTTAGGTAATCTGCTATCGGATCTGTATTCATTTCTTGTGTTTTTTTTTAAAATTTACCAGCTTGCTTTTTTTACCCCTGGAATCAATCCAAAGTTTGCCATTTCACGAAAAATAACACGAGAGATTCCAAATTGTCTCATATAACCCTTTGGCCTTCCTGTTATTTTACATCTGTTGTGTACCCTAACCGGAGAAGCGTTTTTAGGTAGTTTTTGTAAGCCTTCATAATCACAAGCTTTTTTAAGTGCAGCTCTTTTTTTAGCATATTTATCTACCAATTTTTGTCTTTTTACCTCTCGGGCTTTCATTGATTCTTTAGCCATAAATTATTTGTTTTTTGAATCATCAGCCTCAGCTGACTCTTCATTATTATCTTTATTTTCTTCTGTTTCTGTATCTTTATTTTCTTCTGTTTCTGTATCTTTATTTGCTTTAGCTTCTGCATCTTCTTTGTCTCGTTCTTCTTGAGAAAGTGCAGCTCTTCTATCTGCTTCTTTTTTCTCTTCTTCTTCTGCTGCCTCAGCTCTTGCAGTTTCTTCTGCCTCTCTTTTAATTGCTTCTTGCCTTTTCTGTTCTGCTTCCTCTGCTTCTTTTTTGGCAGCACCATTTTCAGAAAATGGCATACCAAATTCTTTTAGCAAATTGAATGCCTCATCATCAGAATTAGTATCAGTAACAATGGTAATATCCATTCCAGTAATTTTATTAATCTTATCCAAATCAATTTCTTGGAATACAATATGTTCCTTAATTCCTAATGTATAGTTTCCTCTCCCATCAAATCCTTTCTTTGGAACACCTTTAAAATCTCTTACTCTTGGAAGGGTGGCAGAAATTAGTCTATCCAAAAACTCATACATTTTATGTCCCCTTAAAGTAACCATAACGCCAACGGGCATTCCTTTTCTTACTTTAAAGTTGGATATATCCTTTTTAGATTTAGTGACAAGTGCTTTTTGCCCTGCAATTGCAGACATTTCCTGCTGAGCAGTATCAATAAACTTTTTATCAGTGCTTTCATTTCCAACTCCTTGGTTCAATGAAATTTTAACCAATTTCGGAACTTGCATTACCGATTTGTAATTCCCTTTAAGCTTGTTTATAATCTCTGAATTATACTTCTGTTTTAATCTTGGTGTATATGTCATTATTTTATTACCTCTCCGGATTTTTTTGAATATCTTACTAATTTTCCTATTTCTTCATCCCTTTTTCTTCCAATTCTTGTTGTTTCACCTGATTTAGGGTCAACTAACATCAAGTTAGAAATATGAATAGCAGCTTCTTGTTTGAGAATACCTCCTTGCGGATTGGCAGCATTTGGCTTGCTATGTTTGGATACCATATTCGCCCCTTCTACAATTGCCCTATAAGTTTTAGAAAAAACTTTTATTATTTTTCCTTCTTTTCCTTTGGAAGCTCCCGCCATTACCTTCACAATGTCGTTTTTCTTTATTTTAATTTTTACTTTTCTCATTTTATCAAATATTAAAGCACTTCAGGTGCTAATGAAATAACTTTCATATAATTATGTTCTCTCAGCTCTCTAGCAACCGGTCCGAATACACGCGTTCCTCTCATTTCTCCATTTTCATCAAGCAAAACACAAGAATTATCGTCAAAACGGATATACGAACCATCTTTTCTTCTAACTTCTTTTCTAGTTCTAACTACCACAGCTTTTGTAATTTGCCCTTTTTTTACTTCTCCAGAAGGATCAGCTTGCTTTATTGTTACCACAATTTTATCGCCTAATGAAGCGTATCGTTTTTTTGTTCCTCCTAATACACGGATACAAAGCACTTCTTTTGCACCACTATTATCAGCAACTTTTAATCTGGATTCTTGTTGTACCATTTTATTTAGCTCTTTTTAAAATTTCTACTAATCTCCATTTCTTATTTTTGCTCAAAGGACGCGTTTCCATAATTCTTACTTGATCGCCTTCATTACAAGTATTTTCTCCATCATGAGCAACTAACTTATTACTCTTTTTTACAAATTTTTCGTAAAGAGGATGTTTTACTTTTCGCTCAACTACCACTACAATAGATTTTTCCATTTTGTTGCTCGAGACTATGCCTATTCTTTCTTTTCTTACTTTTCTGTCCATTTTATTTATTTTTTTGCACTTGCGCAATCTCTCTTCTTCTTATTTCAGTCATTATTCTTGCAATT
>Ga0209089_10002135_pt1 | contig 17686 bp, 14 predicted proteins | sample ArcticOcean_MG_C_FD_187431 | JGI IMG/M metagenome (GOLD analysis project Ga0209089, IMG submission 187431) | Marine microbial communities from western Arctic Ocean - ArcticOcean_MG_CB2_150 (SPAdes) (version 2) | ecosystem: Environmental > Aquatic > Marine > Oceanic | place: Arctic Ocean: Canada... | reverse complement strand
ACCTGCCTGTCACGCAGGGGGTCGCGGGTTCGAGTCCCGTCCAGACCGCAAATTTAGGAGATAAGCCCTTAAAGTTCAATACTTTAAGGGTTTTGTTTTGTTAATAGGGGACAATCAAGGGGACAAAATAATATAATTTCTTAAGAAAATACATCGGTTTAGGTTCTCTTCAGACTTAAAAAATACAAGATAAGTTATTGATATTGAATACTTTATCATTCTAACTTATTTTATACTATTCTTAATATTAAAAGATTTTTGTTTTATCCAATTAATCGAAATTTCAATAGGTTCTTTTTTATTAGTATTGTGTCCTAATGATGGAAATAAAACATATTCAAAAGGTTTGTTTTCTAATTTTAGAGTGTTGATATGTTCAATACACATTTTTACAGGAATTTGAATATCTTTTTCTCCAAAAAGCCATAAACCAGGAATAGAAAGATTATTTAAAATCTCTTTCGGATTAGTAGCTTTAAATTGATATTTATCAGGGTCATTTTTGATATGTTCACGTGCATCTTTTTCCGTGTGATTTTCCCAAAAATCTGTTTTCCCGTTTGTATAAAACTGAAATCTTAATTGTTCAAGAGTAGTTATTGTTGGTGAACTGAATAAAACCATAAATTTTACTAACGGATTTTTATTTGCAACAATTGGAATTATCCATCCAGCTTGACTCGCACCAAAAAGACCAATAGGTAAATCTTTATTCTTTTTGTGTATTAAATTAACAGCAGAGCTTGCATCTTTTGCTAATAAATTTAGATTCTCAATACTGATATTATTCGTACCTACTTCAGGACCAGCATAAACTCCACCAGATTCTCCAACTCCACGTTTATCATATGTTAATACTAAAATATCATTTTCCGCTAATAATTTAGCCATTTTTGACATTCGAGGTACAGAATCAGAACCGTGAACAATAACTATAACTGAATGAGGGCGTTCAGGACTATAAATTGTGCCTGCCAATTTAATTCCTTCACTCTCAAATGTTACATTTTCTGTTTTTATTGAATCTTTTACTTGAGTAGAAGAGAAGTTTTTATTTTCAACTGATTTATTACAAGCAATTACAGTTATAATTATACATAATATAAAAAGTTTATTCTTTAATTTCATTTTTAGTTTTCCTATTTAGTTTATTCTTAACGGATTTTTATTGCATTACCTACAACTCCTTATATGTGGAACAAACCTATTGTTTATGAGTTCTTATTTCCGGATAATAAGAACTTTAGTTCTCGTTTATTTGTTTTTCAAATATAATAAATATACCTATTTCAGATTCTGAATTAGTTACTAAACACATAGAAAAACAACTAAAAGTCACGTAATGAAAATTATTTACATTTCAATTGTTTTCTTCAAGTATTAAAGTGACAATAGTGTCTATTGAATCTCTTTGTTTGTCTTCTAACTCAACAATTAATAAGTTTTTTTTATTTGAATACTTAACATTGGTATCGCTATCAAAATATTTTAAACTCTTCACTTTTTCATAAAAATTTTCGAACCTAAAAGTCTTTTTATCAGAATTAATAAAATGCAAAAAAATCTTATTTTCTAATTGAGTAGAAACAACATCTTCTCCCGGTTGAATTGGCCCTTGTTTAGTTTTATATATTGTTTCCCCGTATTGAGACAACCAACTTCCAATGTCTTTTAAAGATTCTTTATGTTTTGGTTGAATTTGTCCATTAGGCATTGGTCCAACATTAAGTAATAGATTACTTCCATAACCCGCAGATTTAATCAGATATTGAATTAATTCTTTACTTGATTTATGATTTCGATCTCTTAAGTTAAATCCCCATGAACCATTAATAGTTTCACAAATTTCTTTAGGCAATTCACCTATATCTTCTGAAGAAGACCCCCACCCAGTTGTATTATTTCCAGGTAAATCTTTTTCAAACATTTGAAAATCTTCACCAGGAATAGGAGCCAAATGATGATTATTTCCAATCAGACAAGTAGGTTGCAGTTCATGAATTAATTCATAAATCTCAGAATAATTCCAATCAACCATATCTTTTCCCCATTTTTTGGTTTTTGCATTAAACTCTTTTTGATCCCAGTGACCATCAAACCAAATTCCACCAACAGGTCCATATTGGGTGAGTAATTCAGTAAGTTGAGCCTTCATAAAGGAAATATAGTTTTTCCAATCACCTTCTTTTCTTCCATCAATTTCATTTCCAGTTCTACCTCTTGGAAAATAGTCGTCATTATGCCAATCTAAAGTAGAATAATAAAAAAATATTTTAATTCCTTGCTTATGACATTCATCAGCTAAGAGTTTCAAAACATCTTTTTTATAAGGAGTTGCATCAACAATGTTATAATTGTTTTGTTTTGTTTTAAACATTGAAAAACCATCATGATGACGACTAGTAATAGTTATGTATTTCATACCAGCATCCTTAGCCATCTGAACCCATTCTTTAGGATTAAAATCAATTGGATTAAAAAAACTAGGTAATTTCTCATATTCTTGAATTGAAAGTTTTTGTTGGTTCATTACCCACTCGCCATCACCTAAAACACTATAAACCCCCCAATGAATAAATAGACCAAAACGAGCCTCTTCAAACCATTTTCTAGCCTTTAAATTTTCATTTGTTGCATTATAAACGTTTTGAGAAAAAGTTGAAGAAGAGATTAAAAAAATAAAAAATATATTTTTAATGAATTTATAATTTAACATATAAATAATGTTTAAAAGTGAAAATAGTAAAAACTAAATTTAATTTAAAAAATATTAAATTATAGTATTTTATTTCAAGTAGCATTGTAATAATTTGATTTTTCACATAATTTAAATAAGACTTTAATTGCATAAGTATTATAATTATTATATATTTTTCCTCTAACCACTAGGTAAAATCAATGAATAGAGTCTTAAGTAATATACTTCGAAGAAGCCTAGGATATCTTCCTTTTGTATTTTGCTTCATTCTTCTTATGTACACATCTTCCTTTAATGAGTTTACTGCTTGGAATAGTTTGACTCAGACACTACTATTTTTATTTGTAGTTTGTATCCCAGCGTATTATACAAAGCGGATGTCCTATGTAGATATTGCCTGGCCTTGGGGGCTTGTTTTGATATCAGTTTTAGTATTAATCTTTGGGAAAGGGTATTGGTTAAGAACCTACTGCATTGCGGGGATGTATTTTTTTTCTGGCTTGAGAATGGGGATAGGGGCACTAATATTATTTAAAAAGGGACATTTGGATTCGGAACTTTCGAGATATAAGTTTCAAAGAAAACGATGGACAAAATTAGGATACAAAAACGAAAATAGTTCGCTTCAATATGAAATAATGATTCAATGTTTTGCCAACATAACTTTTTTGGCTATACCCGCAATGCTCCAAGCATTTAATACACAAGAGAATATAGCTCCTCTTGAATTATTAGGATACATAATGTGGGGTTTATTCTTTATAATGGAGCATATAGCAGACCTTCAAAAACAAAATTTTTTAAAAAAATGTTTTTTACAAAACAAGAAAAGGCAAGTTTGTAATGTTGGTTTATGGAAGTATAGTCGTCATCCTAATTATTTTGCCGAGTGGATGATTTGGAATGCACTTATTCTATCTTCAGCCCCTTCTTTATTGTATCTCTTACCTTATGAAGAATCTTTATTATGGATAGGATTGTTGGCTTCTCTAATCTATATTTCTCGAATTATGTATACTACCCTGGTTTATTATACAGGTGCAATACCTTCAGAATATTACTCTTTAAAGAAGAGGCCTGATTACAAAAAATACCAAGAAATCACCAATATGTTTTTCCCGGGAATACCCAAGAAGCATTTTTAGTAAGCTATATAATTAAGAACAGGGATTTATTTTTTTAGCGGATTAGAACGTTCATTTTTTGAGTACAAATCAATAAATAAAGCTTTTATCTAATTCTTCAGAATCTTTATATTTAATTCTCATTTCTTTCAATTCTTGAGTTAATTTTTTAACAACATCTTTATATTCAGAGTCTTTGTATACATTATTTATTTCATTAGGATCTTTTAAACGATCATACAATTCCCATTCATCTACATCATAATAAAAATGAATTAATTTGAACTCCTTATTTACAATCCCATAATGCCTCTTAGCCATATGAACAGATGGATATTCATAGTAATGATAATAAACTGCATTCCTATTCCATTTCTCAGAATCTCCTTTTAATAATGGGATAAGGCTTTCACCTTGCATATCATTTGGAGCCTCAATCATGGCTGCTTCTAAAAATGTTTGAGCAAAATCTAAGTTTTGAACCATTTCCTCACTAGTTGTTCCTGGTTTAATAACATTTGGCCATTTAATCATTAATGGTGTTTTAAAGGATTCATCATATATGAATCTTTTATCAAACCATCCATGTTCACCAAGATAAAATCCTTGATCAGAGGTGTATACTACTATCGTATTTTTATCTAAACCAGACTCTTCCAGATAATTCAATACACGTCCGACATTATCATCAACTGATGAAATAGTTGCTAAATAATCTTGCATATATCTTTGAAATTTCCATTTCATTTTTTCTTTGTTATTCATTTTTGGCCAATTAACCTTAAAGTCCCTACTGATCTTATCTAAAGTAATATCATATTTTTTCTTTTGCTCTTCATTAGCTCTCCCAAAAGGATCATTAAATCCTTTTGCAGTTGGACGCATTAAAGTTCCGTCACCTTTAACATATACTATCTCAGGCTCTATTTTACCCATTTCTTCTATGGTTGATGGTCTAACTTTACTATCATGCATATATTGCATATGGGTTAGAATATTCATTTCTGCTGTTTTTGCGGCGGTTCCTCTTCCAGAGTAATCATCAAACAAGGTTTCAGGTTCTGGAAATTCCTTTTCATAAAACTCAGCAAACTTCTCTGGACTGGGCCACCAAGCTCTATGAGGAGCTTTGTGTAAGTACATCATCAAAAATGGCTTGGTTTCATCTCTTTTGGTTTTAAACCAATTTAAAGTTAAATCAGTAATTATATCTGTAACATAGCCAGTAATGATTGTGTCTTTATCCTTTCCTATAAATTTAGGGTTAATATAGTCTCCCTGACCAGGAAGTATTAAAAAGTCATCCACTCCTTTTGGATTGTTTCCAAAATGAAGCTTGCCAAACATAGCTGTCTGATATCCAGCTTTCTGAAAAAGTTGAGGAAAAGTAGTTTGTGAATCATCAAATTTAGCATGATTATCAATCTTACCATTCAGATGACTATGTTTCCCAGTTAGTATTACTGCTCTTGAAGGAGCACATATTGAATTCGTTACACATGCATTATTAAAGAGCATACCTTCATTTGCAATTTTATCAATATTAGGTGTTTGTATCAATCGATTATCATATGCACTTATTGCTTGATATGCATGATCATCTGACATTATAAATAATATATTAGGTTTTGTTTTAGTTTCTGAATTTCTAGAACAACCTAGAATATAAACTACAATAAATAATAATAATAATGGATTATATTTTTTCAACTTTTGATTGTTTAATTTATAAAATTAGGATTTATTGAAACTTTATTTGCATTTGTTTCATTCATTAAATCATTTAATTTTTTTAATAAAGTTTGTTTTTTATCATTAAACACTGATGATAAATCATTTAATTCACCTGGATCCTCATTTAAATTAAATAATTCAGCCTTATTAGATTCATAATGAAGAACTAATTTCCAATCACCTGATCGGATAGATGAACCTGGTTTCCATAAGCTTCCATGATAATGTGGAAAATGCCAATAAACATCTTCTCTTTTAATTTTAGATTGTTCTTTTATTGTTGGCATTAAACTTATACCGTCAATATTTATATTGTTTTCAATTCCAGCAAAATCTAAAATGGTTGGAAATAAATCATAAGAAACCGTTAAGTCTTTAATTTTTTTATTTTTAGTATTCCCCGGCGTCTTAATTAGCTGAGGAATTCTTACCCCTCCTTCATAAAGCCATCCTTTTCCTGCTCTTAATGGATAAACTGAAGTTGGTGCAATTCTTTTTATTGTTGATAACCCACCATTATCGGATGTAAAGATTATAAGTGAATTTTCATACAAACCATAATCTTTTAGGTTTTTAATAAGTTTTCCTACATTTTCATCAATAGCATATACCATAGAAGCATATTTTGCATTAGTTTGATTTAATCTTGTTATTGCTTGTCCTTCTTTTTTGGTTCTAACTATATTATCATCCATTTTAGATAATTTTTCATTAAAATAATCTATATGCTTCAAATTCGCTTGAATGGGAGTATGGACATTATAAAAAGAAAGAAACAAAGCAAATGGTTTATTTTTATCATGATTTTTAATTAAACTTATCGATTCATTTGTTAATCTATCGGTAAGATACTCTCCTTCTGGGCCGTCACTCAATTTCGGGTTTTCATATGGTGAATAATATCCTCCCATTGGGCTTCCTTTTTCAAAACCTCCAACATTAATATCAAACCCATTATCTTCCGGATAAAAACCTTCAGACCCTAAATGCCATTTGCCTGCGTAAAAAGTTTTATATCCATATTCTTTTAACTTTTCAGCAATGGTAATTTCTTTTAATGGAAGTTCATGTAAGTCTTGTGGCCCTAGAAGAGGTTTGTTTTTTGGATCAATTCCTGGAATCCAATCTGTTATATTTACTCGTGCAGGATGTTTTCCTGTCATAATAGAAGCTCTAGTTGGAGAACAAACTGGACTTGCAGCATATGCATTTGTAAATTCAAAGCTGTCATTAGATAAACTATCAATATTTGGAGTTTCATAAAATGTACTTCCAGAATATCCTAAATCATTCCATCCTAAGTCATCTACTAATATCAAAATTATATTAGGCGTTGTGTTTTTTGAATTACAACCTATTAAAATCAAAAACACAAAAATAAATTTAAAAATTTGATTCATTATTTAGCGAATTAACTTAATTTATTCTAAAATTGAATATTTTAAAAGTCCAATATAAATATTATTTAATTTAAATAAAATAGAGGGGCTTGAATAAAATAGACGTAGTAATTATATTGTAAATATATTCTATTAAGCTAAAAAGTAATTTTGAATAAAACACTAATCTTAATTTTTTTAACTTTATTTATCTCATGTCATAATAATGAAGATAAAAAAGAAAGACCTAATATAATTTTAATTGTTGCAGATGATTTAGGGTGGTCTGACTTGTCATATATGGGTTCAAAATATTATCAGACTCCTAATATAGACAAACTTTCAAAAAACGGAATGACATTTTATAATGCTTATGCATCAGCGGCTAACTGTGCTCCAAGTAGAGCATCTATGTTAACAGGAAAATTCACAACAGAACACGAAATATATACAGTAGGTAAATCAGATAGAGGGAACAGGAAAACAAGAAAACTAATACCAATAAAGAATAATACAATTCTTGATTTAGATTTTTTTTTAATTCCGGAAATGTTAAAAAGTAAAGGATATTATAATGGCCATTTTGGAAAATGGCATATGGGCCCAAAAGGGTTTTACCCCGAGCAAAGTGGTTTTGATGTAAATGTTGGTGGACATGAAAAAGGCTTTCCTGGAAAAGGAGGTTATTTTTCACCTTATACAATCCCGATGCTTGAGAATGGACCTGAAGGAGAATATTTAACAGATAGGATAGGTAATGAAGTAATCAAATTTATTGATGACAACCAGAACAAAACATTTTTTGCATATGTTCCATTTTATTCTGTACATACACCCATTCAATCAAAAAAAGAATATCAGCAAAAATATTCTGATATTAATGGAGATGAAAATCATAATCGTCCAGATTATGCTGGTATGATTCAATCACTTGATGAGAATATTGGTAAAATTTTAAATAAAATTGAAGAATTAAATTTATCAGAAAAAACATTAGTAATTTTTACATCTGATAATGGTGGAATTCGATCAATATCAAATCAATTTCCTCTTAGAGCAGGAAAAGGCTCTTATTACGAAGGAGGAATTAAGGTACCATTAATTTTTTCTTGGAAGGGAAAGATTAATGAAAAAAGTGAATCTTTTGAAAGAGTTTCTAACATTGATTTTTTTCCAACCATAAAAAAAATAGTCGGTTATGAAAATAATAATTTAAAATTGGAAGGGTTAGATCTTAGTCCTATTTTTGAAAATAAAAAAGTAGATGACAGAGCTTTGTTTTTTCATTTCCCTGTATATCTTCAGCCTTATAACGTTCTTAAGGATAATGGGACTGATCCACTGTTTAGAACTAGACCAGGATCAGTAATAATAAAAGATGATTGGAAATTACATCATTACTTTGAAGATAATTCTTTAGAGTTATATAATATAAAAGAAGATGTTTCTGAGTCAGTTAATTTGAGTAAAGAAAATCAAGATAAAACAAATGAGCTGTTTACTGAGTTAAATATGTGGAGAAAAGAAAACAATGCGCCAATTCCAACTCACAAAAATCGATACTATGATAAAAAATTTGTTGATAGTTTATTGCTATTAATAAAGAATAAAAAAATTAATAGCAGAATACTTTAAATAAAAAAACATGAAAGTAAAATCAACTCTTATTATTATCTTCTTTTTTGTTTGGGTTTCATGTTCTCAAAAAGAACAAAAAATTGAGTCCCCGAATTTTGTTTATATTCTGGCCGATGATTTAGGATATGGTGAATTAGGAGTTTTTGGTCAAAAGCTGATTGAGACCCCCCACATCGATGAATTAGCAAAACAAGGAATGATTTTGACAGATCATTATTCTGGATCACCAGTTTGTGCTCCTTCACGGGCTGTTTTATTGACAGGACTTCATACAGGTAATAGTCCAGTTAGAGGAAATGATGAATGGAAAGAACGAGGTGATGTTTGGAGCTTTAAAGCTATGTTTAAAGACCCTAAACTTGAAGGACAGCGTCCTTTGCCTGATTCAACAATAACCGTTGCTAATTATTTCCAATCTAACGGTTATAAAACTGGAATGGTTGGTAAATGGGGTCTTGGTGCTCCTAATACAAATAGTATTCCAAATAATAAAGGTTTTGATTTTTTTTATGGCTATAATTGTCAAAGGCAGGCTCATACTCTTTACCCAAGTCATTTATGGAAAAATAGAGAAAGGCACATTCTTAGCAATAAGATCGTTGATAAAGGCGCTCTTAAAACAGGTCTTGATCCTAATAGTCCCTCAAGCTATGAAATCTACAACCAAAATGATTATGGACCAACTCTAATGCACAATGAAGCATTAGAGTTTATAGATAGAAATAAAGACAATAATTTTTTTCTTTATTATGCAAGCCCCCTTCCTCATCTACCTCTTCAAGCACCAGAAAAATGGGTAAATTATTATAGAAAAAAAATAGGAAAAGAAAAACCTTACATAGGTGATAAAGGATATTATCCAAATCAGTTTCCGATGGCTACTTATGCTGCTATGATTTCTTATTTAGATGAGCAGGTGGGTGAAATTGTTACAAAACTTAAAAAAATTGGAAAATATGAAAACACTCTTATTATTTTTACAAGTGACAATGGTCCTACTCACTTAAAACAAGTTGATATTGATTTTTTTAACAGTACAGGGATTTTTGTAAATTCAAAAAAAACTGTCAAAGGTAGTGTTAACGAGGGTGGAATTAGAGTGCCCACTATTGCAACATGGCCTAAAAAAATCAAAAGCGGATCAATATCAGATCACCCTAGTGCTTTCTATGATTTTTTTGCTACTGTGGCTGATATTATTGGCAAACCTTCATTTTATCATAATGATGGTATTAGTTTCTACCCTACATTGATTGGAGAAAAACAGAAAAAACACGATTATCTTTATTGGGAATTTCCTGCCTATGGAGGGCAACAAGCTATTCGATTTAATCAATGGAAGGGAATTAAAAAAGATCTATTAAAAGGACAATCAAAACTTCAACTTTATAATTTAAATAAAGATCCGAAAGAAATTAATAACGTAGCTACTAATTATCCTGAGATTGTTAAAAAAATGGAAAAATCAATGAAAGAAGCACACACAAAAGCCACTATTAAAAAATTTAATATACCAGTTTTAGATGAGCAATAACAAACAATTGAATAAAAAAAATATAAAATAATTATTTTAACTAACCTCAAACCTTAAGGTTTATATACAACCAAACTTATATGAGTATTAGCAGTTTCTTTATCTATAAATAATTTTCTTTCTCGCTGAGTTCCATGGCAAGTTTTAGGTGAACATAAATAAGAACCACCAGCTAATCTTATTTCACCTTTTATGTTTTCGGTTGTGGTAAGATCCCAAACATTTCCAACTATATTGACGTTATTAATTTCTTCGATAGATTTAGATTCACTAACCACAGGTCTTTTGTCATTTGCAACTGCTTTCCAATATTGATCGTAAGTGGGTAATTTTACACCTGCCCATTTACAATATGCCAAAGCATCATTATAACTTATTTGTGTTACAGGTAAGTTGAAGTTTTTTATTTGCTCTCCGTTAGGAGATTTCCATGAAACATTCTGAATTACATCAAAGTTAAACACATCTTTTTGTATAAAAGACCATCCGAATTTTTCAGCATCAGTTATATAGTTTGTGGAGTCAATAAAAACTGAAAAATCTTCAACAGTTACTGGTTTTAATTTGATTTGTGACTCACAATGAATATTGAGTATTAAAAAACAAATAATTAAAATAAACAATGAATTTTTACACATAGTTCTGATAAAAATACAAAACGACTGATAATTATATATTACAATTTTGTCAATTGTATTTCCAAGCTAGTCTCTTGGACTTCGACCCATTCCATCAGGAATACCTTTATAATACCTAAATTGCTCTACTGGTATATCATTTATAAATTTTATTCTTTTCCTCAGTCTTTTATATACTCTATCTTTTTCTCCTTCCGGATAGTTATTAATATCTGACCCTAAATACTCATTCCATCCACTCGACCATTGACTCAAATATTTTGAACTTGCTAGTATTTTTTTTTCAACATATTTTTGAATATTTACACTGGTGTTTGTATCACTAATATTACCTCCGTAAAAAAGAAATTCTGGGACAGCATATGCTTCCAATTTATTATGAATTATGTCACCTTCATACATCAGGTGCCATTCTGCTGCTCTAACAGCATCAGCAGTTAAATATGCGGCAGCTCTGTGATCACTTTTGTGCCATACCTGATAATTATAGCCTGGATCAAACGACATTAAAACATCAGGTTTAATCTTTCTAATATGGTGAACTATTTTTCCAATAATTTCCTCCTTATCTGCAAACTCTAGCCTACCATCATCATAACCTAAATTAATATATTTATTTTCCGAAAGACCAAGAACCTTCATAGCCTCTATCTGTTCTTGTCTTCTGATTTTTGATAAATTATTTTTGCTGATATTTAAATCTTTTGTTCCAACATTTCCAGTAGTAAGTGTTAGTATATAAATATTGTTTTGATGATCATTTAAAAGAGCTAATGTTGCATGAGACATAGAATCGTCATCGGGATGAGCTCCAATAAGAAGTATGGTTTTTTCTTGCCATTTATTTATTGGAATATAAGGTTGTGAAAAGCTTAATTTACAAGCAATAAAAATAAATATGATAATTATTTTTCTAATTAATTTGTTCATAACAATTTTTACATACAAGGTATTGTTTAATTAACTTATAACCAAAGTATTTGAATTATCTAATCTTACCTTTTTTTTAGATATGATTTAAAGGTAGATTGATTTTTTATCTTTGAAAAGATAACTGAAAATGATATGATAGTAATAATGGGTGTTAGTGGAACTGGAAAAACAAGCCTTGGAAAACAGCTTTCGCAAAAAACAACATGGCCTTTTTATGATGCAGATGATTTTCATTCCAAATCAAACAAAGACAAAATGAAGTCGGGACTTGGTTTAGAAGATTCCGATCGAAAACCATGGCTCTCCCTTTTGGCTGAAAAAATTAAAGAATGGTCCAAAAAAGGCGAAGCTATTTTAGCTTGTTCAGCGCTTAAAGAACATTATCGAAATATTCTCTCAGATCAAAATAAGATTACCTGGGTGGTGCTGAATGGTTCATTTGAATTGATTCAAGCACGTTTAAAAAATCGTGAAAATCATTTTTTTGATCCCCAATTACTTCGCTCACAATTTAGTGCCCTAGAACTTCCCTCTTATGGAATTTACCTGAACATTGACAAGCCTTTACCAGAGTTGAGTGCGTCTCTTTTGGAAAAAATAAACCCTTCAAATTCTGCAATTATTGGAGTTGTTGGAATGGGGGTAATGGGGCAAGGAATTGCATTAAATTGCGCTGAAAATAATTTTTCTACGGCCGTTTATAACCGATTAGCTCCTGGAGAAGAAAAGGTTATAGATATTTTTATTTCAAACAATTCTAAATTTAAAAACGTATTGGGTTTCACCGTATTAAGCCATTTTATTGATGCCCTTGAACGGCCACGTAAAATCTGGTTAATGATCAAAAGCGGTTCTGCTATTGATAAACTGATTGATGAACTATTGCCTTTACTTAACGAAGGTGATGTTATTGTTGATGGTGGTAATTCGCATTATTCAGAGACTCAAAGAAGAGTCCAAGTACTAGAAAAAAGAAGGATTGTTTTTGCTGGCTGTGGAGTTTCTGGAGGAGCTCTTGGAGCTCGTCATGGGGCTTCGTTTATGTTCGGAGGCAGTTCCAAAGCCTATCGCCTGCTCAGCCCTATTTTAAATTGTATCGCTGCTAAAGATGCCTTGGGGAAACCCTGTCATGCTTATTTGGGTACTGAAGGAGCTGGACATTTTGTGAAGATGGTACACAATGGTATTGAATATGCCGAAATGCAGCTTCTAGCAGAAACCTTTGCGGTCTTGTCTCGTCAGATGAATTACCCAGAAATAGCTTCTGTTTTTAACGAATGGAACGCGGGTTCGGAGGCGAGTTATCTGTTAGAAATTACCACCAAAATTCTTCAGAAAAAAGAAGGCGATTATTTTTTAATTGATTTAATCCTAGACCAATCGAATAGTAAAGGAACAGGTATGTGGTCGAGTTCTGCTGCCTTAGCATTGGGAGAAGTTAACACGATGATGTCTTCTGCTGTTTTTTCCCGCTATCTTTCATTGATGAAAGCACAACGAACTGTGTTGTCTCAGAGCAACCCCCGGATTTTTAAATCCAACACCCTTGATCTATCTGTGCTTAAAAAAGCATATGGATTTGCCCGAAAAATCAATCATATACAAGGATTTAACCTAATTGAACACGCGGCTAAAACCCACGGATGGGAGTATAAGCCTGATGAAATTGCTCGTGTTTGGACGCAAGGGTGTATCATCCGGTCTAATTTAATGGAGCGTCTTGTACAAGTTTTTTCAAAAGAAAAAAAGTTACTTCAAAACACGAACTTCATTGGTTTACTCAGTAATGCCGAACCTGATGCTGCAGTTTTAATTCATCATGCTGTGGATCAAAAAATTGCTTTAGATTGTTATTCAAGTGCTTATAATTATTGGATTGCACTATGTACAGAAAAACTGCCAGCAAACCTCATTCAGGCACAACGTGATTTCTTTGGTGCCCATACTTACCAAAGAGTTGATAAGCCTTTAGATCAATATTTTAACACCCAATGGCAAAAATATGATTGATTATTCCTTTCTTTTTTCAGTTCTTATTGAAGTTAGTTCTTTCCATGTGATTAATTGAATATTGTTTTTCTCAATTTTGGATTTAATTTCTTGACTCGTGAATATTTCAAAATCTATTTGTCTCCATTCAGAGCCAAAATTAGGATGATTAATGGTTATAGCTTTCATTTCAGGATCATTAAAAGCAGGATGAATTAAAATAATATTTAATCCGCTTTTTACATTCTCAATAAAGTCTAAATAATAATTTTTTAATCTATTATTAGTGAAGTGTTTGTAATTAGCGATGCAGATATTATCAAATACAAAATCATTTTTATTAATATTTTCTTTTGCATTTAGCCCAACCATTTCTAATAATTCATTATTTAAAAGTACTGGAAGATTATAAAATTGTCCTAATTCTTTATATAAATTAAAAAACTCCTTATTTATTCCAACACTATACATATGTGAATCAATATGAGTTGGATTTAATCCATAATTCAACGCTTTTTCTATTTGTGCTTTTAGTTCTTTTTTTACCTCTTTTTCATTGGCAAATTTTTTTAGTTCATCTCTAGTTTTGAAAAAATAACCATTTTTATCAACTAAGCTTTTTACATCCTCAACTGGAGATACAGGACCAAATTTATAATTTTCCCATTCACATGTAAGAGTTAGATGGATACCATAGTCAAATTGAGAATTTGCTTTAGCATATTTCCCTATTTCATAAAACCAAGGACAAGGAATCATAATACTATAGGAGTTTACTAGTCCTTTTTCAAGACTTTCAATAATAGCACTATTTTGAGAATGTGATAATCCTGCATCATCTGCGTGAATAACTAGGAATTTTGTTTGTTTAAATTCATCTTTCATTATAATTCGCTTGAACTTCCTGAAACTGGAATCAATCGAGCGTTTAGATTTGGATCATTCATATCCTTATCTACAGGAAACATAGGCCGTATAATATTTTTATATCCCAAACGAATTAAATCCTGATCAACACCACCTGGAGTTAAAGCCATTACCCAGTCTTTTTGAATTTCATAAAGTTCAGGAACTAGGTAACCAATTTTTACAATTACTATATCAGTCTCCGTGAGACTTAAATCTAATTCGCTAAAATCTTTTTCATGATGATAGGGCTTTCTTTTATTTGTTACAATAATATTTATGCTTCCAGTCTGAACTACCACTTCCATTTCCGCATGAATATCTCCTTTTTTAATTTTCTTTATAATTCCTTTGAGTAAAATTGGAGGGGAATATCTATTATCAACTTGAGCTCCTACATAAGCTTCAATTTGCTTTCCTTCTCCAATTTTTAATGCTTTATCAATAAGATCGGGACCAGGAATAGAAGCATATATTAATGAAGGTCCTTTAATAGATTTAAATTCTTCTCTTTCCAATAAATTTTTTAGAGTCCAAGTTACATCTCCAGCTCCTCCAGCAGTTGGGTTATCTCCCATATCACTAATAAAAAATGGAGTTTTATCACTATTAATTGCTTGTTTTAGACTTTCTTTTAAAGTCGTTGTTGGTGCAACGAAATCAAATTCATTACGATATTTCCAAAAACTTTTTGCTAATTTTTCAGCAGAGGATTTCACATTTTTTTCATTATCTCCTGTTACTACAACAACCGCATGATTTCTAGGTTCATCAGCCCAAGCATATCCAATCCAAATTGCAGCATCTAAAACTCCATTAATTTTAGAAATAGGCTCAATTTGTGAGTAAAGTTTTTTGCCTGGATCTATTCTAGTACTAGTTTGTTCACCTGGAAGTAAAATAGGTATAGGTATCCAAGCTTTATATAATGGTTTTCCTTTTCCATTTTCAATTCTATTTAATAAATTTTCTAAAGCTCTTTGTTTAGATTCCATAGCGTCTTCATGTGGAGCCATTCTGTAGCAAGTAATCAAATCTGATTCTTCAGCAAGTTTTTCAGATACATTTCCATGTAAATCCATTGAAGTTGAAATAATAGTATTATATCCAATAACTTCTCTTATTCTTCTTATATAATCCCCCTCAGCATCATTTAATCCCTGAACACTCATTGCTCCATGTAAATCTAAAAACAACCCATCATAAGGAAGATTCTTTTTAAGAAGATTTAAAGTTTGATTTACTAATGATTCATAAGCTTGTTTAGTTACAATTCCACCAGGTAAAGATTTTCCAACTAAAGTTGGAAACCAATTTGCTCTTTTTCTATTATTAGAATTTTCAGACAAAAATGGATAGCGTTCAAAAATTTCATCACCAAATTTGGGATGAAAAGCTTCTTCATGGGTTACAGCAGGAGAAAAAGTGCTAGATTCAATGCCAAGACCAGCAATAGCAATTTTTGGGATAGTTGGAACAGAATCTTTCTTTAATTCATTTAAGAATAAAATTATAATTATAAAGGAAAGTAAAATTAAGAGTATTTTCTGAAGATTTTTTTTCATGATGAAATTAATTTTACCATAATATAAATATTTTTAATCATAAAATTTTACTTATCAGATTAACTCCAGGTATTTAGCAAGAAATTAATAAAATTTTTATGAAATATTTTATCAATATCTAAATCTGAATAACCTCTATTTTTAAGAATAGGCTTTATTTTTTGAAGATCAGCAATTGTATTAAGATCAAATGGACATTGCTCTTTTCCAAAAGCCCCATCCAGATCTGATCCAATTCCAACATAATCACAATTTCCTGATAATTGACAGATGTAGTCAATGTGGTCAACTACTTTGTTTAATGAAAGATTTCTTTCCTTAGGTGTTGAAACTCCTCTTTTCCAATCAGGTATAATCATCCAAGCATCAAGACAAACTCCTATCACTGCTTTTCTTTGAATTAATTCTTTTATTTGTTTGTCATCAAATTGTCTTTCATTTGGAACTAGAGTTCTACAGTTGCTGTGACTTGCCCAGACAGCTCCAGAAAACCTATCCATTGTTTCCCAAAAACTTATATCACAAAGATGAGTTGCATCAAGAATGATATTGAGTTTTTCAATTTCATCTAATAGTTCTTTTCCTTTTAGACCAATACCTCCTGATGAGTCAGTACCATAGGCATATGTTCCAGGGCCATAGTGAGCTGGACCTATTGCTCTTAAGCCATATTCATGAGCTTTATGAAGGTGTTTCATTGATATAATAGAATCTGATCCTTCTAAGGACAAGATAAATCCTATAGGTTTTTTAGATTTGTTTTTACCCCAATTAAATAGATGATTATTAAGATTTTCTTTGGATTTTATCTGAACCATTTCTCCAATTTCTTCCATAGCTTTATACCAAGCTAGCTGACCTTGTGTTTGAGCCCATGCCTGTTCAGTTGAGTTCCAACCTGGTAAATCATTATTAGGTTTAACATATCTGGCAATTTGTGTTGCAACACATAAACCAATATTACCATTTCTCATTGCTTCTAAAGAAACAGTTCCTTTTCCACGGTCAGGTTTATCAGTTAAAAACTCTTCTTTTTTTCGTATTTCATTAACGGGAAGAATTAGATTTCTGTTCCACTCCAAAGCATTCATTGCTAAATCTAAATGTGCGTCAAAAATAAAAGACATTATTTAATCATTTAAATTATAAGTTCTTGATTTCACTTGCCAAGTTGATGAAGCCCTTCCTTTTTTAATAGTTTGAACGTATTCATATTTCGCAACTGTTGGACAAATATGATAGGGTATTGCATAAACAATATCTCCAACTTTATAGTCTTTTGATTTCGTCGTTTCTACAATCAGATGTTCTTCACTTTGACTAATATGTTTTGCTTTTTCAAGACCATAAATTATTACTCTAGGTAATTGCATTTCAGATGCTACAGATTTGTGTCCTAAATCAAAGCAAAGAAGATTTTCTTGTGGCTTACTAATAACTCTTGAAACGACAAGGGCTCCTATTTCAAAATTCATTTCAGGAAAGAGACTTTCATAACCTGCGTCCCATAAAAGAGTGGTTCCAGGGCTCAAAAAATTGCCTTTTCTT
>Ga0209089_10002118_pt1 | contig 17740 bp, 15 predicted proteins | sample ArcticOcean_MG_C_FD_187431 | JGI IMG/M metagenome (GOLD analysis project Ga0209089, IMG submission 187431) | Marine microbial communities from western Arctic Ocean - ArcticOcean_MG_CB2_150 (SPAdes) (version 2) | ecosystem: Environmental > Aquatic > Marine > Oceanic | place: Arctic Ocean: Canada... | reverse complement strand
GCTTAAGACTAACGTTAAAGGTTGGCCTTATGACAACGTAGAACAGAACTGGTATTCTCGCGATTTATATAAAGTTGCACAGTAATATATAGTTCTCTAGAGAAGCACCGCACAGAGAATGTGTGGTGCTTTTTTATTTGTCGGGTACAATAATTTAACAAATATTTTCTGGTGAATTTCCACTATGTTTAACTACATAATAAAGCGAATTGGAATTGCTATTCCGACACTACTTATTCTTATTGCATTAAGTTTTTATTTAATGCATATTGCTCCTGGTGGTCCCTTTACATCTGAGAGAGCACTTCCTGCTCAAGTGCTTGCAAATATAGAGGCTAAATACGGTTTAGATCAACCAGTCTGGCGACAAATGACTAACTATCTGTGGGGTGTTTTAACTGAGTTTGATTTTGGGCCTTCCTATAAATACCATGATAGGACTGTAAATGAGATTATTGGTCAAGGGTTCCCAATAACCTTGAAGTATGGTTTTTGGTCATTTATTGTTGCAATAGGTGTTGGAATTCCTCTTGGTGCGATAGCTGCAATTCGAAAAAACACATGGATTGACTACTTAGCAGTAGGTGTTTCAATTGGTGCACAAGTACTGCCAAATTTTGTGATGGCACCTTTACTAATTATAGTATTTACTTTGTGGCTAGGTTGGCTGCCAGGAGGAGGGTGGAATGGGGGCTCATGGGAATACCTTATAATGCCAGTGATTGCTCTTTCAACAAGCTATATGGCCTCTATTGCCAGGATAACCCGCTCTTCGATGCTTGAGGTTTTAAACACAAATTATATTAGAACAGCTAGATCAAAAGGCCTTCCAACAAAGACAATCTTCTTTCGTCACGTATTAAAGCCTTCACTTCTTCCAGTAATCTCTTATCTCGGTCCTGCATTTGTAGGATTAATAACAGGCTCTGTAATTATTGACATCTATTTTTCAACAGGCGGTATGGGTTACTTTTTTGTCAATGCAGCTTTTAATCGCGATTATTCGGTAATGATGGGAATAACTATAGTAGTAGGAGGTCTTACAATTTTATTTAGCTTAATTGTGGACCTTTTGTATGCTTGGGTTGACCCAAAAATTAGGTACTAAATTGAGATGATTGTAGCAAACAAAAATAAAATTGTTGAGATGGCGAATAATATCTCAGAAAATGAACCGTCAACAGGTCGTTCTCTTTGGAATGATGCTCGAACTAGGTTTATTCATAATAAGGCGGCAACTGTAAGTCTCTTTGTTTTGATTGCTATTGTTGCTTTTTCATTTATTGGTCCTTATTTTGCAGTCTGGAGTAATGAGCAAATTGATTGGAATGCCATGGGCTCTGCAGCAAAAGTTGGTATGCCTTCTATCCAGAGTGGGCACTTCTTTGGAACAGATGATCTTGGTCGTGATATATATTCTAGAGTGATTCAGGGTACTCAAATTTCATTAATGGTTGGAGTTTTAGGTGCAACAGTAGCAGTTATTGTAGGTACGCTTTATGGGGCAACTTCTGGTTATTTAGGAGGCCGAATCGATCAAATAATGATGCGTATAGTTGATATATTAATGTCAATTCCCTATATGTTTGTTTTAATCCTTTTACTCGTTGTATTTGGCCGCTCAATTGGAATGCTTTTTATTGGAATTGGCCTTCTTTCATGGTTAGATATGAGTCGAATTGTTCGTGGTCAAACCCTTAATCTTAAAAACAAAGAGTTTATTGAAGCTGCCAAGGTTATTGGTGTGAGTGATTTTAAAATAATCATTCGCCATATTGTTCCAAACCTTCTAGGAATTGTTGCTGTTTATGCAACTCTTTTAGTTCCAGGAATTATTCTAACTGAAAGCTTTATTTCATTTTTAGGATTAGGAGTTCAGGAGCCCTTAACAAGCTGGGGTGCGTTAATTAACGAAGGTGCCAGGACTATTCGATATGACACCGAGTGGCAACTGCTATTTCCATTAGCATTTTTTGTTGTGAGTCTCTTTTGCTTCTATTTTATTGGTGATGGTCTTCGAGATGCTCTTGATCCCAAGGATAGGTAGGTTTATATGAGTCTTTTAGAAGTCAAAAATCTTAAAGTTGAGTTTGAAACTGCTGATGGAATTGTGAGTGCTGTCAATAATGTTAACTTTTCACTTGAAGAAGGAAAAATTTTAGCCATTGTTGGAGAATCTGGAAGTGGAAAAAGTCAAACAGTTTTTGCGATGACCGGGCTGCTTGATCATAATGGAAGTGCGAGTGGAAGCGTTAAATTTGATGGTCAAGAAATCCTTAATCTTTCAAATAATGAGTTGAATTTCATTCGTGCTGAAAAGATAGCCATGATTTTTCAAGACCCAATGACCAGCCTTAACCCTTATGTAAGAGTTTCAGAACAGATGGCTGAGGTTTTAGTACACCATAAAGGTATCTCTAAATCTGAAGCCATTCAGCAATCAATTATTATGCTTGATGCTGTCAAGATTCCTGAAGCTAAAAGTAGTATTAGAATGTATCCACATGAGTTTTCAGGTGGAATGAGACAGCGTGTAATGATTGCTATGTCACTACTATGTCGTCCAAAGTTGTTAATTGCTGATGAACCTACAACTGCGCTGGATGTAACTGTACAGGCTCAAATAATGCATTTAATGGCTGAAATACAAAAAGAATTTGGAATGTCAATTATTCTAATTACTCATGACTTAGGTGTTGTAGCAGGAAACAGTGATGAAATGCTAGTTATGTATGGTGGTGAGGTGATGGAAATAGGGAAAACAGAACATCTTTATGAAAACCCTACGCACCCGTATACACAAGGTTTAATGAGTGCTGTTCCTAGGCTTGATGACGCTAATGAGAAGCTTATAACCATACCAGGTAATCCTCCAAACATGATGTTAAAACCAGTTGGATGTCCATTTTCACCTCGCTGTAATTTTGCAATAAAATCATGCTCAACTGTAACACCTAATTTAACAAAAATTACTGAAAATGATCATTTTAGAGCTTGCCATGTTCCGATTGAGGAATTGTTATGAATAGCGAAATTCTACTTAAAGTAGAAAATCTAAAAGTCAACTTTAATGTATCTTCTGAAGGTGATATGCCATGGACTAAGCCTAAAAAACTTCAGGCTGTAAATGACGTTTCATTCGATTTAAAGCGAGGCGAAACCTTGGGAATAGTAGGGGAGTCTGGCTGTGGTAAATCGACTTTAGCACGTGCAATTGTTAAAATGGTTCCAGCACATTCAGGAAAAGTTATATGGCTTGGAAATGACTTGTTAGAACTCAATAAGTCGCAAATGAGAAAGCATCGTAAACAAATACAAATGATTTTTCAAGACCCTCTAGCAAGTCTTAATCCTCGTATGAATATTGGCGAAATAATTGCTGAACCATTGAGAACTCATTATCCCAAAACACCAGAGGCTGATGTCAAGTTAAGGGTAAGAGACGTTATGAATAAAGTAGGTTTACTAGATAACTTAGTTAATCGATATCCCCATGAATTTTCAGGTGGTCAATGCCAGCGAATTGGTATTGCTAGAGCTTTAATATTAAAACCAAAACTTATTATTTGTGATGAGCCAGTATCTGCACTAGACGTTTCTATTCAAGCACAAGTAGTCAATCTTTTAATGGAATTACAAGAGGAAATGGGTCTGACGTTAATTTTTATTGCTCATGATTTAAGCATCGTTAAGCACATAAGCACCAAGATTATGGTTCTATACTTAGGTAATATGGTTGAACTTGCAAATAGTAATGACATATATGAAAATCCAAGGCATCCTTATACTCAAGCTTTAATATCAGCAGTTCCAATTCCAGACCCTAAGATTGAGAAACAAAAGGATTTAATATTAATTGAAGGGGATCTTCCTTCTCCAGTAAACCCGCCATCGGGATGTGTTTTTAGAACTCGTTGCCAAAAAGCTCAAGAAATCTGCTCAAAGGAAAAACCTGAGTTTAAAGAGGCAGCGACTAATCATAAGGTTGCTTGCCACTTTAATGATTAAATACCTCAAAAAACGCATTAAAAATAAATGGCTACTTATTATTTTGCCTTTTCTTTTTTTTCTAATAAAAGGCTTAATATGGCTCGCTATATTTTATGGCCTTTGGGATGTAATTAAATCTGCAATTTAGATTTTATATATAACGTTAATGCAAATCACTTAACGTGAGATAAGATCTCTTTCAGATTTTTCTTATTTGCAAGTATCTCTTTTTCTGTAAGTCCATCCATCTCGTGAGGAAAAACAAGCCAATCATCTGTTTCATGAATAAAGTAATCCGGCACAGTGTCTATAATATTTCTTAAAGGTTTATACCAAGGCATTGCCATGCGAATATCGTGAGGTATATTTTTTCTTGATCTTTCATTAAGTCTATCCAAGATAGCTCTAATGCTTCTTCCTGAATCAAAAACATCATCAACGATAAGTAATTTATCTTCGGCATTCATATTACTAATAAGATAGTCAATACCATGGACTCTAACCTCTTTTGTTTGCTCGTTAATACCGTAATATGAAGAGGTTCGAATAGCAATATGATCTGAATCATTACCTAAATAAGCAAGTATCTCTTGAATAGCAATACCAACAGGAGTTCCACCACGCCAAACACCTACAATAAAGTCAGGCTTAAAGCCGCTATTATGTATTTGAACTCCAAGTCTAAAGGAATCCAAGAGTAACTCATCAGCTGTTATATATGTTTTTGCTATAGTCATTTTTATTTTCCGATTAATAATTTTTCTAAACAATTTAAGTAGTGCTTAATGCTTATAAATTTTATAGAGTTTTTAACATTTAATTTATAAAATTCTAATTCAGAATTGTGAAATTTTATCAAGAAGGCGAGATTTTGTATCAGGGTCAGCAAATGAAGCCTTCATTGCCATTAGAGAAATAGATTTAAGCTCTTCAATGCCAAAATTAAAGTGTTTGGCGCTATTTTGATACTCTTGACCTACAGTGGTATCAAAAAATGGAGGGTCATCAGAATTAAGGCTAATACTTATACCTTTATCCATAATTGTTGGAAGAGGGTGGCTCTCCCAATCAGGGAAGACAGAGAGTGCTAAATTACTTCCAGGACAAATTTCAAGATGAATATTTCGCCAATCTTTTGATAAGAAGTCCAAGAGAGTATCATCTTCAATGCTATTAACTCCATGTCCGATTCTGCTAATTGGCAAGTAATTCATTGCATCCCAGACACTCTCAGGTCCACAGATTTCACCAGCATGAACTGTGCAAGGATAGCCAGCCTCATCAGCAATATTAAAGACCGGGGCGAATTCCTCAAATGTGAATGCATTTTCATCACCTCCCATACCAAAACCTACAATATAGGGATGAGGATTATCAACCATTGTTTGAACTACATTTAATCCTTGCTGTGGACCCAAGTGTCTTACACAAGTGACAATAATGCGTCCAACGATACCAAAATCATGCTCGGCATCATCAATGCCCTTGACGATACCTGAGATCATATCATCATAGCTAATTCCACATTCTGCAGCATGATCTGGCGAAATAAAGGTTTCAGCGTAAATGACATTTTCACTGGCGCAATCCTTAAGATACTGATAAGTAATATCTCTATAGTCTTTGCCAACTCTTAAACAAGAGCTTACGCTATCATATGCCGTCAAAAAGCTTGCAAAATCACTCCACGCATAACCCCCATTATCATTAAATAGATTATTGTTAAGTGAAACAGCATTTCTCTTAGCAATTTGTAGAGCAAGTTTTGGCTTAATAGTTCCTTCTAGATGGCTATGTAGTTCTATTTTTGGAAGCTTGTTAATTCTGCTTTGCATTTACTATAGTTCACAAGCCTTGCCATTAGCAAGTGGTTTAATTTGAAGGTGCTGTGCAATAGTCTGACCCATGTCTGCAAAAGTATCTCTTTTCCCTAGATTATTACTCTTAACAGATTTGCCATAGAATACAACAGGAACATGTTCACGAGTATGATCACTTCCTGGCCAAGTAGGATCACACCCATGATCTGCAGTAACAAGAACAAGGTCGTCTTTATCTAATCTTGATTCAATTTCAGGTAATCGATTGTCAAGTTGCTCCAATGCTAAAGCATAGCCTGCCACATCGCGACGATGTCCAAACTTAGTATCAAAGTCTACTAAATTAACAAATATCAAGCCACCCTTAACCTTTGTCATTTCAGATAATAATTGGTCCACTAGGCCCATATTATTAGATGCTTTAACCGTATAGCTAACACCTTGATTAGAAAAAATATCACTAATTTTTCCAACAGAAATAACTTGTCCATTGGCATCTTGAATATGATCTAATAGTGTTACATCATTCGGTGGTGTGGTTAGGTCTTTGCGGTTAGCTGTTCGTTCAAAACCATCTTTAGGGTTTCCAATAAATGGCCTTGCAATTACTCGCGTAATTTCTAATGGATCAACAAGTTTTTTTGCAATCCTACATAATTCATAAAGCCTCTCTAAGCCAAAATGTTCTTCATGAGCTGCTATCTGAAATACTGAATCAGCGGAGGTGTAGCAAATAGGAAAGCCAGATTTAAGGTGCTCTTCACCAAACTCCTCTATAACTTGAGTACCTGAGGCATGCTTATTAGCAAGTGTTCCACCTATTTGACCTTGATTCATCAAATCGTTAAGTAGAGAGGCTGGGAAGCAGTTTTCAGTTTCAGGAAAGGTTCCCCATTCAAAGGGGACAGGAAGGCCGCAAATTTCCCAGTGCCCACTAGGAGTATCTTTTCCAGCACTCACTTCTTGGGCATAGCCAAAAGCGCCTTGAGGTTCAACTCTAGTAATTGGAAGTGGTTTATTGCGACTAGCAATCGCTGCCTCTCCTAATCCCCATCTAATCAAATTTGGAATTAAAAGAGGGCCACTTCGTTCGCTGTTATTGGCATCACCAGAAGCACATTTTTCAATGATATGTCCAAGAGTATCAGAACCTGAATCTCCATAAAGATGAGCATCTTCACTAGAGCCAAGTCCTAAGGAGTCTAAAACTAAAATAATCGCTCTTTTCATTAATGATTTTCCTTATTTGAGCTAATTATTTCATAAATTAAGCTCGGAATTGATTGACTCTGCTCACTAAGAGTAAAAACTGAAGGAAGGATTTCTTGTAAATAACTGATCTGATCCTTCTCACGGACATGAGCTAAAACTAGTGGTTCACCCTTATCTACCCATTGACCAATACTGACTATATTACTTAAACCTACTCCATGATCAATTGGATCAATTGACTTCGTTCGCCCAGCTTTTAGATGAATCATACTTAAACCAATTTCCCGTACATTCATTTCCGAAACATAGCCAGATGAAGTTGACGCTATAGGACTAATTATTGGCATAGGAGTTAAATACTGATTAGCATTTTCCATTAAGTCTATGGGGCCTCCAAGGGAATGGATCATTTGTTCAAATATAGATGCAGCCTTACCAGATGAGAGCGCTTCTTGTGATTTTGTCTTAGCACTAACTAAGTCGCTTTCAATGCCACTTAGCAGAAGCATATGAGCTGCTAATTGAAGTGTAAGCTCCATTAATCGTTGATTTGCATTATCAGGCTCAACTAAAAAATTGATACACTCAATTACCTCTACTGCATTTCCAACACTATGACCTAGTACTTGACTCATATCTGTAATTAGGCAGTTAGTTGGGACACCAGCACTACCTGAAACATCAGCAATACTTTGTGCAAGTTCTTTAGCCATTTCATAGTTAGCTGCGAAAGCTCCATTACCAGTTTTAATGTCCATTACTAAGGCATCTAAACCTGAGGCTAGTTTTTTAGATAATATAGATGCAGTTATTAAGTCTATCGATTCAACTGTAGCGGTTACGTCACGAGTTGCATAAAAGCGTTGGTCGGCAGGAGCTAGTTTTGCAGTTTGACCGATTATGGCACAGCCAACTTCTTTTACTAATGATTGAAACTTATTGTTATCTGGAGTACCGTTATAGCCTGGGATGCTCTCAAGTTTATCTAAGGTTCCACCTGTATGACCTAAGCCGCGCCCAGAGATCATAGGAACATAACCTCCACAAGCAGCAACAATAGGAGCAAGCATTAAACTAATTTTATCTCCCACTCCACCAGTGGAATGCTTATCAACAACAGGTCCATCAAGGTTTAAATCTTGCCATTGGAGAGTGTCACCTGAATTCATCATATGTGTGGTCAAGCTAACACGTTCATCCATCGTCATGCCACACTGATATACAGCCATAGCAAAAGCACCAAGTTGAGCATCAGTAAGGCTATTATCACTAATACCTTTCACTAAAAATCCAATCTCTGGATCAGAAAGAATAAGACCATCACGTTTTTTTCGGATAAGCTCTTGAGGCAGGAATAAATTATTCATAAATAAAAGAATTAATCCCCGTAAGGTGTCCAAATATTTTTAACTTCAGTCGCATTTCTTAAAAATTCTAGGCCTTCTCCTTGATTAGGGTCGAGCCAATCTCGATCACCATCACTATGAATCCATAAGCGCTTTAAATCTAATGCACTAGTTGTTTCAACCTTTGCAATAGTATCACTATCAGCCCAACACCAAACACCATCAACTTCAGCGTGACCTACTAATTGATTGGATAGTTCATCTTTATCACCAGTTACAATATTAATAACACCAGGAGGAATATCTGAAGTCTCAAAAGTCTGAACTAACTCTAATGCGACGCTTGGAAAGCTCTCACTAGGAATCAGAATGACTCGATTTCCCATAGCTATTGCTGGTGAGATTAAAGAAATTGTTGTAAGAAGTGGTAGAGATTCAGGTGCCACCTGCGCTAAAACACCAATAGGTTCTGGGAGAGCCATTGTAACTCCCCTGTATGGAGCACTATGAACAGCCCCATCATATTTATCTGCCCAAGCAGCATAACTAAAAATTCTACTTAAACTTTCATCAAATTCAGCTTTTGCTTGCTTTTTAGTAACTCCGCATAGCGTTTCTAAGCGTTGGATCCATTCAGACTCACGGATCGCTAAGTTTTCTGCAAGGAAGTATAGGATTTGTGCCCGGCCATGCCCACTTTGAGAGCTCCAAGAGGCAGCCTTAACTGCTGCACTTACAGTATTTCGAATATCCTTTCGGTTACCTGAGCCAACTATTGCAGCTAGACTTCCGTCAGCGTTATAAGTAGCCATACTATGACCACTATCAGGTCTGACTTGCTTGCCACCAATATAAAACTTTAAAGTACGATCAATTGAATTATCAATATTTTTATCATTTACTTTTTTAGACTTTAGGTTTTTAATAGGTCTTAAAAATTTAGGCTTTAAGTATTCATAAAGTCCTTCCTTTCCGCCTTCTCGTCCAAATCCAGATTCCTTGACACCACCAAAGCCACAAGAGGCATCAAATTGATTATGGCAGTTAATCCATAATACTCCAGCTTTAATCTTAGGTGCAACGTCCATAGCACGATTAATGTTTTCACTCCAAACACTAGCTGCTAAGCCATATCGACTATTATTAGCAAGTTCAACAGCCTCAGATTGAGTTCTAAAAGTCATCGAAACAAGGACTGGACCAAAAATTTCTTCTTGCGCTAATGGGTGACTAGAATCAATCTCAGTAATAAGAGTTGGTGGGTATAAGTTTTTATCAGCTTGAATATCGCAAGCCTGATAAGCCTCACCACCATGCTCAAGACCATCTTTCACCATTTGGTCAACTCTTTGAAATTGTGTTTTACTTACTAAGCTTCCTATATCTATTGATTTATCTAGTGGTAAACCTAAGCGTAATTGTTGTATTCTTGCTTTGATTTTTAAGTGCAATGTGTCTGCAACCTCAGCTTGGACTAGTAACCTCGAGCCAGCACAACAGACTTCGCCTTGGTTAAACCATATAGAGTCAACAAGTCCTTCAACGGCTGCATCTAAATCTGCATCTTCAAAAACTACAAAAGCTGATTTTCCTCCAAGCTCGAGAGTCAATTTTTTGCCCTGTCCTGCAGTGCTCTTTCTAATAGATTGACCTACTGCAGTTGATCCAGTAAAGGCAACTTTATCTACTCCTAAATGAGCAGCTAGTGAGGCGCCTATAACTCCATCACCATTGATTATATTGATAACACCTGAAGGAACTCCAGCTTGTTTGCATAAATGAGCAAAAAACATAGCTGTGATAGGAGTTTGCTCAGCAGCTTTAAATACGACAGTATTACCCATTGCTAGTGCAGGCGCAATCTTCCATGACAACATTAAAAGTGGAAAATTCCATGGCACAATCTGTGCAACAACCCCAATCGATTCATAGCTTGAAAACTCTTTATCTTGAAGTTGAGCCCAACCAGCATGGTGATAAAAATGTCTAATTGCAAGAGGAATATCAATGTCCCGACTTTCTCGAATTGGCTTGCCATTATCAAGAGTCTCAAGAACCGCTATTAAGCGTGAATTTTTTTGTAATAAACGTGCCAACGCATAAAGTACTTTAGCTCTTCCATGACCTCCAAGGGACTGCCAGCCTGGCTGTGCTTTCCTTGCTGCGTTTACAGCATCATCTAATTGAGAGTTGCTAGCGGTTTCAATATGAGAAAGTAGTTCACCGTTTGAAGGATCTAGGCTAGGGATTAAAGTTGCATCTTTATGGTTTACAAATTGACCATTAATAAATTGCCCAAATCGACGATTATTTTTCTCAAGCCAGCTTTGTGCTTCAGAGCTGCTTTCTAGGGCTTCACTGTAATCGAGTTTTTCAAATGATTCTAATATTGTCATGTGATAATCCTATGCTAATGGGTGACGATAAGAGGCTGAATAGTAGCCACTAGAAAAGTGGTCAAGTTGGCGCTCAATGTCACCAAGTAAACTTGAGGCACCAAAACGAAACAAGTCTGGCTCTAGCCATCTCCTGCCTAGTTCTTCTTGAATCATAGTCATATAGGTCAGTGCAGTCTTGCTATCACTTATGCCACCGGCAGCTTTAAAGCCTATTCGAATTCCAGTTTCTTTATAGAACTCACGAATCATTCGAATCATAACTAAACTAACCGGTAATGTGGCATTGGTAGGTTCTTTTCCAGTGGATGTTTTAATAAAGTCAGCACCAGCCATCATACAGATTTGAGAGGCTTTTGCAATATTGCTAAGATTCCCAAGCTCCCCAGTAGCTAGAATAGTTTTCATGTAAGCATCACCACATTTCTCACGAAATGCTTTAACTTCATCATAGAGTTCTTGCCAATTTCCCTCTAAGACATGACGGCGACTTATTACTATATCGATCTCATTAGCTCCAGAAGCTACTGAGTACTCAATTTCTTGCATCCTTAATGGGAGAGGAGAGAGTCCTGCAGGGAATCCAGTAGAGACTGCCGCTAAATTAATTTTAGAATCAACTAGATTTTTTTTGGCAGCTGATATCATGTCATGGTAAACGCATACTGCAGCAACACTTAGATTAAGAGAGTCTACGCCTAACGTTTTACTTAGAACTGGACTTAAGGGCTTTTTTGCTTTACTACAAAGTCGGCGAACGCGAGCTTCTGTGTCATCTCCTGATAAAGTGGTTAAGTCCATCAATGTGATCGCTTTAAGTAGCCATGCGGCCTGCTTATCTTTCTTGATACTCCGACGCACTCCATAATTTGTACAACGGCGCTCAACGGCACTTCGATTAACTGATATATTTGTAATCTTATCAAGCTTAAAATCCATTCCTGGATTTCGCTTAGTATTTGAATGATCTTCAATATCAGCTGTTATATAAGAAATAACCTTCTTATCTTGATTAGCTTCATTATTATCAGTTACTGTATTTTTATGATTCATTTGGTTAGTATTCATATAAATTATGATTGACTATTAAGATATGAAACCAATAAATGTTCGACAGTATCTGCTGCCTTACTAGCAAAAGCTATCGTTTGCTCATGACTAAGTGCTGTTTCACTCATTCCAGCAGCATAGTTTGTAATTACTGATAGCGCACATAAAGGAAGTTCCTGATGGCGAGCCAAAATAACTTCAGGAACTGTAGACATCCCAACAGCATCAGCACCCAATATTTTTACTGCTTTGATTTCTGCAGGAGTTTCAAACTGAGGGCCACTAAACCATGCATAGACTCCCTCATGTAGGGTTATCCCATTAGATTTTGCGGCACTACGCATAGAGTTGTTAAGCGAAGGGTTATAGGCATCACTCATATCAACAAAACGTTTATTACTTTCAGCACCAAATAGCGGTGAAACACCAGTCATATTGATGTGATCTTTAATCAGCATAACACTTCCTGGAGAGGCTTCCTTGAGCAAACTACCTGCAGCATTTGTAAGTACTAAGCTACTACATCCAATCGCTTTAAGAGTTTGAATAGCAACAGCCATAACATCTGCCTTGCCTTGCTCATAATAATGCGCTCTACCTTGCATCACAACAACATTCGTTTTACCAACTTGCCCAAAAATTAATCTTCCGGCATGCCCACCAACTCCAGCAATTGGAAATCCAGGTAGCTGATCAAAATCAATACTTGCTTGTGTTTCTATATTGTCACAAAACTGACCTAAACCAGAGCCAAGAATAAGTCCAACTTGAGGCTTAAAGTTTTTGGCACTCTGGTTTATTATATTAACGCAATCTTCGACTTGACTCATTACAAGTGCTCCGGCCCAAAAGAATTAGGTAAAAGTTCAGAAAGATTTATTCGTTGCTGCACTCCATCTGGAGAGCACATCATAATTTGTGTATTTTCGTCAGAAAATTCTCTTATTCTTTGTCTACAACCACCACAAGGTATACCACCTTCATCATTCTTAGTCATAACATAAATCGTTTTTATCTTTTTCTCACCACCAACGACCATCGATGCAATTGCTGAAGCCTCAGCACAGTTTCCAAGAGGATAACTTGCATTTTCGACATTACAACCACTATATGTATTTCCATTATCAGTTACTATTAACGCACCAACTGGATAATTAGAGTAGGGCACATAAGCTTTACTCATGGCTTCTTTTGTAGCTGCAATGTAGCTCTCTTCGTTCATATCTATAATTCCTTAATATAAGGCTGTGCAGATGCTTTTGGTGGTATCGCTTTTCCAATAAAGCCAGCAAGTAAAATGACAGTCAAAATGTAAGGTGTCGCTTCAATTAATTGTACTGGAATTTCACCAATAACAGGAAGAACTACTCCTTGAAGTCTTACAGCTAAAGCATCTAAAAACCCAAATAAAAAACAGGCAGCTAGGACTCTATAAGGGTGCCATTTACCAAATATAAGTGCTGCTAAAGCTATGAATCCTTGTCCAGCAGTCATTTCTTTAGTGAACTGCGCATTATGAGCAATTGCAATATACGCTCCACCAATACCACACAGAATTCCACCTATAAGTAAAGCCTTATAACGAAGCCCTTCTACTGATAAGCCAGCAGTATCAACAGCCTTAGGGTTTTCTCCAACAGCTCGTAATCGAAGTCCAAATCGAGTTCGATACACAACCCACCAAACAAGTGGAACAGTTGCAAAAGCTAAGTAGACTAAAATATTGTGACCACTAATTAATTCTCTATAAATAACACCTAGGATTGGAATATGATCAATAATATCAACGCCAGGAAGTGTAATAGAAAGAAATCTTTCATCTCCTTTAAGGGTTGGAGTTATTCCGCCACTTTTAAACCAAGCTAAAGTCAGAATCATCGTAAGTCCTGAAGCTAAGATATTAATTGCAACGCCACTAACTATTTGATTTCCTTTGAAAGTTATAGATGCGAGTCCATGAATCATAGCAAAGATACAGGAGGCAAATATAGCAAATAATAAACCAATCCATGGAGAGCCAAAGACAGAGGCTGCACTAGCGGCAATAAAAGCTGACATTAAAAGTTTACCTTCAAGACCAATATCAACTACCCCCGAGCGCTCAGCAAATAAGCCAGCCATAGAGGCAAAAATAAGTGGCGTACAGACCCTAAATGATGCATCTAGTGTTAATATAAGGTTTAATAGTAAGTCATTCATTCTGATGCCTCGATAGGGGCTAAAAACCGAATTAGAATTGGTCTATATAAGTACTCTAAACCACCACAAAAAAGAATTACGAGGCCTTGCATAACTACTATGATATGACGGGAAACATTTTGCATTTCAAATGCCAAGTCCATTCCACCTTGATAAAGTATGCCAAACAAAAGTGCTGCAATTATTATTCCTATAGGGTGGTTTCGACCCATTAGAGCTACAGCTATCCCGCCAAATCCATAGCCATAATTAAAATCTAACAATAATCTATGCTGAACACCCATAAGTTCATTTATTCCAACCAAGCCCGCTAATGCGCCCGAGATACACATTGTTACTACGATAATTTTTTTTGGGTTTATACCACTATATACAGCAGCATCGTTGCTTTTTCCTGTAGCACGAATAGCAAAACCCCAGCGAGTATGCCAAAGAAAGAACCAAACTATAGCAGAAAAAAGCAGGGCAACAATGAACGATAAATTCAGTGGCGATTGGGCAATTTGAATGCCCATTCCAGCAAATACATCATGAACAAAAGGTATCCATGCAGAGTCTGGGAAGTCTTTACTTTGAGGAGACATTTGACCAACCTCTCGAAGAACATGAACCAACAAATAAACCATTAAAGCAGACGCTAGGAAATTAAACATAATGGTTGTTATTACAATATGACTGCCTCTATAGGCCTGTAAGTATGCTGGAATGATGGCCCACATAGCTCCAAACAGAAGACCTCCCGATATACCTAATGGAATAATTAGCCAAGCGCTAAGGGTTGGGTCAATATATAAGGCAACTAGAGCAGTACCAAGACCACCAACATATGCCTGACCCTCTCCACCAATATTAAATAATCCTGCATGGAATGCAACCGCTACTGCCAAACCAGTAAAAATAAAGTTGGTGGTGTAATATAATGTATATCCAATTCCCTCTTCATAACCAAAAGCTCCATAAATTAGGACTTTAGTTGCCTCAATAGGGTTAACATCAATTAGAATAAATACGACAGCAGTTGCCAAGAAGGCAGTTAGGACATTAAAGAGAGGCAATAACAAGCCATTAATCCATGATAATCTTCTATCACGAGTCATAATTGAGCCTCATTGGATTTTTCTTGAGAAACTAACGCGTTAGCCATCATCATTCCAAGTGTTGCTTCATCAGCATCTGACGCGTCAACAGTGCCAGTTATTTCACCATCACACATAACAATGATTCGGTCACTTAGTGACATGATTTCTTCTAATTCAACAGAAATTAAAATAATGGCTTTACCTGCATCTCTCATTTCTATAATTCGTTTCCTTATAAATTCAATCGCACCAATATCTACTCCACGAGTTGGTTGACCAATAATCAATACCTCTGGGTCACGCTCAAACTCTCTAGCTAAAATAAGTTTTTGCTGATTACCACCTGAAAAATTGGAAGACTTTAAATCTGGATTAGTAGGACGAACATCAAACGCCTCCATTATTGATTCACAGTTAGCTTTAACAGATGATCGTTTTAACCAAATACCTTGGTTAATTTCTTTGTCATTGTGATAACCTAAAAGTGCAGTTTCACTAGCACTAAAATCTGCAATCATTCCCATTCTTTGACGATCTTCAGGGACATGTGCTACGCCTAAATTGCGAAGCTGTTCCGGATTAAGTGTAATCTCAGGGGAAATCGTTTCGCCTAAGATTTTAATACTACCTTTTGATAATGGCAAAATTCCTGCTAGTGCTTTCAAAAGAGTGCCTTGACCATTACCAGTGACCCCAGCAATTCCAAGGATTTCACCAGAACGTGCTTCAAAACTAACTCCTGAAACTCGCTTCATTCCTTGCTCATTATGTATTTCAAGATTATTTGCTACTAAGAGAGGAGGGCCACTTTTAGCTTTAGTTTTGTTAATATTGAGTAAAACTTTTCGACCAATCATTAATTCAGCAAGCTCTTCAGGATTAGTCTCACTTGTTTGCCGATGAGCAACCATTTTTCCTGCCCGCATTACCGATACATAGTCGGTGATATTCATAATTTCACGTAGCTTATGTGTGATTAAAATAATGGTGACACCTTGCTTCTTAAGTGCTTCAAATATTCGAAACAACTCGTCAGATTCTTGAGGAGTTAATACACCTGTAGGTTCATCAAGTATTAAGACCTTTGCGCCTTTATAGAGTCCTTTTAAAATTTCAACTCGTTGTTGCATACCAACTGAGAGTGATTCAACAGGGACATCTAATTCCACTTCTAAGCCGTACTCTTTAGCTAGTCTTGTTAATTCAATTCTGGCCTTGCCTAGGCTTTCAGTTATTAAAGCTCCACCTTCACTACCTAGTATGACATTTTCTAGAACGGTAAAATTATCGACCAACATAAAGTGTTGATGAACCATTCCAATACCAGCCTCAATTGATTGTCGTGAGCTGGTGGCTCGAAATTGTTTATTAAAAACTTTAATTTGTCCAGAGTCAGCCTGATAAAAGCCATACAAGATGCTCATTAATGTTGATTTACCTGCGCCATTTTCACCAACGATTCCGTGTATTGTTCCGGTTTTAACGCTAAGGTTGACTTTGTCATTTGCATGAACGGCACCGAAATGCTTATCAACATTAGTTAGCTCAATGGCTATGTTAGATTGATCCATATTGGTAATTCTAAACTAAAAGAGGTTTGATTTATCGAGTCCTGAAAATAATACATCCGACCAAAAGGTCGGATGTATTAGGGATAAAACAGTATTACTTAGATTGGACAGCTATTATCAGCAGTATAATCATGAACTACAATGTCACCAGAGATAATTGAATCTCTAACTTCATTAACACGAGCTTCCATTTCTGCAGAAACCATGTCGCGATTGTACTCATCTAGAGCCCAACCAACACCATTTTCAGCAAGACCTAAAACTCTCATTGCTGGATCCCAAGTGCCATTCATAGCAGCCTCATAACTATCATAAGCAGCATCGCCTACCAACTTAAACATTGAAGTAAGCATTGTTCCTGGTTGCATATAGTTTTGGTTATCATCTACACCAATAGCTAGTACGCCCATATCTGCAGCAGTTTGGTAAACTCCAATTCCAGTTCCACCAGCTGCAGCATAAACTACATCAGCACCGGCCTCAATTTGACTACGTGTGAGCTCGCCACCTTTGGATGGGTTGCCGAAAGCAGCAGGAGTAGATCCAGTCATGTTAGCTAAAACTTTCATAGAACTATCTTGATATGCTACACCTTGCTTATAGCCGCACTCAAAGCGACTAATCAGTGGAATATCCATACCACCAACAAAGCCTACAGTACCAGTTTGTGAATTCATAGCAGCTAATACACCTACTAGGAAAGAACCTTCGTGTTCTTTATAAAGAACAACTTGTACATTTGGTGCCATAACCCAGCCATCAATTAGCGTAAATTTTGTGTCAGGGTAAGCCTCAGAAGCAGCAGCAACAGCATTAGACATGCCAAAACCTACAGCGACAATTGGCTCATAGCCACGCTGAGCAAGCTTCTTAAGAGTTTGTTCAACCTGAGCAGCATTAGTTGGCTCAAGTTCAGTAACTGCAATACCAGTATCATTCATAAATCTTGTAGCGCCATTAAAAACTGACTCATTGAAAGATTTATCATTCTTTCCTGCAATATCATAAACAACAGCTGGCTTAAACTCAGCTTGTGCTATTGATGCTGTTAGGACAAAAGCTGTAGCAATTATTGCT
>Ga0209089_10002115_pt1 | contig 17750 bp, 16 predicted proteins | sample ArcticOcean_MG_C_FD_187431 | JGI IMG/M metagenome (GOLD analysis project Ga0209089, IMG submission 187431) | Marine microbial communities from western Arctic Ocean - ArcticOcean_MG_CB2_150 (SPAdes) (version 2) | ecosystem: Environmental > Aquatic > Marine > Oceanic | place: Arctic Ocean: Canada... | reverse complement strand
CTTCTGATAATAATTTTTTGTCTGTTTCATCTGTGGGAATAACTTCCACTAATTTCATGAGTGGTACTGGATTAAAAAAATGGATACCCATTACCCTTGATTTATTGCTGCAAATCGAAGCAATTCCAGTAACCGAAAGGGATGATGTATTGGTGGCTAAAATACAATCATCAGAAACAAGTTGTCCCATCTGAGAAAATAATTTCTGTTTGATTTCCATGTTTTCAACAATGGCCTCAAATACTAAATTACTTGGGGAAATGTCTTTCATTTCGGTGGTCCATTTAATATTGGAAATTATCAGTTGAGATTTTTCCTGATTAATTTTCCCCTTTTCCACCAAACGATTGAGAATCGACTTTAGTTTGGATTTGGAAGTTTCCAATGCCTGTGGAAAGGAATCAACAATGGTAACCTGACAGCCATTGGAAGCTGCCACCTGTGCAATTCCAGAACCCATGGTTCCGGCTCCGATGACTGATACTATTAGGTTCATTTACCGGTAAATACTGGAGATCTTTTTTCCAGAAATGCCTGGATGCCCTCTTGATGGTCTTCTGATTTGGCTGAGAGCGCTTGAATTTCTGCTTCTAAATCTAACTGATCTTCCAGAGAATTATTGAGGGAATGATTGAGCAATTTTTTGGTGTATCCCAACCCTTTGGTGGGCATTTGAGAAATTGTCTTTGCCAACTCTAATGATTTTGACTTAAACTCAGCTTCCTCATAAACGGCATAAATCATTCCCCATTTTTCAGCTTTTTCAGCAGACACCGGTTCGCCAGTCATCATGATAGCGGTAGCTTTGGGAAGTCCAATTAAGCGGGGTAAAAAGTAGGTGCCGCCGCTATCTGGAATAAGTCCTATTTTACTAAAGGCTTGAATAAAGTTTGCAGATTGGGATGCCACCACGATATCACAGGCTAAAGCCAGATTGGCTCCTGCACCGGCAGCCACACCATTCACTGCAGCGATTACCGGTTTCTCAACTTCACGTATTTTTCGAATAATGGGATTATAATGCTCCCTGACAATTTGCTCAATTTCAGGTCTATTAGGATCAATAGCTTCTTTTAAGTCCTGCCCGGCGCAGAATGCTTTCCCTACTGCCGTTATGAGTATGCAGCGAATGGAATCATCGGCTTCACATTTTTCCAGAGCATCCTGTAAAGCCAAAGCCATTTCCCTAACAAAAGAATTATATTTCTCCGGACGGTTTAAGGTAATTTTTCCAACAGCATCTATTTTTTCAAAAAGGATCATTTCAAGGTTATATCGGTAATTACGTATTGTTTATAGCCTCGTCCTTTAGGGCGAGGATAATGGATTGGGATAAATAGGTAGGTCATTTATGTCCTTTAGTTCTGTTGAATATAACGCCGTAAACGGCGGCGCTTTTTATAATTGTATTTCTAACCCCCGCCCTAAAGGACAGGGCTAATGAAATTTTTCTTTTATTATAAAAATGTAAAACCATCTGTTTACTATTTAAATCTGCTTGAAATGATGAAAAATTTCACTGCATTCATTGCATTTGTAGAGAGCTTTACAGGCGGTGGATCCAAATTCACTGATAACTGCCACAGTTGGAGCATCGCATCGTGGACAAATTACTTCATTTGAAGGAGGTGCTATGCCAGCTTCCTTCAATTTAACCTTCACTTCATCGCTCATCCAGTCCGTTGTCCAGGGCGGTGCCAAGGAAGTCTTAATCTGGTAATTGGTGATTTCTCTCAATTCCAAATGACGACTGATTTCCTCTTTCATAAATGTAAATGCCGGGCAACCACTATAAGTGGGAGTGATAATAATATTGAGTTGATCATTGTCAAATTCTACATTCCTAACTATTCCTAATTCCACAATAGATATTGCAGGAATTTCCGGATCAGGAATTGTTTTTAACATTTCCCAAATTGAATCTGTGGAAAGTTTCTTTACCATGTGGCATCCGGATAGGAACGCTGAAGATACTGCATATCCGTTAATAAATGTCCCAAATGTTCTGTATGAATTCCTTGTCTGCCACCCGAGGGCATATTGGCATCCTCCGGTCGATTTAAGGTTGCTTCAGAAAAAGCATCATCAATTATTTGATCCCATTCTATTTTTAATATTGAACAATCCACCCCCATTTTCTGCTTCACCATTTCATTATCAATATCATTCATCTCAAATAGTTCATTGGTGAACATCCATAAATTGTTGATGGCGGACTGTACCTTAGCGTGACTTTCTGCCGTACCATCTCCCAATCGAATGATCCACTTAGATGAATGTCGTAAATGATAGGTAGTTTCTTTAATAGATTTTTGGGCAATAGCTGAAAGCTGATCATCTTTACTTTTTGTTAAATTTTGTAAAAATAATTTATAAAATGCATCCAGAAAAAACTGGCGCACCATAGTATCAGCAAAATTTCCATTTGGTTGTTCGCAAAGGATATAATTTTTAAATTCTCTCTCATTTCGTTTAAATGCCAATTCATCAGCAGTGGCACCATTCCCCTTTAAGGTTGCGGCATATTCTAATAGTAAATTGGCTCTGCCAAACATATCTAAAGAAATATTACTGAGGGCGATGTCCTCTTCCAAAAACGGACCCTTATAAGCCCATTGAGATAATCTCTGCCCCAAAATCAAGGCATCATCTCCCATTCCCAATACATATTGAAATAGCGAATCTTTTGGCACTACAGTCCCTTCACCTTTTTCGAAACTTTGAAGAAAGTGGGGTAGCGATATACCTTATCATCAGCAGGATCAAAAAATGATGTTTGGTCTTCAGGACTGGAAGATATAATATGCTCCGTTTTAACTACCCAAATACAGGTGCCTTCTTGGCGGCGGGTGTAAAGTTCACGAGCGTTTTGCAAAGCCATTTCCTCATCTGTAGCATGTAAATTTCCTGCATGCTGGAAGGGCGCGCCCGTTTTTGGCTGGAGAAATACTTCCCATATTGGCAGATTCTTATCACTCATATCAGACTCCGTTTTGTGTTTTTTCTGCATAAGCCAAGGCGGCTTCCCGTACCCATTGGCCTTCTTCATGCGAGTTTATATGATTATTAATTCGTTCTTTATTGCAAAACCCATTACCATTTACCACAGCCCAGAATTCTTCCCAGTCAATCTCACCAAAATCATAATGTTTGGTTTCAGGGTTCCATTTCAATTTTGAATCAGGAATATTTAATTCTATTAGATCTGCTTGTTTCACTGTACGATCTATAAAAAGTTGGCGAAGATCATCATTGGTTTCCCGCTTAATTTTCCATTTCATGGCATTGGAGGTATGAGCAGATTCAGAATCACTTGGTCCGAACATCATGAGAGATGGCCACCACCAGCGATTCAGTGCATCCTGTGCCATTTCCTGCTGATCAGGTGTTCCATTGGACATTTTGGACATGATCTCATAACCTTGTCGTTGATGGAAGGATTCTTCTTTACAAATACGCACCATGGCCCTGGAATAGGGACCGTAGGAAGTTCTGCGTAAAGATTGCTGATTTACTATTGCAGCCCCATCAACCAGCCAACCGATGGCACCCATATCTGCCCAAGTAAGTGTGGGATAATTGAATATGCTGGAATATTTTGCCCTCCCCGTCTGAAGTTGCTCGATTAATTCGCTGCGAGTAATTCCCAAAGTTTCTGTTGCACTGTAGAGGTAGAGTCCATGACCAGCTTCATCCTGGACTTTGGCAATAAGCACCATTTTAGCTCGAAGGGATGGCGCCCGGGTAATCCAATTGCCTTCCGGCTGCATACCAATTATTTCAGAATGGGCATGCTGCGAAATCTGCCGAATGAGATGCTTGCGGTATTTATCCGGCATCCAGTCTTTCGGCTCAATTTTGAGTTCGGCATCAATTTTTTCCTGAAATGCCGTTTCTTGCACAGCTGACATAGTTAAAGTTTTAGCCTTTGATGAATGGTTATTAGGGAGAAAATGTCCCCTGAAAAGCTAGGTAATTTACTATCAATGTTTGGAAAAATAAAGATGGATAATGGGCACGAATTATGCTTAATTCATTCTCCCCAAGCCGTTATGACCAATTTCCTTTCTCGGCTATAATTACGATGTTCACAGAGGTAAATCCCCTGCCAAGTGCCTAAATTCAGTTTGCCATTAGTGATGGGTATCTGAACGGAGGAACCTAGAATAGATGCTTTCAAATGGGCAGGTATATCATCGGAACCTTCAAAAGTATGCTGATAGTAGGATTGGTTTTCTGGGACTAACTCATTAAAGTGAGATTCAAAATCTAATCTAACGGTGGGATCAGCATCCTCATTAATAGTAAGAGAGGCTGATGTATGTTTGATGAAAACCTGGCAGATGCCATTTTGTAATTCTCCAATATCAGGAAATTGGGAAACCACTTCATCAGTGATGGAGTGAAATCCACGGGGTTTGCTGCTAATGGTAATTTCTTTTTGGATGCAGGTCATTTTAACAATCTTTAGTGAGTGAGTAGGATAATTTATGGAACAATTAAAGCTGGTAGCAATTTATTAGAAGTATCTCTAAATCAAAACGAAAGGAAAACCCATGAAAGAAAAAATAATAATAGCCCTAGTTAGCGCAACCTTTATTGGAGTGGTTTATTTTGTAAGCTATTCAAATGAATCCTCAAAAAGTGAAGCGGTAGTTATTGGGAAAATCACTCCCGTTAAAATTGAAGAACAGCCAATGGATTTTATTAATGAAGACGCTTCTGAAACTGAAACATTGGACGCTGTAGAGTTAGAAATAGAACTTTCATCCATGAATTCCTGTGTATTGGAAAAAATGGATACGGATTTGCTCTCCTTCTCAGAAGCATTTGGCTATTTTCGCCAATGCCTGGGATCAGATAGCAGCTTCCAATGGAAGGGTTTAGGATATACCACCCTTTTATCTGAAGAAGTTATAATCAATGTGGCAGATTCGGTACTGGTAGAAGAAAAATCCAAGGATACTGAAATTTCACAGATTCACTAAATCCACCAAACCGTGATTGAAAGGGTAAAGGGCTATTGCCCTTTGATCACCTTCCTGAAAATATGAAGCACTCAAAGAGAGTCAAAATCTGCCGGAATTCCATACATTAAATGCCATAAAAAGACAATAAATTCCCAAACCAATGAAAACTGCCGATAGAATTCCAATAATTAATTCTTTCAAAATATAAATAAGTATTCCAATCGCAATTAGTACCAACCCTATCTTTGCAAATAACTTCCATGATTGATTTGAATTGGAATTAAAAAAAGAATTACTATTTAAGAATTCAATCAAGTGATTGTTTCCATATTAAGAACAAGCTGAGCTACGGCCCCCAAGTTTATTTTTCATTGACTAATTAACCGCATAAGAATTACCATCTGATATACAAAATATCCTAACATAAAAAATAAACCAAAACTAAAAAGTTTCGGTTTATCCGAGCCGAAAAAATTGTTGGATTGTTTACACTTTTCAGCTGATTTTATTTTAATAATATTAATTTTACATTATTATAATATCAATATTCGTATGCATCTATAAATAATGAAGTTTCATATAGGTGCCAAAATTCTGCCACCAATGATATTTTATGAGACCTTCTAACCACACCTACCTGGCCTAAAAGAAGCCCCTTCCTCTATAGAGAAAAGGGCTTGTGACTCCGGTGCGGCTCGAACGCACGACCAATAGCTTAAAAGGCTACTGCTCTACCAGCTGAGCTACGGAGTCAAAAATCTAAAGTGCACCATGAAGGACTCGAACCTTCGACCAATTGATTAAGAGTCAACTGCTCTACCAACTGAGCTAATGGTGCAGTATCAATTGTTTTTCCCAATTCTTACGAAGTTGAAAACCAATTGTTTACCCGCCAACCTTTAAAACACTGCAATAATGGCGATAGCCCTGTCCATCGTAGTGAAACGCAGATGGATAATGGTGCTAATGCTTAAATGTAGTAATACCAGTTCGAATACAGCTTGGAAATTTATAAGGTTATAGGAATTCTGTCCAATTAAAAGATATAGTTTTTTATAAAAATGCACCCATTCTTGACTGTAAATTTATTCCATTGCTTTTTGACATCTTTGGGGGCGTCTTGGTTTCGACGGGTTTATTCGACCTTTCAGCCGCATGTGGAGGATTTCTGGTTTACCTCCTTAATCATCCGGGAAACAACCTTAAATGCCGATTACGGCTACGCTGCTGCCGCTTAATTGACGGTAGCTATCTCCTAACGGGCGCGTTTACCGCCTGTTTCTGAGATATCATTAAAAGTAAACTGCTCCAACTCTGCGCCTGGTAGTGTTGGTCAAGATCCCTTCGGGGTACAGGCTGGTGCGGTGTAACTGTGGCTGTTCACAATCATCGGACAAGATCTTGAACACAGCCTAAACATGTAGACGCTGACTGAACGATTTATTCGGACGCGGGTTCAACTCCCGCCGCCTCCACAAAAATTTCAACGCTTATTAATTATTTTGCCATTGCACCCGTGGCTCAACTGGATAGAGCACTGGATTTCGGTTCCAGTGGTTATAGGTTCGAATCCTATCGGGTGTACTCCTCTTCGTTTCACTACGAGGAGCAAGCGTACTCATCTTTCACCATTTTCAAAATGATTGGAATTATGGTGGACTCGCCCATCGTAACATAGTGTAGATGGGTCGGGTGTACTTTTTAAGCTTCCTCGCTAAACGAGGGTTTTTTTGTGACCATTAAGAGTCCAGTTTTCAAATAGAATTTTTCTTCACTTCATTCCAAATTTCATCCATCTCTTCTAAATTGGAATCTGAGAATTCTTTACCTCTTTTCTTTAATTCTTTTTCCACTTTGGCAAAACGCCTTTCGAATTTGGAAATGGTCATCCGCAAAGCATCTTCCGCACTTATATCTAAAAAGCGGCTCAAATTTACCAGGGAAAATAAAACATCGCCCATTTCATCTTTTATTCGTTCAGGATCTTTTTCCGCCACCACTTCCCTCAATTCTTCCAGTTCCTCTTCCACTTTTTCCCATACGGGCTGAATATCCTTCCAATCAAATCCCACATTGGCAGCTTTTTCCTGAATGCGCCGGGCACGGTTTAACGCCGGTAATTTTTTAGGAACCCCATCTAATAAATTTTCCCGTTTTTTTTCCTTCTGCTTGGCTTTCTCCCAAGACATATTAAGGTCACTATCTTGATTGCCATTTTGTTTATCAAAAACATGGGGGTGACGGCGAATGAGTTTTTCAGAAATATGTTTAATAGAGTCTGCTATTTCAAATTGTCCTGCCTCACGTGCAAGTTCTGCCTGAAAGAGAATATGCAGTGTTAAATCACCCAATTCTTCTTTTAAAGTTATTATATCTCCATCTTCAATTGCTTCGATAATTTCATAGGTTTCTTCTAAAAGATAGGGTACAAGGGATTCCGATGTCTGTTCTCGATCCCAGGGGCATCCATCGGGCGCACGTAAACGACGCAGGACCTCAATGAGCTCATCAAAATTTATGGCTGCCTGTTTATTAAGAATCTCTTTCAAGAATTAATCTGAATTTTTATTTTACCAATTCGGTTATTCTCTACAGTTTGAACGGTGAAAACCATATTATTAAATTCCACTTGTTCACCTGTTTGGGGAATATCGGTTAAAATATCCAAAATGAATCCGCCTAGGGTATCGTAGTCCCGGTCTTCAGGAAATTCAATATCTGTCTCTTCTTCTAAATCATAAATGGTAATAGAACCATCCACGATAAAACTACCGTCCGATTGCTTCAATACATTGGATTCTTCCTGATCATATGGATCACGAATTTCACCCATGACCTCTTCTACAACATCCTCTAATGTGACCAATCCCTCTGTACCACCCCATTCATCAACCACAATTGCAATGCTGGTTTTTCGTAATTTGAACTCCTCCATTAAATCATCAATGGGTTTGGTTTCCGGTACAAAGAAAGGTTGGCGAGCTAAAGTTTGAAGATTGACATTGGGTCGAGATCCCATAAGATAGGGAATAATATCTTTGGCATAGAGTATCCCCTTAATATTATCTATAGTGTCTTTATAAATAGGTATTTTTGAAAATTGACGTTCACCAATTATATCCATTGCCTTATCTATACTATCATCAGATTTTAATGACACAATATCTACCCGAGGAGTAATAATCTCACCCACTGTTTTTTCCTTAAAATCAAAAATGGATTGAATCATATCAGATTCTTCCTCTTGGAGAGTACCTTCTTCTTCTCCCAATTCTGCCAGTATTATTAATTCTTCTTCAGAATCAAAAATCTTCTCTTTCCTGAATGGCAGTATTTTAATTACAATATTTGTAATAGCATTGAATCCCTTTGTTATGGGACTTAAAATGAACATCATAATTTTTAGGGGAGTGTACATTCTTAAAGCAAATTCTTTGGAATTTTTTATGGCAATCATTTTTGGTAATATTTCCCCAAATACCAATATAACAAATGATACAACCAGTACTTCCATTAAAATTAGAGTTGATTCACTCCATTCATATTCATCTGCAACATTGGAAGTTAGGTATGCCGCTAAAAAGGCAATACTTACATTAACAATGGTATTACCAGTGAGCAGAGAAACCAATAAACGTTGGGGGAAATCTAATAACGATTTAATTTTTTCGGGGGTTTCTTTTCGGTGTTTACGGATGTGAAAATATGCTGTCTCCGTTCCTGAAAAGAATGCTGATAGAATCAGCAGAATAATAAAAATAATTATATATCCCACTGCTTAGATTTGGTCTGCGCCAATTGTATTTGAAAGATAATAATCTTCTAATTTGGTCATTTTTATTTTGTCTGCTGAAGTTTGATCATCAAAGCCTAATAAGTGGAGAACACTATGAACAATAACCCTTTTACATTCTTTGTCAAATTCCTGCTCAAATGTTTTTGCATTTTCAGCTACTCTTTCCAGACTGATATATATTTCACCATCGATTGCTTCACCCTTTTCTTCTAAATTGAATGAAATCGTATCCGTTAACATATCCACAGAAAAATATTCTTTTTTCAATTTCCTAAGTTTTGTATCGGTGGAAAAAATAATCGTTACGGCTGCATTTGAATGCTCAAAATCTGTTAAAATATTTTCACAAATTTCGGATATCCAATTTCCATCGATTGTAGGTAAATCAACTCCATCACTCTCCAATTGGACAGTAATCATACGGATTGTACCGAATTAATTAATTCTTTGGCAATAATCATGCGCTGAATTTCACTAGTTCCTTCGCCAATTTCCAATATTTTAGCATCTCGGAAAAAGCGTTCTACATCGTATTCTTTAATGTATCCATAGCCTCCTAAAACCTGAATAGCTTCAGTGGTTACCATCATGGCCGTTTCACTTGAAAATAGTTTTGCCATAGCAGCTTCCTTAATTACTGGTAGGCCTTGATCCTTTTTCCAAGCGGCATAATAAACCAAATGACGGGCAGCTTCTATTTGTGTTGCCATATCTGATAATTTAAAGGATACTCCCTGAAATTTATAAATGGGTTTTCCAAATGCTTCCCGTTCTTTTGAGTATGCCAGTGCTCTGGAAAAAGCACCCTGAGCGGTTCCAATTCCCAATGCTCCAATGGTGATTCTGCCTCCAGTAAGCGTCTTTAGAAATTGTTTGAATCCTTTAGAAGGATTGCCCAATACGGCGGACTTAGGGATATGCATATCTCTAAAAAATACTGAACGCGTATCTGATCCACACCAGCCCATTTTCTTTTCCGGGGGACTAAGTGATAAACCTTCAGTATCTGCATCTATGACAAAAGCAGATATTCCTTTTTCTTCTCCGTTCTCAATCATTACGGCAGTGAAAATCATAACCGCTGCTTCTCCAGCATTAGTGCAGAATGCCTTTTCACCATTCACAATATATTCATCACCATTTAATACTGCCCGTGTTTGGGTATTTCCGGCATCACTCCCGGCATTGGGTTCGGTGAGCCCAAATGCGCCAATTTTTTTCCCAGACGCCAATCCCGGAAGATAGCGCTCCTTCTGTTCTTCGGTGCCAAAAACCGCAATGGGAGCAGTACCCAAACTGGTATGTGCCATCATAGTAGCGGCGGTTGAAGGGCATACCTTCCCTATTTCTTCAATGGCAATAACCAATGCCATGGTATCCATTCCTGTACCACCATATTTTTCATCCCAAGGTATTCCCATGAGCCCCAGTTCTGCCATCTTTTTCACTGATTCATGAGGGAAGCCTCCCCTTTCATCTAGTTCCTGGGCAAGGGGTTTAACTTCATTTCGGGCAAAATCCCGAACCATATCTCTGAGCATTTTATGCTCTTCTGTAAAATATAATTGTTCCATTTTTTCTCTATTTATTTATTATTATTACCATTTCATTATAGCCGATGCCCAGGTAAATCCTGCACCAAAGGCAGCTAAAACCAATAGGTCACCTTCCTTAATTCTGCCTTCATTAAAAGCTTCTGCCAAGGCTATGGGAATTGTGGCTGCTGTTGTATTGCCATATTTATGGATATTGGAAAATACCTGATCATCGCTCAAACCTAATCTCTTCTGCACCATTTGGGTTATGCGCAGATTTGCCTGATGGGGTATTAGTAAATCAATATTTTCAGTTGTGAGGCTATTTGCTTCCAATGCTTCATTAATCACCTCCGGAAAACGGGTGACCGCATGCCTGAAAACTTCTTTCCCATTCATTTTCAAATACTGTTTTCCTTCATCTAATTGTTTCCCCGTTATTCGGGGATATCCCGCATTGGATGCCGGTGCCTCTAACCACAATTCTTTTAAATATTTCCCCTCTGAATGCATGTGGGTGGATAAAATTCCTCTATTCTCCTCCGTGGCTGAAATTATGGCAGCACCGGCTCCATCTCCAAATATTATGGCAGTATCTCTACCCTCATCTGTTAAATTCATGGCGGTGGACTGCACCTCTGCCCCAATGAGTAGAATATTCTTGAAAGTACCGGTTCGAATATATTGTTCAGCGATGGACAATCCATAAATGAATCCTGAACATTGTACCCGAATATCCAGGGCACCAATTTCATTAAATCCCATTTTTTCCTGAAGAACACAGCCAGATCCGGGAGCGTAAAAATCTGGTGTTGATGTTGCAAAAATAATAAATTCGATATCACTTACCTTTAGACCGGCAGCCTCCAAAGCCTGCTCTGTTGCCGGAATAGCCAAGTCTGACGGACCTACTCCTTTTTCCACATAGCGTCGTTCTTTAATTCCTGTCCGCTCCTGAATCCACTCATCAGTGGTATCCATATAGGATGAAAGATCATCGTTTGTAACTATGCGTGGGGGTAGATAAAATCCAGTCCCGGATATGTATGGATTAGGCATGATTTTTACTCAGTTTAATATCTTTTAGTTCAAGTTGAATTGTTCTTTGTCCATTCCAATAATTTTCACCCACAACATAGGCAATGTCGATTGGTGCATTCTGAATGAGCTTTTCATAATGTTCCGCCATATTAAATCCGATAGACTCAAAAGGTGTTTTATTTTGCTTTACAGAAAATTTTAATGTGTTCTGGTCCCTTCCCAATAATTTTGGGATGCCATCAACGGCTAAATTATTGGTCACAAAAACCGGGCGCATATTCCCAGGGCCATAAGGTTCCATGGCATTTAGGAATTTTATCATACGACTGTTTAAATCTTCTAAATTCAATATTGAATCTACATAAATTGTAGGGATTAAATCATCAGTGGAAATTTTGTCATTTGCCACCTGAATAAATTTTTTCTTAAACAAATTAAAATCATCAGAATTCATAGAAAGACCTGCCGCAATTGGGTGACCACCAAATCCAGTTAAGAATTCTTTACATTCTCTCAGAGCATCCACCATATCAAATCCCCAAATACTTCTGCATGAACCTTTACCTTCACGATCATCTAACGACATGATAATAGCCGGTCGGGCGAAAGTTTCTTTTATTCGTGAGGCTACAATTCCTATTACCCCTGCGTGCCAATTTTTATGACCCAAAACGATGGCATTTTCATTTTCAAGATCACAATTGGTGTTAACCATATAAAGGGCATCATTTGTAATTTGCAGGGTGATATCTTTGCGCCGATTGTTTTCTACTTCTAATTCTTCTGCAATTTCCTTGGCTAATACAGGGTTTTGAGTAGTTAGGAGTTTTACGGCCCGGGATGCATCACCCAATCTGCCAGCAGCATTAATTTTGGGCGCCACCCAAAAAACAAGCCTTCCTACGGTAATTTCTTTTCCTAATAATCCCCCTGTTTTTTGAAGAGCCGTAATACCCAGGTTGGTCTCTTTTTTCATTTGTTGGATGCCATGGCGAACAATGATTCTATTTTCATCTTGGATTGGTACCAAATCGGCGGCAATTCCCAAGGTCACAACATCAGAATTTTCCCAGGCGTATATAGGGTCATAGCCCCCTTTATCACAAATTGCTAAAGCAAGTTTAAAAGCCACACTTGCTCCACAAAGTCCCTTGAATGGATATGGACAATCAAATCGATTTGGGTTTACAATTGCATAGGCAGCTGGGAGAGTTTTATCTGGTTTATGATGATCGGTGATGATTACATCTAAATCTTTTTCATTGGCATAGGCGACTTTTTCAAAGGCATTTATTCCACAATCACAGGAAATGAAAATATCCGCACCAATATATTTTGCATAATCAATTCCTTTTGTAGATATTCCATATCCTTCTTTTTCCCGGCAGGGGATATAATAATGAGATTCTACATCGATTGAACGGAAGAATAGGGTTAGAAATGCAGCGGAGGTTGTGCCATCCACATCATAATCCCCAAAAATGAGGATGGATTTCTTTCCTGAAATTGCAGTTAAAATTCGATCCACAGCCTTATCCATATCCGCCATAAGAAAGGGATCGTGCATTTGGTTAATATCAGAATAAAAGAATTCTTTGGAATCGGCTTTTGAGTTTATTCCTCTGAGACTCATTACCCGTGCAATAGTGTGAGGCAGGCTGAAGGTCTCTGCCACCTGATTGACACAGTCTTCATTGACTGATTTAAATTTCCATTCTGGTTCAATCATATAAAAATGTGTGAGGTTGGATCATAAGCCGAATTCTGTTTCCGGCAGTTGCCTGCCCGACAATTGTCATACAGGCGGACCGGATAATGGTCATTCATCTGGTCTCGACCTCGCGATCGAGTTCTTGCGATCTACCCATCCGTAACGTGCGAACTACACTGGATTGCTTGATCTTGCTCCAGGCGGGGTTTACCCAGCTATTCATGTTTCCATGAATACTGGTGGTCTCTTACACCACCATTTCACCTATTTCCCAATACTAGATTGGGATGTTTACTTTCTGCTGCACTTTCCGTTCTCACCAATTAGTGAGACCCTCCTCTTAAGAGGCACCTTGTCCTGCGGAGTTCGGACTTTCCTCCCCTCCGCCTATTGGTGGAAGGGCGACCATTTCACCAACCTCAATTATTCTTCTGCACCATCCCAAAATTGTAAAACACTGCAATTAGTGCAATTAATAATTTTATTATTCTCTTTTATTTCAATAACAGTTTGAGGAGGAAGCTGACTATAACATCCACCACAAGCATTACCGATTATACTTACCATCCCAACACCATCCCGTGCATTTCGCAGAGTTTCATAGGCATTTAAATAGGATGGTTCAATTTTATCAAAAATTACAGACCTATTTGATTCCAATTCTTCTTGTTCATTGGTGGTTTCGGCTAATGCTGATTGCAGCTCTGTACGATTGCTTGACAACAATTCAGAAATGGTTTCAATTTTATTGGTATTGAGTTTAATATTTTCTTCTAATTCTGTTTTTTCCTCTTCAAATTTAAGCTGTACATCCTCAGATTCGGTTATAGTTGCTTTCATGTGATCTATTTCCAGACTAATAGCATCATATTCTTTATTTGATTTTACCAAGAAAAGCTGCTCTTTATATTTTTTTAACTTGGTTGTAAAATCTTCTATTTCAGATTCATGATGGCGAATTTCTTTTTCAATTTCCCCAATACGAATTTCTTTTTGCTCATTATCAGATTGAAGAGAGGCTACCTCTAATTCCTGAGTTTCTACTGTTACGGGCAAATCTCCCATATGCTCCTTGATCTCAAGAAGTCGTTGGTCTATTTCCTGCAATTTAATGAGTTGCTCTAAGGTTTGCTTCATATATTTATTATGTAAACCAAAAAATGCACCTGTTCAGGTGCATTTAATTTTGATAAATTCTCCCCGTTTATTACCCGTATTAATTGAAAATTCCACTGCTTCATTAGACCCTTAATTTAGACAACATTTTATTGGAAATACAAGCTATGGGTGAGCTAATTCCATTGGGGTAATTTACCCATTCCCTGTAAATTTCCTGCACATTCATCAAAGGAATAGGTATGCTAAAGCAATTACAAGAAGAATTAATCATTGCCATGAAAGCCGGAGAGAAGGCGAAAATGATGGGTTTGAGAAATATTATTGGTAAATTAAAAGCCTCCCAAATTGATAAAGGGGAAACATTAACTGCTGAGGAATCATTAAAGATTCTAAAATCTGCTGCAAAACAATTGAACGAGTCAATTGACCAATATCAAAAAGGCGGCAGAGAAGAATTAGCAGAAAAAGAAGCATTTGAGCTAACACTTTTAGAAAAATATTTACCGGAACAATTATCTGAGGAAATAATAAGAGAGACAGTGAATAATATTATTAAAAAAACCGGTTCAGAATCTATGCAAGACATGGGTAAGGTTATGGGAGCTGTAATGAAAGAATTGGCTGGTTCTGCAGATGGAAAAATAGTGCAGAAAATTGTTCAGGAGGAATTGAGTTAATGGCAATTACACCCCCTGATATTGTAATCAGTCTTATATTAGCATTTTTTACTTTTAATGGATTCCGCCATGGATTTATTGAAGAAATGGGGAGACTCATTAGTCTTATTGGCGGCTTCATACTGGCATCTAAATTTCACAATTTACTCCTACCCTATTTACAACCGTATATCGATGGCGAAACTCTACAGGTTACTGCTGCATACCTGGTTGTATTTGTAGTATCGGTAATAGGTATCACCATGATAGCAAAAATATTACAAAAATTTATAGAACTGGTTCTCTTGGGCTGGCTAAACCGCTTATTGGGGTTGCTTTTAGGATTACTGAAAGGATTTCTAATTGTCAGCCTGCTCATATTTATTATTCAGGCGCTCCCTATTAAACTGGATCAAGAGGATACCATTCGGCAGAAATTAGAGAGGGAATCTATCATGTACCAAATTTGTGACCATGTAAAGGAGCTGGTTATTTTAACCATGCCGATGGATAACACATTAAATGTTTTACAGAAAAAAATTAAAGAAATTTCTGTTGAAAAAAATGTGCAAGAATTATTAAATAAGCCATAATAAGAACTATTTCCAATGAATCTTAAGGATTCAATTTGCAGCCTAGAATTTTACAGAGATACCGGATTTGATGTTATTCGTAACTGGCTGAAGAATAATTGTCTTTGTTCTCTCAATGAGGACTTTTTCACCCAACTAACTCCCTCTATGAATATTCAGAAAATTTCTGATATTCAGAAACATTGTGATGAGCTGCTCTCTGCTTTTCAAAGGAAAAACCCTCTTCCCTTAGAAACAATCCCAAATATTACTATTTGGATTGACTCCCTAAATATTGTTGGATTTCAACTTACCCCTGAAAACTTTCGAGAATTAAATCAAATATTAATAATATCATCCACAATAAAACGGAATTTAATAAAAAGTGATTTCCCCCTTTGGCATGTTCATGGAAAAAATTTAATTAATTCAAAAAAATGTCAGGGCAAAATTGAAAATGTGTTTGATAACAGTTTCCAAATAAAGAATGATGCCAGTCCAGAATTAAAACGCATTACTCGGTCTATTTCTAAAGCCGAAGGAAGTATTAAAGATACTTTGCAGAAAGTTTTCATGCGAGCAAAACAAGAAAATTGGCTCGGTGGTGATCAAATAGTTTTTCGGAATGGTCGATCTGTTTTACCCCTTAAAATTAGTCAAAAAAGAAAGGTGAAAGGTATAATTCAGGATCAATCTTCAACAGGACAAACTGCTTATGTGGAACCTTTGGAAATTATTGAGCTAAACAATCGTTTAACCGAACTTCACTTTTCCCACACCGAAGAAAAACGACGCATACTTATTGAGCTTACTACATTTTTCCAGCCATATTATCATGAGATTCAAGAGTCCTTCAATATTCTGAAGTATATAGATCAACATAATACCATGGCAAAGTTAGCCTATCAAATTAATGCAATTTGTCCAGAAATGAATGTAAAAGGCAATTTGAAATTTGATAATGCTGTAAATCCACTGTTTACTTTGGTCGGAAAAGAGGCAATCCCTTTAAATATTGAACTAAATAAAGAAAAGATTCTACTTCTATCCGGTCCAAACGCCGGGGGTAAAACAGTAGTGTTAAAGAGTATCGGATTATATGCACTCATGGCACAGTGTGGTCTTTTTATTCCAGCGAATAAGGCTCAATTTCCCATATATACAAAATTTATGGCAGACATTGGGGACAGGCAATCCATGGAAAACGATCTTTCAACTTTTTCAGCCCATATTCAGAATCTTTCCATTATAGTTGAGCAGGCAAATGAAAGTACCCTCATTTTATTAGATGAATTAGGGACAGGGACTGACCCTGATGCAGGTGCCGCTCTATCTCGAGCAATTATGGAATCCTTAATTCGAAAAAACAGTACCGTCATTGCAACTACCCATCTGGGATCATTAAAAGTATGGGCATCTGATGAAAAAGGGATAATAAATGGGGGAATGATTTTTGATTCAGATGCACTTGCTCCTACCTACGAACTTCAGCTTGGAACTCCAGGGGCAAGTTACGCATTGGAAATATCCAAACGAATGGGACTGAGTGATGAAGTCATTAATCGGTCAAAGGAATTGATTGGAGATGGCTCAGTAAATCTTGAAAATATTTTAGGGAAATTAGAGAGAGAACGTTTACTGGCTGAATCCCTCAGAGTTGAATTGCAACATCGTGAACAAAAACTTGTGCAAATTGAAGCTCAAATATTCGATAAAGAAAAGATAATAAATATAGCCCATAAAAAAGCAACTTCAACTGCTAAAACAGAAGCCGAAAAAATAATAATTTCTGCAAGGAAAGAAGCAGAAAATCTCGTTGCTGAAATCCGAACCAATCAGGCGAACAAAAAAACCATAAAAAAGGTAAAAGACCAATTTCAGAAAACCCTTGAAGATTTACAGCAAAAAGATGAATCAAATGAGGTGGAAATAAATCCAATTTTAGAAAGTGATGTACAAAAAGGTGGTACAGTTTATATTCCCAGTCTAAATAGTAAAGGCAAAATAATTCATCTTCCCGATAAAAAAAATAGAGTTCGGGTAGAGGTTAACGGAATTACTCTTACACTAAAATTGGAAGAACTTCAGCTGGCAGAACAATCTGGAAGTTCTGATTTAGATACAAAATCAAATATTTCCATCAATAAAACTTTTACAATAGCGAAAATGCAAATTGACCTAAGGGGAAAACGGGTTGATGAAGCCCTGCGAGAAACTGAAAAGCATCTTGATTCAGCTCTTGTATCAGGAATGAACTTTGTACATATTCTTCACGGTAAGGGGACTGGTGCATTAATGGAAGCCATTCATGAATTTCTAAGTGAACAATCATTCGTGACTAATTTCCACT
>Ga0209089_10002112_pt1 | contig 17788 bp, 18 predicted proteins | sample ArcticOcean_MG_C_FD_187431 | JGI IMG/M metagenome (GOLD analysis project Ga0209089, IMG submission 187431) | Marine microbial communities from western Arctic Ocean - ArcticOcean_MG_CB2_150 (SPAdes) (version 2) | ecosystem: Environmental > Aquatic > Marine > Oceanic | place: Arctic Ocean: Canada... | reverse complement strand
AGACCGTTTACACCGAGGTGAACCCATGACGTCGGCCGCACGAATCGCTCTGATTGCGGCCATCTTGTTCGTGTCTGGATGTAAGATGATCGGATCCGAAGAGTTTACCGGACCGCGGCCTCCCGTACCGGAGAGTTCCCGTCCGGGCCCTATCAACACCGCAGGCCGGTCGGCGACTGGCGTGGATCGCGAAGGTGAGCCAACCACCACCGAAACCGCCGCGGTCACGCCTGATATCGCGGCATTGCTTGAGATTCCGGAGCTGGAGCTGACTCCAGAGCCTCGAAGTCGAGGCGGAAACCGCTCCGAATACGAACAGTGGGGGGAAACGTACCGGGTCTTAGACACTTCAGAGGGCTACGACGAGCGTGGTGTGGCTTCCTGGTACGGAGAACCGTTCCACGGCCGCCAGACAAGCAGCGGCGAGACCTACGACATGTACGAACTCACGGCCGCTCACCGAACGCTGCCGCTTCCGAGCTACGTCGAGGTGACGAATCTCGCCAACGGGAGGTCCGTTGTCCTAAGGGTGACCGATCGGGGGCCTTTTCATGACCCTGACAGACGGATCATCGACGTTTCATATACGGCGGCACTGAAACTCGGAATGGTGGGCGCAGGCACCGCAGCCGTACGTGTTCGCGCGCTCGAGCCGTATCAGACCCGGGTAGGGCGCTAGGGGCAACCCAAGCCAAGCGAAGCCGTGAAATAGCGCTCATCCTTTCTAGTTAACATAATATATCTTATACGAAGTAACTTACCACTTTAGGCGTGTCCTAAGGAATCAGCCGTTATCGGTCTATATCCGGCAAAAACGCCGCATGAGCCCCCATATGACACCTAGATACGACAAAGGCCGCCTCGGGAGATCCCGAGGCGGCCCGTCCACGCCAACACGTCGCGGGAGATGATCCTCCCACTAGGTCCGAGCTTAGATGCTCATCGCGGTCTTGAGTTCTTCGATGCGCATCTCGAAGACGCCGCGGTCGATGTCGTTTTCCTCCATGTCGCTCAACACACGCTCGTAGAGCTCTATGGCTCCAGCCGCATCACCGTTGTCGGCGCGAATCCGAGCCGCACTCTGCAGCGCGTTGCGCACCTGGAAGCTCAGGTCAGCACGGTCAGCGATACGCAGATAGACCGCTTCGGCGTCATCCCACCGATTCTCCTGCTCATACGCGGCGCCGAGGAGCGCAGCACCCTGGAACTCGATTGGATCGCGCGGCGAGCCACCCAACGGCTCGAGGATGACCTGAGCCTGCTGCGGGTTGTCGCTCTGCAGGTAGAGGTCACCCAATAGAAGCCGAGCCTCGCCCTCATACGCCGTACCGCCGAAACGCTCCAAGAAGACCTCGAGCCCGTTCTTGGCACCCTCGGCGTCCTGGAGCGCGATCGACTGATGGACTAGCTCGAGTTCCTGAGCAGCCTGCTGGACCAGTTGGTCCTGGTACCGCCCGTAGTAGACGAGCCCTGCGACCACGATTGCCACAACGACTCCCGCAATGGTCAGGAGCTGCTGGTTGGCGCGAGCCCACTGACCCGTATTCAACACCCTCGCGAGGAAGATGTCGTCGGGATCGCTATTGTGGTCTTGCTGAGTCCGGCGCGCTCCGGGGTGACGCTTGGTCATATCGGGTCCTGCTCAGGGGTGTACGGACGCAAACCGCGCCTCGCAAAAGCGCCAAAACGTAGACGGGACGGGATTTTAGGTCAACGTTCAGTTCACCTGCTCGTCCGGATCGTCTACACCTGGATGGTAGCCCGCCAACGTCCAAAGGTCATGGGGGCGCCGAATCGCAAGCCCTCCCTCCTGACTCGCGCCGAGCACGCCCTCGTACAACCAGTCGTTGAGCAGCGTCGTTACGGTCGCCCGGTGGGCACCAGCCAGGTCGGTGAGCACCTGATGTGTGGGCTTCACGGAAAGGTCGATTCCGCGGCCTTGGCGTTCACCGCAACGCTGTCCGAGGTCCAGAAGCACTTCTGCCAAGCGCTGGGCGGCCGTCGGCCCACGAGAGCCTCCCTGGGCATGCCGAAGCCGATGAAGCTCACGCTCGGCACCCTCCAAGTAGGCGTCGAGACTCTTCTTCGCGGTCTTGAGCCCGGTCAGGACCCGGCCTTCGGGCAGCGCCACAACCCGTACAGCGTGACCCCGCCAGCGCACCGTAGCGGCGGTGGCCTTCCGTAAACGCTTCGTCCCCGAACAACTCCCAGGGCAAAGCAAGGGAGACGGTTCGTTCCCCCCTTCCCTTCTCCATTCCCGGCAGTACGAGCCGAACAAACCCCTCGGTGACAAGAAAGACGTCCTTGGCCGGATCGCCAGCGGAGTAGAGCGACCCCCCTTTCACGATGCGGATGGGCAGGGCCTTCTTGACCAACCGATAGAGCTTCCGGTCCCGAGCCGGTACGAGTTGGAAAGGCACGATCAGCTCTCCTGACCGAGCGGGGCCAACCCGTTCTTCAGCGCGAGGTGCATCGCCAGTCCGCTCGCGAGGATGATCGCCGGCATGGAACGTAGCGTCCCTGTCTGCGCCTCAGCCTTGATGGAACAACGACTCACCAGCCTTCTCCCCTAATATCCTGAGATGACCCATCACGTCGATGACATTTTAGGGCGACTTCGCGGCCCGCAGGGATGTCGCACGCAGCACTTGTTGGACGAGTTGAACCGGGAAAGTCACGACCGAGAATCGCTGACCCCGCCGGACGCCGCCACCCTCTACCCCGCCCGCTTCAGCCAATGGCGCGTGGTCGTCAGTTGGAACCGCCGCAACGATGGCCTCCCGGCCGAATGAAGAACGGCTCTCAGGATCATCCCTTGGCCGCCAGCGCTTGATCGGCAGTAGCGGTCGGCTGGTCGTCGGTACTCGCCTTGCTTCTCACGGCTCAGGTTGGCATCGTGCTTTAACGGAACGCCTAGGTGCTTTCGTTGCCGGGGGCCGCACGTGAAGAGAGACGAGCAGGGCTCTCGAACCCTACTTCATCCGCGGCCTGCAGGGTCCAGACAGATGCTTGATGAATCACATCGGGAGAGAGTGGGGTCGCGTGACGTCGGGAGGAAAGCAGTACGTCGCCCGTCTCTGCTGAGGATCTTGCTCGCAGGGCTCGCGACCTGCATTCGCGCCCTTCTCGGGGCGGTCGGCCTCATCGGGCGTAAGGACTTCTTTCTTGCAGAGAAGTACTCAGAACTCTCGGATCACTACCGTGGCCGAATCCTAGATTTGGGGGCAGGACGGTGCAGCTACTCATCGTTCTTGCGCTCCCAGGGACACTCTGTGGTCGCCATGGACGTCGCTGACACCAGCGAGTTTGGTGAGGTTGTGCCCGTTGTGTTCGATGGTCATACCATCCCAGCCGAGGACGACTCGTTCGACGTGGGCCTCTGCATGTTTGTTTTGCATCACCTAGACCATCAAGCGGAGTTGCTCGCCGAGCTTCACCGCGTCGTGCGCGGCACCCTGATCATCGGCGAGGACCTGCGGGAGAACGCCTGGGACAGCTTCTGGGTCGCGGTGCACACGGGATTGATCCATTGGGGTCGAGCGGATAGAGGCTTCCGGTCTGACGCCCAATGGCGAGAGATGTTTGGCGATCTTGGGTTTGTTGTACGCCGCCGGGTCACGATTCCTCGCTGGCGCCTCCCGTTCTATCCGGTCCTACGCGCCATTTATGTGATTGAGGTCCTGAAGCCAGACAAGGTACGCTCCACGGGGGTTGCTGGGGCGTTGGGGGACCAGGGACAACCTGGCTCCTGACCGTGTTGGCCCCATCCGTGATTCAGCGCTGGGTGCATCGCCAGTTCGATCGCGATGATGATCTCCGGCATCGACAGGGCAGTATTCACTCTGGACTGCGGGTGTACGTCTCCCGGAGGCTGTTGACCGATTCCTCGGTCACGTATTCGTTTCGACGGTTACTAGCACGTGGGGAATCGGGCGCATGATGGGCGATCCGGGAGAGCCATGAATCGGCGTTTGAGTCCGAGCGCGCGCGCGGAAGTCCGTCCCGAAGCCGGCCGGTGCACACTAGCCTCGGGGCGTCTGCTCTAGTTTCCGCGGCGATCCGGCTAGGCCCTGATGACCGACATGGAGGATGGAGTTGACGACCGAAAGGAGTCTACAGGACAAGGAGACCTGGCTATGGTGCCTTGCCTTTGCAGTGGCTGTCTGCTGGCCCCTGCTCTTCTTCACCTACCCTTCGGGTCAGGATATTCCGAACCACCTCGCACGTGCGTTCATCCTCCTCAATCCTCAGGACCCGGCCTTGGGAGCCCACTTCGAGGTCCGGTGGACCGTGACTCCGAATCTGGCATGGGATGTGTTCGCCGTAACTGTTGGGAAGTTCCTGTCACTGAGTTGGACACTCAAGTTGTTCATGATCCTGAGCCACGCATTGACGATGACTGGCGTCTTCTTGCTCAGTCGCTCGGCAGCGGGCAGGTGGACGTGGACACCGTTGGCCGCGACCCCATTCCTGTTCCACATGGGGGTGTCGACCGGCTTCCTGAGCTTCAACCTTGGGGTTGGGTTGGCGCTGATCGCCTGTGCCTGGTGGGCCGCAAACACCGAGCGCAATTGGGCCCGTCGGCTTGTTGTCGCATGCCTGTTCTCCCTGCTCGTCTTCTTTGCCCACTTCGCGGCATGGGGTATCTACGGGGTCTTCGTACTAGGCTGGGAACTGTCCAAGCTCGTCCGTCGCGACGATACCTCAGCGCCGGTGGCCTTTCGCTCCTGGCTGCTCCGTCTGGCACGTGACGGGACACAGGGCCTGCTCCCGTTCGCCGTCTTGGCGTTCGCGATCAGGTACACGGGTGGCGGTGCCAGTCATGTCGGTCAAATCGCTGGTTTTCAGTGGCCACACATTCGCATCGTCGAAGCCTCGCACATCATGGACGTGGGAGACTGGAAGGTGTCACTCGTCTTTTTGGGTGTGACCGCTACGTACCTGCTGTACCTCGTCGCACGGAGCTCGGTCGAGTTCTCAAGGCCATACGCCGTCGCCATCGTGCTCCTCGTCACGTTGTTCTTCGCAGTACCAAACGAAATCCGCGGCACACACTACGTGGTGTGGCGGATCGCTCTTGGCGCAGTACTGATCGCCGTCGCATCAGCGGTCCCCACCGAAACAGTCCGCGCGCGATCCTCCCGCTTCAGGCTAGCGGTGCTGCTTCTAATAACCCTGGGACTATCAGGCTCCCAGGCGTATTCGACCTACCTGACGGAGGCGGCTCGAAGAGACTACCTGACCCTTATCGACCATCTCCCCGGTGGCACCTCGTTGTTCATGGCCCACAGCGGAATTGATTGGTCAGAGATGGACCATCAGCTGGGTAACTATCACATGAGTGCCTATGCCGTGATTGAGCGGAAGGTCATGGTGCAAAACATGTTCGCCAACCCGGCCGCGCAGCCCATCGTTTATCGTCGGCCGGCACTCAACAATGTCGGAGTCTTCTTGGAGACACTCGACGACAACCTGAGAACCCACGATCTGATCGCTTCGGAACACTTCTCTCAGTTCGACTGGGTTGTCATACACGGACCTGACCGGGTACCGGAGCAATCCTACTTGCCGGAGGAGGACTATCACCTTATTCGAGAAGTCGGGCAGTTCCGTCTCTACTGCAACGCCAATCCAGTTCCGAATCCCTTCCTGGACGAGGGACGAAATGTCTGTCCAGGTTGAGACCGGCATTCATCCGCCACACCGTAGCGTGGTCTGAGAGGTTTGGTCGTCTCGCGAAGTGGAATCCCGATCTCCAACCCAGCGGAGGGCGTCGAGACTGCCCTGCTCATCCCTCAGCGGGATCCATCGTCTGCGCCTCGTGCCCCTGAGGGCCTCACACGAAACCCGCTGGACAAATCTTCAGGCACACGCAGCTGGAGGAATCCGAGTACGCCGGCGAAACCCATCCAGAAAGTCGAGGAGAACGTCCCCGCTTCCTCGTCGGACAGACCACCGGCCCGGGATACGAGAATCCCGACCCCCCAAATGACGGTGAACAGACCTCCCCATAACAGGACCAGGGTCCCCAACCCAATGATCATCTGCATGCCTTCAGCGGCCTGTGGGGCCGCGCTCTGTCACCACTCTGAACACCCCACCAGACGGGCGAAAGAGCAGGCATCATCAGCAAGGCCCAGAGCCACGAGAACCCCGGGGGACTCGTGCCCCTCGGGCGACCCACGTTGACGGACTCTGGCCTGACAGGAAGCATGGCTATCCCTTTTGGTTCCCGGAACCCGGGCCGTGGAAACTCGACTCGTAGCGTTGGTTGTTGATTGCCGGCAGCCGGGCACCGATAATACTCGGAACACGCCGGATCCGGCGAACTTCCCCCAATCCCGGCAGGTCGTCAAAGTGCTGCTCACTCCCAGGCTGTCTGCTACTGGTGGAGGCGTCGGGTAGCGATGGGAGACGACTCCGCACCCGCGTCTCGGGCCACTCCAGAACGAACCGCACCTCTGGCCCGCGTGTACGCATTCATCCAGCGTGAGGCGTTGGCCACCGGATTTCCGCTTCGAGCCATGGTCGCCGCCTCGGCCGTCGCTCACATCGCGGTCCTGTTGCTTGCGGTGAACCCGTTGCACCCGGACGAACACTTCCAGATTCTCGAGTTCGCATACGCCCGAGCGGGACTGGCGTCCACGGGGGCGCTGCCCTGGGAGTACGCGGCACAGATCAGGCCCAGCCTCCAACCCGCTCTGGCCATGATCCCGCTGCTCCTTCTGAGGGCGTTGGGCCTGACGAGTCCGTTCCTTTGGACTTTCGTCTTGAAGGCAGCCACGCTGATCCTGGCCGCGGCGGTGACGCTTCTGGTCCTCGCTCACGCAACGCCAACTCTATCTCGTCCGGGCAAGAGGGCTCTATGGCTCACGAGCCTGTTTCTCTGGTTCCAGCCGCTCGTCCAGTTTCGCTTCACGAGTGAGAACCTCGGCGGACTCCTGCTGGCCGCGGCCATCCCGTTCGTCGTGAGGCTGGTGGCCGAGGAGGACTCGCGGAACCAGTCCATGGCCGCGGGACTACTGCTGGGGCTCTCGTTCGTGTTCCGGTTCCAGATGGCCTTCGCCATTGTGGGGCTGTTGGCCTGGGTCGTCTTGAAGAGCCGAGGCGGATGGCGCCCGGCGGCCGGCCTGTGCATGTCCATGGCGGTGGTGGTAGCTGCTGCGACACTGGTAGACCGGTGGTTCTACGGGCAGTGGGTATTCACGCCTTGGAACTACTTCCGCGTCAATCTGCTCGAGGGCGTGGCATCGACCTTCGGCACGGAGCCCTGGTACTGGTACCTCGCGGGGCTGCCTCTCTGGATGGCGCCCCCGTTGGGCGTCGTCTTGACGTTGGCGTTCCTCGTGCCCCTCTTCCGGCGCCCCACCAACGTCTGGGTCTGGCCGGCGGCGGCGTTTTTCTTGGGCCATACGATCATCGGCCACAAAGAGCTGCGCTTTCTCCTTCCCCTCATCTACGTGGCGCCGGTCCTCTTAGCGCTCGCTGCGGACGCCGTGCCGGAGCGACTCTTCCAGCGGGGCTGGGTACGCTGGACGCTTAAGGCATTGGCCGTGCAGAACATGGCCATTCTCCTCCTGGGCATGACCCCTGCGCCCCACCGCGCCGCGGGCTTCGACACGCATTTCTACCACTTCCTGTGGGACCGGGCCGAGCGGTCTTCGGGCGCACCCGTACACGTCCTGAGCGATGGGGGAAATACGTTTAGCACGGGGATCCACTATGTCCTCTCGCTGGCCACCTATCGCCACCCTAGCATGGTCGAGGTGGCGTATCCGCCCGGAGCGGACGTGGCCACTCTGGTTCCCGCGGATACGCCTGCCAGTCGGCTACTGCTGCTGTGGAACCGTGACGAACCACCCGAGCTCGCCGGGGCCGTAGTTGAACGTTTGGTCTATCGCGCCGAGCCTGGGTATATGCCGCTAGTTCGTCTCATGGGGCTCGAGGGCTCTCCCGTCGAACTGAGCCTGCGCCGTGTAGTGAATTGGGAGTCGTACAGGACGGTCTGGGAAGTCCGCATTACGCAGTAGGTCGGGCTCGCCTGGGAATGCCCGGCAGTCCAGGCGTCCGCGCATAGATCCAGACAACGACAAGCATACTCAGCGACCCCACCAGCCGATTCGTCACTGGATACTGGCACACGAATAAGATGGACAGAAGTGCCACGAAGCCGTCCACCTCGCGACTCCGTGCGAGTAGGGCCAGAGGCAGGACCCAGAGGATGTACCAGGGTTGGAATTGCAGCGCGAGCATCAGCAGGACCAAAGTGTAACCGAGGCCCTCGCGAAGGAGATCATCCGGTGTCCGGGTGCGTAGTGCGGCCCGCACACCTAGCAACAGCAGCACAGTTCCAACCGCGAGGCTCCACACCCGGAACGCGGCTGTCTGGTAATCGGGAGACACCCAGCCCGCGCCGGTGTGGACGAACCAGGCAAGTGAGTTCGTGATCCGATAAGGGTCGACTCCGGTGTTGGCCATCAGGGCTCCCACCGTGGCCGGAATGGCAGGCCAGAAGGTCCAGAGGGAGACGCCCACGGCGGCGGTGGCGACGCACATCACCGCACCTCGCATCGGCCGTCGCCTCAACTCGAGACACAACAGCAGCCCCAGGATGGGCAGCGTGGCGACTTTTGTCAGGGTGCCGAGTGCCAGCGCGGTGAGCGCGCCCCAGGTCCGCCCCGAAAGCAGTAGGCCCACACCCACCAGGAGTGCCAGTGCCAAGAGTCCATCGTTGTGGGCCTGTCCGCTGACCTCCCAGACCATGACGGGATTCAGGGCCACCAGCACAAAAGCTCGCCCGCCTCCCGAAGGAAGGAAGCGCCCTGCAATACGGGCGGCCAACACGACCACCGCCAACGCTACGGCCAGAAAGAGCAGCTTATGCAGGAGGATGGAGAGCGCCACCGAATGAGTGGGCGCAGCGAGCCGGTTCACGCCGTCCAGGATGGGGCCGTAGACGCTTGGCACCCCCCGCCACGGCAGGGATACCAATTCTAAGAACGGATCGCCGCTCGAAAGAGCTTCTGGGCCTACGCGGTAGGGATCCAGTCCGGCCCGACCCAGCCGTCCGTACGCCATATTGGAGAATAGGTCGGAGGACGTGAGGGGCAGTGCGAAGGCTGCCGCCACATGTACAACCGCACTGCCAGCGACCAGGTCGTGCACGTCCAGGAGGTCGTCGGTTTCCCCGAGCATCCGCCACCACTGCCAAACAATCCAGCCCATGGCCACAGCGAAAGAGAGGCGCCACAAAACCTCCCACACGAACACCACTTCCGCGGTGTGCATGCCCAGCGTACCCGTGATCGGCACGCGGAGCCACGACACCCCAGCAATGACAGCGTAGCCGATGACCATGGCGCGGAGACGGTGGATCAGTGTCGTCCTCGGGGTGGGAGTAAATCGCTCAGCCGAAAGCGTACGAACCGAAGTTTGACCTTGCCGGACAACAACGGAGCATCGAATCTAACCTCTGTCCCGTTGTCCCCCTGTGCCACTCCTGAGACTCCTTGACCATGCCCCGCTTTCATTTCCAGCTCGTCGCGCTGGTCTTGCTCATTCCCAGCGGAGTCTCGGGCCAGCAGGATCCCGCCCGAACAGGGTCACGTACTCTGCCGACCGACTCCTGGACGTACGAGGCCATTTCCCGCCTACGAAGCAGGGGGTTTCTTCCTCGTATAAACCCCACAGTGCAGCCGTATCGGCGCATCGATGTCGCTTCGGATCTGATGGGCCTGGACCCGGTTGAGCATGACGAGCCCGTCGCCGGATGGATCGATCTACTTCGGAAGGAACTCGCATCAGAACTTGCGGTGCTGGAAGGGGACGACGACGCCACGACGAGAGTCGGAGCCCAAATCAGGTTGGGCGGTACGATGGCGGACAGCCGTCGACGTGATCCGTTGGTCCCGTTTCGGACCGAGAACGAGGAGACCGCGAATGACAGAGCATGGCCTCTCAATGTCGAGAGCGCCTGGATGGAAACGCACGGTGCTGCCATCGTGGTCGATCTGTACGGGGACCATTGGTACTACTCCGATCACGGAGACCCCGACGGGATCTCACCGAAGGGCTTCCTCGCTCTTCTCCGCAGGAGTGACAACAGCTACGTCACCGCCGCATTCCCTTGGGGAGACGTTTGGCTCGGAAGAATGCGCCGTAATTGGGGTCCCATAGGTCAAAAGGGGTTGATGGTCTCCGACAACCCGGTCGCCTACCCGCAGTTCGGCCTGGACGTGGGGCGTGGACGGGTCCGCGTCCACTTTTTTTCTGGTGAATTGGATGCCATCGAGGGTCGGACTCGGTATGTCATGGCCAACCGAGTGGACTACGGGACCCCGAACTTCTGGATCTCCTTGGGAGAAGCGAAGGTCTTCTCGACGAATCGCAATTCCGCCCTCAGGTTCCTCAATCCTGCAGAGCTGTTGATCTTCGATCACGACAGTGAGCCAACGGACGTTGAGGGGAACCTGATGTTCAACGGCACCCTCTGGGCGCGCCGGGGTGAGACCACCGCATACGGCGAGCTCGTCGTGGACGATTTCGACATCGTGTCCTTCCGACAAGGTGAGGCCAGCGAGGGCGAGCCCCTCAACTACCAGATCGCCATGGGCGTCCGGTACCACGGCGTATCACCGAAAGTCGAACTGGGCTTCGACTATAGACGGGTCTCCGCCTGGTCATATCGTTCGAGCGTAACGGACCGGTGGACCTATCTGGACCGAAGCCTCGCAGATCCGTGGGCGGACTTCGATCGCTTGGAACTCCGGGCGGACCTCTTCCCGCAAGTTCGGGGGTTACGCCTTAGCCCCGTGGTCCAACTGCAACGAATGGGCGAGGGCGACTATCGTGACCCCCTCTACCCCAATCCCAACGATAAGGGATTGCCAGGCACCTTCTTGGGCGTAATGGAGACCACACGCCGAGTGGCCCTTCAGGGCCGCTACCAGCCACAGCGACTGTTCTTCGTGGAGTGGGACGTGGGCAGAAGTTTCGTCTCCAACGCCGGAAACGTGGAGGGCACTTCGGAGAACAGGCTCTCCTATCTTGTACGCCTCGGGATCACCCTGGGGGCCCAGGGTCATCTCAGATAACTTCCCCACTCTCTGCGTAGAGCCGTCCGACCTTGGAACACGGAGTTCTGACCATGCAGGGCATGGAAGAGATGCAGATGCACCTCCCCGGAAGCTTCGCAGGACACATGGTACCAGGCGTGCTGTTCCTTCTCTGGGTCGTGTTCTGGCTCTGGGAGCTCGTGCGTCACCCGGGGACAAACGGTCCGGCGTCAGTCGAGCGATACCTGTTGGTGAAGGTCGGAAAGGTAGTGTTCCCCCTGGTGGGTGTTCAGCTCGAATTGGCGCGCTCTGACGGCATCTTCTCCGCTGCAAGCTGGAACAACATCAGCCACGCCACGATGTATCTCTTCTTCGCCCTGGCCGGCCTGGTCGATCTGGCGCACCACCGTGGACGGCTTCCGGCCCGAGCCACCCATCTGGCCCTGGCCCTGGCAGCCTGGTCCGGAGGCTTCCTGTTCCTCGCCCATCCGAACCACGGCGCCATGCCCACTGCCGTGCACGTGCTGCTCGTCGGGGTCTTCTGGTCACTGGGCGTGGTCGTAGCCCTCGAGGGCTTCGGAAAGGCCAGGGCCGTCACACTCTGGTTCCGAACGGGTCTTCTTCTGCTGTTAGGAACCTGGTTCGTCCAGATCTTCTTTTCCTTATACGTGTTCGGACCTCCTACGGATAGCACCGGCACAGTGCAGTCGTTCATCTTCTTCGCCTGGCACGTTCTCGCCATCAGCGCGACCCTCCTCGGTGTCCGGGCCTTTCGATCATCTAGATCATGATCCCGCGCATCATCCATCAGACGTGGAAAGACCACGACATTCCGGAGCGTTTCAGAGCCGCGCAGGCGAGTTGGCGCACAGCTCATCCGGACTGGGAGTACCGTTTCTGGACGGACGAAGACCTTGAGCGCCTGGTCGTGGAGCGAGCCCCTGAGCTGGCGTCGCTCTACCGCGGATATCCTGAGGACATCCAGAGGGTCGACGCCGCCCGTTACGTGATTATGAGAGAGTGCGGTGGGCTGTATGCGGATCTCGACATGGACTGCCTGAAGCCCATGGACTCCCTGCTCGACGGGCGGGTGGTCTTGCCCCGCACGACACCGTTCGGGGTATCGAACCAACTGATGCTGGCCGAACCAGGTCAGGACTTCTTCGACTACGTCATCGCCTCCCTCCCTGCTGCCTTCGCGAAGCGGAGATTCGTGTGGCCCCGGCACGTCCGTGTCCTGTCTACCGCAGGACCGCTATTTTTCTCCGAGTGCCTTCGCGACTTCGGGGAGGTCGAGGGCCTCCGGCTCCTGTCCCTGGACGAACACGGCCACGGTGACCCGCGGCAGTCCTACGTCCGCCACCTCCGGGGAAATACATGGGCACATTGGGACACCCATGTCATCAACTTCTTCCACAATCACTGGAAGGTGCTGGCAGCCGGCGCGACGCTCTCTATCGTCAGTGCAATGATCCTTAAGGCCTTTCTTTGATCGCTCCGGGTTCCCGCCGTCGCTGGATCTGGATCGCCGGTTGGCTCCTGCTCTTTGCGTTCGTCGTCGTGGCCTTCCTCAACGTGGATTGGCGCGAGGCGGCCGCGCTGGCACAGGGGGCCTCCTGGCGTTGGCTGATTGTGGCCGTGCTGGCTAACGCAAGCATCCTGCTCCTGGTCGCGTGGCAGTGGGTGATCCTCCTGCCGGGTGCGGGATGGGTGCGATTCCCCTCCATGCTGTGGATCACCGCGGTCACGTCCACGGTCTCCAACGGTGGCCCCTTCATGGCCGGACACGCCGCGGGCGTTCATCTCCTCGCCACGCGCGGCGAGGTAGGATACGCCACAGCCGTGTCCGTGAAGGCTCTCGACCAACTCACGGAAGGCATCGCAAAACTCCTTCTGTTCGCCGCTACCATCGCCATGTCCCCTCTGTCCAGTGAACTGCGATGGGGTGTTGCAGGTCTGCTAGCGGGCGTGTCCGTGCTCGGGGTGCTCCTCCTGGGAGCGGCCCATCGCGGACACCTACTCAAGGACCTCGCGGCCCATTGGCCGGGATGGCCCGGGCGGGTGCTCGAGTTCCTCAGCAGAGCGGCAGCGGACCTCGAGGCACTGCGCAGGCCCCACGTCTACCTTTTTGCAGTCGCGCTCGGCGGAGGGAAGAAGCTCGCGGAGGGATTGGGCATACTCGCGGTGCTTATGGCCCTTGGGGTCGCGGTGCCGGCCTGGGGACTGCTGCTCGTCCTCTCGGCAGTGAATTTCTCCACCATGGCTTCCGTCACACCGGCGAACGTGGGGATCTACGAAGCCAGCGCTGTGGTGGCCTACGGAGTCGTAGGCTTGGACACCGACTTAGCCGTAGGAATCGCGGTGCTGCAGCACATCGCGTACCTAGTGCCCATGGCGGGTGCGGGATTGCTAGCCCTCCTCGGGACCCATGAGACACTGGGGGCTGTCACAAGAGTCCAATCGGGCCAGCCTTCTGGACCAACTGATTGAGCCCCCGGTCCCGAGCCGGTACGAGTTGGAAAGGCACGATCAGCTCTCCTGGCCGTGTTGATCCCATCCGTGCTTCAGCGCTGGGTGCATGGCCAGTCCGATCGCGATGATGATCGCCGGCATCGACAGTAGCGTCGCCGTCTGTGGACCAATCACATCCGCGAGGGCACCAGTTGCCAGGACGAACACCGATCCTGTGGCCCAAGCGAGTCCCATCACGATTCCGGAACTCACGGCCGCACCGCTTGGCAACAACTCTTGGGCCATCACCACGATGGGTGGGAGCGTAGCCATGCCGAGGAAGCCAGCCGCACCGGCGGCGGCCAATCCGATCGCTCCTTGCGGCCCGAGCCACACTGCGAGCAGATGAGCCGGCAGGGACAAAGAGCACAGGTACAGCAGAAGCTTCCGTCGATCCATTCGATCTGCGAGCACACCTCCGGTGACCGTCCCGAATGCCTGAGCACCCAGGTAGATCGTCAACGCCAGCGCCCCGAGAGCCTCGGAGCCACCAAGGTCCGCGATGATGATCGGCTCCATGGTGAGAAACGCACGCTGAACGAAGGCCATCGTCGCGCTGATGCCGAAAATGAGACCGAGCGGTCCGGCCAAGTGGCGAAGCACCGTTCCCGGCAGTGGCGGTGGCTTCGCGATCTTCGCCTCTGCCCGTCCGCTAGGAAGCCCGAAGAAGAAGATCGGCATGATCACCGCAGCCGGGATGATCGCCACCCAGAGTCGCTCCATGCCCCCCCATTGAACGAGCCCGACGGCGATGAGCGGGCCGAGCGCGAAGCCCGCGGACCCGCCGAACGAGAAGATCGAATACCTGGTGCCCCCACCTTTCCCTTCGCCGACGCGCACAGCGTAGGAAGCACCAGGAGGGTGGAACGCCGCGCTCCCCATCCCTGCCATGAGCAGGAAAAGCACCAAGACCCAGTAGGACGACGCGAACCCGATCGCTCCAATGAAGGCAGCGCCCACGAGAGGGCCGGCAACCGCGAATGCCCGACGCCCGAAACGATCGGACAGATATCCGAAGAGCGGCTGAGGTAGCGACGCCGCAATGGCGTAGGTGACGCTGAGGGTCGCCGCCGATGCGATAGACAGCCCCATGTTGTCCATGATGCGGGGCAAGAGGGGTGGCACGAACGACGCGTAGGCGTCGTTGATCCCATGTGCGAGCGATACGATCACCGCAATGCGTGTCGCCTGCCGAGCCGGGGGGCCGGCCCCTAGTGCGCCCATTGGCTCTCGGTTGATCGGCTTGGCGTGTCGACGTGCACGGTACGGCCGGACTCCGGCTGGGAGGGCGAAATTGGGCTCAAAGGTTAATCCCGCCCGGCCCCTGCGACCACCGCTACTAGCGCGCACGAGAACGCCCTGCCAACGTGCATACTGAGCACGAACCAACGACCGGATGATCACCCGATGAAGCCACGCCACCTCCTTGTTGCAGCCCTTCTCGTATCACTCTCCACCGCCGCTGGATGCTCGACTCCAGATGGTGCTCCAAGTGGTGACGCACAGGCCATGGGGGGCTCGGTTGTCTACGCTCCCCAGAACAGGCCTGATGTGCGCGGCACCCGAGGTGCGGTGTCCGCGGGTCATCCTCTTGCGGCGCAGGCGGGGCTGCGTGTCCTCCAAGATGGGGGCACTGCGACCGACGCGATCATCGCGATGGCCGGCGTGCTGGCCGTTGTTCGTCCGCACATGAACGGCATCGGCGGAGACGCGTTTGGCATTTTCTACGACGGTGCGTCGGGCGAAGTCACCACGCTCAACGGAAGCGGGCGCTCGGGGGCGATCGCGACACCTGGATTCTTCACGAACCAAGGACTAGACGAGGTCCCGGAGAAGGGTGCGATGGCAGTAAGCGTACCAGGCGCAGTCGCAGCATGGGTCGACGCGCACGAACGCTACGGCTCGATGCCGTTCGCTGACCTGCTCCAACCTGCGATCCACTTCGCGAGCGAGGGCTTTCCGGTTTCGCGGCGACTTCAGATGGACTTCGAGGCGCAAGGCGGCGATCTGAACGAGGCGGGCAAGGCCCTCTATCTGCCGGGCGGATCAGCTCCACCTCTGAGTTCACTTCTCGTGAACCCGGCCCTGGGCGCGACGCTTACTCGCATCGCCCAAGGCGGAAAGGCAGCCTACTACACCGGGCCGGTGGCCCAGCGGTTGGCGGCGTTCGTCGAAGCGGAGGGAGGTCATCTACGCGCTTCGGATTTCGCAGCACATACGTCCAACTGGGTCGACCCGCTCCAAGGTGACTACCTCGACCACACCTTTGTGGTCATGCCTCCAAATACGCAGGGCATAGCCCAGCTGTCGTATATGGAGATGGCGAAGTCGCACCCGATTTCGTCCCTAGGGCACAACTCGACCGATTACCTGCACACGATGATCGAGTTGAAAAAACTCGCATTCGCGGACAGGGATCGCTGGGTGGCCGACCCGGCCAAGGCGGATGTCCCTGTCGATCGTTTGCTCGATCCTGAGTACCTCCGTGCCCGGGCCGAACAGGTCGACCCGGATCATGCCGCTGAGGACGTGGAGCCGGGATTCGGCGCAGAGGGCGGCGCCACGGACACCCAACTCGACGATTCGGGTGACACGGTTTACATGACCGCCGTCGACCGCTGGGGCAACGCGGTCAGCTGGATTCAGAGCAACTTCGCAGGATTCGGCTCGGGGCTCCTGGACACGGAAACGGGTGTGCTTCTTCACAACCGCGGAGCGCTCTACACGCTCGAAGAAGGTCATCCGAATCAGGTGGCTCCAGGCAAACGACCCTACCACACACTCACGCCCATGATGGCGCTTCGTGACGGCAGCTTCGCGTTCACGATCGGGACACCCGGTGGGGACAGTCAGACGCAGACGCTGCTCCAGATCGTCCACAACCTGCTTCTCTTCGAGATGACTCCTCAGGAGGCGATCGAGGCGCCGCGCTTCAGGTCGTACAACGGGCTGGGCGTCGACATCGAAGACCGAGTGAACTCTGGAGTACTCACAGCCCTAAACGCTCGCGGCCATGGAATGCGCCTCATCGAGGGATGGACTGCGACGTTTGGCGGTGCTCAGATGATTCTGGTCGAGCCCGGCACTGGCACCCTAACTGTTGCGTCCGATCCGAGACGCGAAGCCTACGGTCTAGCGTACTGATCTCCTGAAGTCGGAGGGGCGGATATGACAACCGATCGATTGTTCTTCGGCCTGGGTGCGATCTTCGCAGGCGTGGCAGTAGCCCTCGGCGCGTTCGGGACCCACGGTCTTCGTGGAATGCTGAGCCCCGAGGATCTCGCGACGTTCGAGACAGGGGTTCGTTACCAGATGTACCACGCGGTCGGGCTCATGGCTCTCGCTTGGGCCTCGACCCGATGGGACGCGCCCCTGCTCACAGCAGCTGGTTGGAGCATGGCTGCTGGGATCGTCATCTTCTCCGGCAGCCTCTACACGCTAGTCCTGACGGGCCAGCGTTGGCTGGGGGCCGTGACCCCCGTCGGCGGAGCGGCGTTCCTGCTTGGGTGGGTTCTCTTGGCCTGGACCGCGTTCCGTAAATGACCTCCGACCTGGACTGTGCTCGCTCGATCATTGCGGACGCGACCCGGGTGGTCTCACTGACCGGTGCGGGCATCTCGGCCGAGTCCGGAGTCCCTACCTTCAGGGGTCCCGTGGACTGTGGAAGTCGTTCCGTCCTGAAGAACTCGCTACTCCGGATGCATTTCGTCGTGACCCGCAGACCGTATGGGAGTGGTACGCGTGGCGGAGAGGTCTGATCGCCGATTGTGCTCCCAACGCCGGGCATGCCGCTCTGGCTGAGTTCGCCTTGAGGCGTGGAGGGAAGTCGATCATCACACAAAACGTCGACGGACTTCATACGCGCGCAGCACGTGAGGCGTCGGGTCAGGCAGATCCGGACGCGGCCGTCCCGATCGAGGTGCATGGGGCGATCGACCGAGATAAGTGTTCGAGCTGCGGGGCTCGAACGCCGGGGGTCGCCGACGTAGACGTCCAGGCGGCAGCCACACTGCCGCACTGTGATGTGTGTGGCGGCATGCTCCGGCCGGACGTCGTATGGTTCCGGGAACCCCTGGACCCCGACGTCATCGCGCGAGCGTTCGATACCGCGAGGGCAGCTGATGTGTGCCTGGTCGTGGGCACGAGCGCCTTGGTACATCCGGCCGCGTCAATCCCGATGGTTACCGTCGAACGCGCCGGCCACATCATCGAAGTGAACATGG
>Ga0209089_10002101_pt1 | contig 17822 bp, 11 predicted proteins | sample ArcticOcean_MG_C_FD_187431 | JGI IMG/M metagenome (GOLD analysis project Ga0209089, IMG submission 187431) | Marine microbial communities from western Arctic Ocean - ArcticOcean_MG_CB2_150 (SPAdes) (version 2) | ecosystem: Environmental > Aquatic > Marine > Oceanic | place: Arctic Ocean: Canada... | reverse complement strand
CTCTTAACCTGGGCCCCTTTACGAAGTTTACCGAACAACTGCTCCAGGTATGAAAGAGAAATATTCTGTCTCTCAGCAATTTCGGCAAGTGTAACCGGTCTATTCGCGCCCTGACGGGCTAAATCGACCATTGCCATTACTGCGTATCTACCTTTTGTGCTAAGTTTCACCTCTGCACTCCTTCCTTCTGACTAATGGGTAACCTATTCAAATTTTTATAAAACTCACGTCCCGGAGGAGGATCCAGGCGTGGCTATATTGTTATTCTTTTCATTATCACCTGCATAAACACGTTCTAATTCATCTTCCAATTCCTGTACCCGACCTGCCAAAGTATTAAGCTGAGACCTTAAGTTTTCAAAACTTTGGAAGATCGGATCCGGCAAATCCTCGGTAGGCGTTCCGTAAGCAGTGAAATCGCCAATTTTTTGTTTCTTCTGACCCATAACAATTTTGGCAGGGATGCCTACCATTGTGGCACCCACCGGGACATCTTTAAGAACAACGGCATTCGCACCTATGCGCGCCTTAGCCCCAACCTTAATGGGTCCCAGCACTTGCGCACCCGAACCCACTATAACGTTTTCCCCTAGTGTTGGATGACGCTTACCTTTTTCCAAAGTTGTGCCGCCGAGGGTAACGCCCTGATAAAGGGTTACATCATCACCAATCGCAGACGTTTCCCCGATAACAACACCATTTCCGTGATCAATAAATAACCGACGACCAATTGTTGCGCCAGGATGAATCTCAATACCGGTAAGGATTTTACCGGCATTAGATATAAACCGCCCCATCAGGTTGAAATGACGCCTCCATAGCGCGTTGGCCAAACGATAAAATAGGATAGCGTGATAACCCGGATAACAGAGAATAACCTCTATCCGAGAACGGGCAGCGGGATCTCTGGCCATAAACGAGTCTAGATCCTCGACTAATCTGCCAATAATACTAATTGTCACCGCCTCATTTTCGCAATAAATTTAAGGACAAGGTCTAAACTAGCCGCTATAACACTTGGATTTTAGCGTTTAGACACTATGTATTACCATGCAAAATTAGATTACCCGACTATTATAGTCAACTATTTTTCTAAATAGATGATGGATACTCATTATCATAATTTTTTAGAATAATTAGATCACAATGCTGGCTTTTTTTGAACCAGAGAACGGAATTAACTAATATTATGGCTGAAGTTATATTCAACGGACCAGACGGTCGCCTAGAAGGTCGCTACCATCAAAGTAAAAAACCTGATGCCCCAATCGCTATCGTTCTTCATCCACATCCTCTTCACGGGGGAAATATGAATAACCGTGTTGTCTTTATAATGTTCAATAACTTCGTGGAACGCGGGTTTTCAGTGCTCCGTTTTAATTTTAGAGGTGTGGGACGCTCCCAGGGCACATTTGACAATGGAGTAGGTGAATTAAGTGATGCCGCCTATGCATTCGACTGGATCCAGCAATTTAATAGTAACAGTCCATTTTGTTGGATTGGCGGATACTCTTTTGGTGCACTCATTTCTATGCAATTAATGATGCGACGACCTGAAATTGAAGGGTTTGTTTCCATCTCGCCGCCCGCAGGAACGGAAGATTTTTCTTTCCTAGCACCATGTCCATCTTCGGGTTTAATCATCCACGGCGACAATGATACCCATGTCCCTTTAGATGCAGTCAAAAAATTAGCTCAAAAGCTTGATGGGCAAAAAAATATTTCTGTAAATCTAAGTATAGTTAAAGGTGCCGATCATTTTTATAAAGATAATATGGATAATCTCTCTAAAGAGGTTGCTAGTTATCTTGACAATTCTCTTCCGCCTAACAACACGTAAATAATCCTAATTTTTTAACCTATGGATCATGTCGAACCCCCCCCGTGAGTGGTGTGCTTACCCCTGTTGTATTCGGAAAACTAATTGGCAAACCAAGACTACTGCGTATAGCTAAATAGGCAAAAGCCTGGGCCTCAATTGCGTCTCCATGCCACCCCACATCGTCCGCAACCAATACAGGTTGATCCAAATTATTGCGAAGCTGGGATAGAATGAATTTGTTATGCTGCCCCCCACCACAGACAATCCATCGGGTTACGGGTCTGGGAAAATGCATTTGGGATAGCCTAACAGTTTCCGCTGTAAATCTGCCGAGTGTTGCAGCACCATCCTCTAAACTGAAATCTTCCCGAAGACCCATAAAAAATTCGTTCCGGTCCAAAGATTTCGGTGGATTTTGGTTAAAATATTCGTGATTTAGTAATCCCTCTAGAGCCTCAAAATTAATGGAACCCCTAGCCGCAATGGCACCATCGACATCATATTCCCCTGCACCATGTTGCATTACCCAATCGTCGATCAAGGCATTACCGGGTCCAGTATCAAAGGCCCATAGTTCTTCTTCGTGACCGCCAATCCAAGTGACATTTGCAACACCCCCAATGTTTAGAACAGCAAGTGGTCTCTCAAACTGCGCAGCTAATTTAGAATGGAAAATCGGTGCCAACGGCGCACCCTGTCCCCCATGACGAATGTCATTTGAGCGAAAATTATTAAAAACGGTAATATTTAGCTTTTGCGCTAAAAGTTTTCCATCTCCAATCTGAACAGAGCGGGATTTTTCCGGATTATGTTCAATAGTGTGTCCGTGAAATCCTATTAAATCAATTTCTTCAGGATTTAACTTTTTGCTATTAAAAAAATCTTGCACAGCGCGATAATGCAGTTCGGTAAGCTCCCTTTCTATTCCATTTTGACTAGAACGATCAGAATTAATACGCCTTAGTTGTTTTCTAAAACTTTTTGAATATGGATAAGTCGCCCACCCACCCAATAAGGAAAGGGAGAGGCCATTGCTTTCAAGATACGCAACATCAATACCGTCTGACGATGTCCCACTCATTAAGCCAATGGCTCTAAAAACTTTTTTTTTCGCCATTTTATCTTATTAATTTCCTGACCGTTGTACCCTCTTAACGATTGTGCTAAATGTCCGGTGTATAGGCAAGTGACAGCTGGTTTGAACTGCTACTTCTAACAGATTAAAATGTCGAGCTATAAATCCGATTTTGTTAAAACCGTATTTGAACGTGGGTTTGTTCAAGATTGCTCCGATATTGATGCTCTCGATGCACTAGCTAACCGCACAATTTTAACCGCTTATATAGGCTTCGACTGCACAGCCCCAAGCCTGCACGCCGGCAGCCTACTGCCAATTATGCTTTTGAGGTGGCTACAGAAGACTGGCCACCAACCCATTGTCCTAATGGGTGGCGGCACGACCAAGGTGGGAGACCCGTCTGGCAAAGACAAGAGTCGACAACTGCTGAGCTTAGAAAATATCAATGAGAATATGTTGGGAATTAGGAATATATTCTCAAAATATCTCACATTCGGAGATGCTCCGACCGATGCTATCGTAGTCAATAATGCAGAGTGGTTGGACAACCTTAATTACATCGATTTTCTGCGCAATTACGGGCGTCACTTTACTATCAATCGGATGCTAAAATTTGATAGCGTAAAGCTACGCTTGGACCGTGAACAACCCCTTTCATTTTTAGAATTCAACTATATGATTCTGCAGGCCTATGACTTTCTTGAATTGGCGCGACGTTATAATTGCCAAATGCAAATGGGGGGCTCGGACCAATGGGGTAATATTATCAATGGGGTAGAGTTGGGCAGACGGGTCGACCGAACGAGCCTCTTTGGTCTCACATCACCCCTACTTACTAGCGCGTCAGACGCCAAAATGGGAAAAACAGCCGATGGAGCAATTTGGCTAGATAATTCTTCATCTCACTCAGACTTTCAAACTTCAGCTTATGAGTTCTGGCAATACTGGCGGAATACCGAAGACCGTGATGTTGGGCGATTCCTGCGGCTGTTCACGGAATTACCACTCGAAGAAATTGTTAAGCTAGAAACCTTAGCAGGCGCAGAACTCAACGAGGCAAAGAAAGTTTTAGCAACCAGTGTAACAGCCATGTGCCATGGCCAATTAGCAGCGGATGAGGCGGCCTTAACGGCCCAGAACACTTTCGAAGCGGGTGGTGCAAGCCTTAATCTCAAAACATATCAACTCCCGTTGTCTGACTTGGAATCTGGTATCAAAGCTATCGAAATTTTGTTCTTAACAGGAATGGCAAAATCCAGAGGTGAAGCTCGAAAACTAATCAAAGGCGGTGGATGCCGTGTAAATGATGTAATTGTGGAAAACGAGGTTCAAATCGTCAAATCCGAGGATATTAATAACGATGGAGTGATCAAATTATCAGCCGGTAAAAAACGGCATATGCTAATCCGGCCAATTTAAATCCCTCAAAAATTTGTCTCCCTAGTTTAGATCGTCAGGGTCATGCCACTCTGTTGCACGTCCATTGGTAGTTTTACTAGGTAGGATCTGGAAAATTTTTCTAAATATGCCTGGCGTAAGTGCTGTTAAGGGATTTGTCTTGATTTCCGGGTCGTCAATGGGTCCAACCATAGAATATTCTGCAGCAAACAGGCCTCCGCCTTTTTCTCCTCCAGAGAATAAATCTCCAAGTAACGGTACCCCCTTTAATGCCCGCCCCAAAAGGCTGTTGACCATATCCAATGGCGCCACTGATCCCTTTATATTCAATGTTTCCGCATCCCTATCAAGAACACCGCTTGCCGTTATGCCCAACCTAAGGCCGCCCGCCAAGTTAAGGCCGGCCGCCTTAGGGCCCGCCTTAGCATTCTTTATATAAATTATTCCACTTTCTAATGAAAACCGTGCCTCCAATTCTGCAAATTTGAGCCCTTCCCCATCAAGCTCATCAAGTATACCAGTTATAGATGCGACGCTTAATAGCCTCGCCAAAACGGGTGCGTCAACCAGACGAAAATCATGGATCTTCGCTGTACCCATAATCTTTGAGTCCACACTCATATCTTGAAATGTCGCCTCAAGCATTAGCTTTCCACCTACGATATCTTTGTAAAACCCGAATGTTTTTAGGACTGCACCCGCATCGTAAGCCGTAACACTTAGGTTCCTTTTTCCGTTTTTAGGAATGAGCCCAACCTCTAAATCCTTCTTTGCGTTTGTGGGAGACAGATCTGTCTTCGGAGTAACTTTTTTTCCAACGTCGCACTTTAGGATTATATCTGACCAAACGAGACCATCATTTTTTAGGTTGGCCTCTACACCTCGCAAATATTGGCCCGGAGATAATTTTACGCGATCAACCTTTATCCCAATCTTCACGGGAGGACCACGCACATATGTCCGGTCGTTTGCTTCCTGTTGTTCTAACAATGCTGTTAAATCCAACTTTGGTCCACGCAGTTCAATATGCCACCCTTTGCCGTCACGCAGGACTTCCCCGGCAACAACCGTCTCCCCAAAACTCAATTTACTAAATTTAAACTTGTGAAATACCTTATCTTTTAATTCTGCATCTCCGATAAGCATTAACTCACCTCCAACAGGAAAAGAAATCCGAGCTTCCTTCAGGCCAATCACGGTGGTTACGCCCTCCTTTCCTCTGGAACTGATAACACCTTTCAAATCAAATTTAAGAATTCCCAGCAATAACCGCTCATCAAGAAGTCTTAAATCTATATTGAAGGTTTCACGAAGATGCTTCGAGTTTAATTGACCAGAAACATCAAATTTAGTTCTAAATTCTCCATCACTGCTAATCTTATGTAGAATATCCCCAGAGACAGACAAATCTCCATACTTCAAATTAATAAGGTTAAACTTGAAAAAATTCTTATTCTCTAATTCTGCGGTTCCTTTTAAATTCACCCCGCCCCCGATAACACTCAACGATTGGATTTTCTCAATTCCCGATGCTGAAAAAATAGCGGAAAATTCTAATTTAGATTCAACCATTTTTGACTTATGCCAGCCAATTTCAGGTACTGAAATGCGAGTTTCTTTGAGATCAACCGCCGTTATCATTTTTCCTTTACCGATGGAATCGACAACTGCTGTCAAATCAAATTTTATATTTCCCGAAAAATATCGCCCGTCAAAAATTCCTGCATCCATATCTAGACTATTACGAAGATTTTTGGCGCTTAACTGACCTGATAAATCGTATTTACTTCGGAATTCTGCACTGTCATCAAAGTTTTCGAGCCATTTGAGTTTGACCGGAACGCTGTCCAACAACCCCTCACCCTCAATCTTTAAGGTGCTATTATTGGCATTTAACATTAGAGTTGCTTCGGTCAACGTGTTCTCAAATGCAACATCGGGGACTTTCCCCCGGATTAATGTCGCCTTTGCAGAGAATACTACTTGATCTGGGGTCAGTTTATCTTCAACAATAAATTTAAGATTGATATCCGTTGAAACCAAACCTTCTAGATTTCCAGCCTTAATCCCGAATTTTTTGGCAAACCCGAGGGGTTTCTCATCTAAAAGTTTCACAGCCGATTTAAGAGGTCCGTCAATCTTTAATGTAATATCTGTATGCTGATCTACTTCATCTAGGCCCGTAAATAATAATCGTCCATAACTAAGCTTAAGATCACCTTGTTGTGCATCATCAAGCTCAATTTCCAACATTCTTTTATCAAATTTAGCGCTTCCATTTGCGCGTGTCGCTTTCAGCGTAGGCAAAAAATAATCTACCGTTATATTATTGAAATTCATGTCACCAATCAGGGAGTCAACCTGCGGTCCCCCTGCCTCAGACCAACGACCACTCAATTTTGCCCTGGCAGTAGAAATTGACCCTACCGAGAGATTTTTGGTAACCCAGGTTCGAGACAAAGGATTAAAATTATTGGGCCAAAACTGTGTCACGGCACCAATCTCCATCTCTTTTATATCAGCGCCTATCTCGAAAGAAATCTGTTCTGCAATCTCTTGGAATACACCACGCAAACGTAAGGTTGGGCCTCCCAAATCAGCCAGTATTTTCTCCAACTCCAGTTTCTGTTTATTAACCAAATAATTGCCAACAATTGAAATTTTCCTCAATGGTAATTTTTTATAAAATATGTCTGGGAGGTGGATTGTCCCTTGTGACCCGAGGTTTAATTCACAGGTCTCGATAGCGAAAAGTGAATTTGCTATATCGAAAGAACCTATTAATCTCCCCTTTTCCAACGAGAAAGTAAGGTCCAGTGGTTTGGTAACGTCGACAATTCCTTTATCTAACTGAATATCAAAATGCACAGGCTCAACAGTGCCGTTAGAAGAAATCTTGGTAGCTAACGTCCCGTTGACAGGAATTTTTATGTGTTTAAGAAAAGATAATTCTGTCAATACGTTTGGGACTGAACTAGCGTTAATTGCAGAAAACCCGACTTTTAGAGAGATGTCCCTTTCGACTGGGTCAACTAAACCAAGCACGCTCAATTTAGTAATACTGGAACCAAGTTTGAGATCAACTTCAGCTTCCACTATTAAACCAGTTTTATCTCGGTTAAGAATAATATTAGCTAGCGGAGCATCCCAAAAAATATCCGATTTTTGATCACTCAGTGTCAAAGATGCATTGAGGATATCCAAACGTTTTAAAGATCCAAGGGAGCTTTCCTTATCTGGTGGTTGCATAATTTCATGCAGAAGGTTTGCTATTAAAACTTTGCTTGTTGTTTTTTCTTTGGAGAAATCTAGGCTAATCGTACCGTCGATTCTTCTAATCAACGAAATTCTTAGTCCGTCAATCGACAGGCTTTTGGGAGCTAGCCGGCCCCGCATCAGAGCTGGTGCACTCAAAGAGACAGATAACTCTGGAATTTCAGCAAGAAGGTCGCCTTGACGGCCCAGAACCTGAGTTTCTACTAACTGAATGTCAATAGCTCGCTTAGTGGTTACCCATGTTAAAATTGTGTCTTTAAAAACAGTCTTAAAAGCTCCGCTTTCGGAGCTCAGTGCCGTCTCAAAATAAGGCATTAAGAATGCCAATGAAATAGGTCCAGAGGCCAATCGCCAAGCTAAAACTCCACACGCAATTACTGATCCAACCAAGAGCATGCCGATCAAATGCGCAGCCATCCTAGTTATTCGGCCAATAATACCTTGTCTCACACGAGACTTCTTCCGAACCATTTTCTTCAATATTTCTACGTTGTTAGAATTCTTAAATTTAGGAAGAGAACAAAAACATATTTATAATATTAATCTATCTCACTTGACCCAGCTACACACTTATTATCACTCTGCTCAAAATAGTAACCCATGCAATCCTTGGTTATATAAACTGGAGTAAGCGCTTTTAATAACATGACAGCAGTCCTTTGTTATTTGCTAAAACTCTAAGGCATGCCGCTGGTGGCTTAATAAAAGCCTATCCATACAATAATTAATGATTAGACATCAACCTAAGTCCAAAACGGATTTTGTTACATTAACTGATGGCGCATGTGCAATTCTTTTAACGTCAGATGCCGCGAAGAAAGCCGAACTCTCTTGGGGTTTAGCTGCCAGATTGGCTATCTCGAAAGCTCTCTAGGATCGGAAATAAATACCCTCCTAAACGCCCATTACGACCTAGACTACCGGTTCTTATGCCAGCTAGAAACATACCGCGCCGCCACCCTAATAGTATTAAAGGAGGGCTCCCCTTCATGCACGCTATAGCCCATATTGAGTTAAATGCAATCGACCTTGCGTGGGATATAATTGCTCGATTTAGAAATTCAGATTTACCCCTCGCGTTTTATGATGATTGGGTAAATGTCACCAATGATGAGGCTAAACACTTCAGTATGTTAACTAATTACTTAAATCAGAATAACGCGTGTTACGGGGATTTTCCCGCTCATGACAGTTTGTGAAAATCTGCAGAAAAAACATCTGACAATATTCTTTCCCGACTAGCAATTGTTCCACTGGTATTAGAAGCAAGGGGCTTGGACACAACGCCTGGTGCAATTATAAAATTATTAGCCACCAGCGATACCAAAGCTGCTAGAATACTAAAATTTATAGGAGAAGGAGAAATTTTCCATGTGGCAACGGGAGTACGATGGTTCCACCATATTTGTAAAAGTCGCAAACTTAAGCCCGCCTCAACATTCCAACTGTTAGTTAAATCTCGATTTAATTGTTTTTAAAACCGCCCTTTGCAACCTCCGCTAGAACCTTAGCCGGGCTTCCCGGGTTCTACTACGAGCCTCTCTCTAAGTTGCGCTAATCTTTTAAGCTTATACTAGCGCTTTACTTCCCATCAATCAGCGACGCAAGTGCGGCAGCCATAAAATCGTCTAAGTCACCATCAAGAACCGCCTGGGTATTGGATGTTTCCAAATCTGTGCGCAAATCCTTAACCAATTGGTAGGGTTGCAAAACGTAACTCCTAATTTGGTGGCCCCAGCCAATATCCGTCTTAGCATCATGCTCAGCCTTGGCTGCCTCTTCTCGCTTCCGCAGTTCTGCCTCATATAGTCGAGCACGCAACATATCATATGCTGCCGCCTTGTTTCGATGCTGTGAACGATCATTCTGGCATTGTACTGAAATCCCCGTGGGGAGATGGGTAATCCGAACTGCGGAGTCTGTCTTGTTAACGTGCTGACCACCTGCACCCGATGCCCTATAAGTATCCACCCGTAAATCTTTTTCATCTATCTCAATCTCGATATCATCATCGATTACGGGAAACACCCAAACAGACGCAAAACTCGTATGACGTCTAGCACTTGCATCGTAGGGAGAAATACGGACAAGACGATGCACACCACTTTCGGTTTTAAGCCAGCCATAAGCGTCAAGACCCTTTACCAGAAATATGCATGATTTGATTCCTGCTTCCTCTCCGAAGCTCTCTTCTAATAATTGCAGTTGGTAGTGCCGCTTCTCGCACCAACGACTATACATACGTTGCAGCATTTGAGCCCAATCTTGAGCCTCCGTGCCGCCTGCGCCGGCATGGATCTCCAGATAACAGTCATTACCATCTACCTCTCCTGATAAGAGCGCGTGAACACGCGCCTTTTCAACGCGAATTGCTAATTCCTTCAGCGCAGAAACAGCCTCGACAACCACGTCATCTGCGCCCTCGGCCTCTCCCAGTTCCAGGAGTTCAACATTTTCATCAAGTTCGCGGGAAATTATGTCGACTGTATTTATTCCACTTTCGAGGCGGGTTCGTGTACGCATAACCGTTTGAGCATGTTCAGGATCACTCCATAGACTTGGATTTTCTGCGAGGGCGTTAAGTTCATCTAGTTCACGGACCGCTGCAGGATAGTCAAAGCCTCCTCCTCAGCAGTACCAAGGCCTGCTTGATATCGTCCACTTGCTGTTCAACTTCTGCTCCCATTTCAACTCTCGTAAAGCATCTGTTTTTCGGCCGCGGTTCTACCTGATTTGCCTACTCGGGGCAAGTTTGGCTTTAAGACTAAACTAATATCAAAGCCAAATAAAATACCAATTAATAGATTCCTTCTGTGCCAAAAGAAGAGGTAAGCGGCACAGACTCGGCTAAATTAATCCCATCCAGAACCTCCTGCTTACCCTGAGGTACGGTACCCGATTTAAAGGCCTCTAGTATAACTCGCCGATCGCCAGGTCGAGCTGGTTGACCGCTTGTACTATTTACGCGAACCAGACGGATATTTGGTGGAATTCTGAATGGTATTGCGGGTTTATCCGAAAGGGCATCAGCCATAAAGGCCCTAAAAATCGGAGCCGCCACACTAGCTCCCTGCTCTCGCTTACCTAAGGATCGCGGGGTATCGAACCCAGCGAATACACCAACAGCAAGGTCGGGAGAAAAACCTAAAAACCAGGTATCCAATGAACCATTTGTTGTACCTGTTTTCCCAGCAAGTGGTTTGCCAATTTCCCTAATACCCCTACCCGTACCTCTTTCAATTACTCCTTCAAGCATGGACACCATTTGGAAAGCACTACCCGGGTTAGTCAATATTTCCCTGGTTTCTACAAATTTAGGAACGGGTTGATTAGTCCAAAAACTCGATTGGCATTTTGGGCAAGAGCGATTATCGTGTTTAAATACCGTTTGGCCATGCCTATCCTGAATACGGTCTATAAGAGTTGGCTTAATACGTTTACCGCCATTAACCAACATGGCATAAGCTGCGGTTAAACGAAGAAGGGTAGTTTCACCGGCACCCAATGACATGGAGAGTTGTCTCGGCAATTGATCCACAATCCCAAATTTCTGGGCGTATTGGGCGATACTCTCAATGCCTATCGTTTGAGCTAATCGTACAGTCATCAGGTTTCGAGATTTTTCTATTCCTAAGCGCATAGTGCTAGGGCCATAAAATTTCTTTGTATAATTTGCTGGACGCCATTTTGGCAAATCAGGACCTTGGTCAATCACAAAGGGTGCATCCAGGATAAGGCTTGACGGCGTAAACCCTTTATCAAGGGCAACCAAGTAAACAAATGGCTTAAATGCCGAACCCGGTTGCCGGCGAGCATGAAGAGAACGGTTAAATTGGCTTTTTTCGTAGTCATAACCACCGACCATTGCCAATACGCGACCGGTATGAGGATCTATGGCCAATAAAGCCCCTTCTATCTCAGGGATTTGTTGCAAACTATAATTTACTTCCTTGGTTGCGTTATCCTCCTTTGCACCAGTTACCTTATCAACAAGAATAATATCGCCTACAGATAGAACATCTCCAGGCTTCTTGACGGAAGGACCTAAGTTCTCACCTTTCAACCATTTTCGGGCCCATTTAAGTTCTTTAAACGGGATCACGCCCAAACTGCCATCGTCTAGACCAATTTTAGTTTTTTCCTTCAGTATTTCGCGCACAACTGAGATATGCCAGTCACCTATCGCAGTGGGGGGGTTTATTGATACCAATTGGCTCAGCCAGTCCTGATTCAATTCAACTTGTGCTAGCGGTCCACGCCAGCCGTGACGACGATCATATGCCTCCAGACCGTCACGCAGAGCCCTATATGCGATACGCTGGTAGTCGGGATTAAGTGTCGTTCTGACGGAAAGCCCCCCCTTATAAAGTTTTTTCTCCCCATAACGCTTGACTAGCTCCTGCCTCACTTCTTCAGCAAAATATTTGGCCTGAACATATTCAGTATTGTCCCGACTGCGCACATAGAGTGGTTTTGCCCTTGCTTGCCGCGCTTCCTCAAATGTGATCGCCTCGTCCTCAAGCATTCGACCAATCACCCAATCTCGACGAGCCCTAGCACCACTTGAATTCTTCAAAGGGTTATAATTATTAGGAGCTTTAGGAAGAGCAGCTAGGAATGCAGCCTCTGAAATAGTGAGATTGTCTAGTGACTTGTTAAAGTAGTTTAATGCTGCTGTTGCAACACCATACGAACCAAAGCCCAAGTAAATCTCATTTAGATATAATTCAAGAATGCGTTTTTTTGATAGCGTACGTTCTATCCTGAAAGCGAGAATGGCTTCCTTAATTTTGCGCTTCAGGGTAACATCTGAAGTTAATAAAAAGTTTTTTGCAACCTGCTGTGTGACGGTGGATGCGCCAACCAAACGCCTACCTTGAGCGAAATTTTTAACATTTATCAAAACCGCGCGCATGATACCAACCGGGTCTATACCAGGATGGTAATAAAAGTTTTTATCTTCCGCCGATAAAAAGGCTTTTACTAACATTTTTGGCATTGCTGAGATTGGAACAAATACCCGCTGTTGGGTAGCGTACTCTACCAGCAATCTCCCATCACCAGCCTGCACTCTGGTCATCACAGGTGGTTCGTAATCAGCAAGTTGGGTATAGTCAGGAAGCCCACGTCCAAAAGTGTAAAAAGCATACAAACACCCCACCCCAACAATTATTGAGATGATCATCAAAGAGGAAAAAAATAATAGGAATGTTCTAAGCATCTTCCCAGCTAATGCTACCTACAATATATCAATATTTACGCTATAATTTTCTGTCCTTACTTTAACCAAGGACAGCCTTGTTCTCTCTAGCCAACCAATGTGGCGTATTTATGTCACCGCCAGAGTGTCAGAGCCTTGTAATAATTAAATCTTCCATAATCAATTAAGTTCTTCTAATCCTGCGGAGCATGGTGCATTAGGCTGATTGCAATAACTGACAACTGCATCGACAAAAGCTTCCGATAATCTTTCGCGATAAGCTTTACCTGTTAAAGCTCTCGCATCAGCTGTATTTGACAAAAATCCAAGTTCAATTAGTACGGATATAGTATCAGGTGATTTTAATACGGCAAATCCTGCTTGCCTGTGGGGATTAGGCAAAATTTTTGCTTTAGAGCGAAAGCTTTTTAACAAATACTCGGCAAATTTAGACGATTTATTCATTGACATATTTTGAGCTAGGTCTATGAGTATTTCGGTAACATCATCAGACTCCGTACCCTTAACGCCTGCAACAAGGTCTGATCTATTTTCTTTCTCCGCTAGGGCAGCTGCCTCTTTAGAGGACGCTTTTTCAGAAAGAGTGTAAAACGACATCCCTCTAATTTTTTTACTTTTAATGGCATCTGCGTGTAGAGAAACGAATAGAGCAGCCTTATTTATTCGGGCTATCGCAATGCGTTTACGAAGCCTGATATAAATATCTTTGTTTCGGGTCAGATAAACCTTGTATTTAGGGTTTCGTTCCAAGCGCCTTTTAAACGCTTTTGCAATTGCCAGAACCACGTGTTTTTCATAAATTCGTGAATTCGTTGTCGCACCAGGATCCATACCTCCATGCCCCGGGTCTATAACAACAACAATTTTTTTGACATCTTTATGAACATCAACAAATTGAGGTTTTCTCCCAGGCGCCGCGAATTTAATTGTTTTGAAAGGTCTAGAAGTATTCATTTGGTTTCTTATTGGTTCCATTGCGCGGTTTGAAAGCATAGCCCGTCTGGTGGACGGTATCAGGTCAACCACCAATCTATACCTATTGCCTTGATCTGGTGCCAACAACATAACTTTTTCTTTGACCGGACCACTCAAGTCCAAAACAATCCGGTAATTAAAATTTTTGTAATCAAAGTGCCCATTACGCCAATTTTGGACAACACCAGTTTTCTTGCGGACACCTGTGAAAAAAACCCGCCAATTTACTGGCGGCAGGTTTATGACCAGTCTATATGGATCGGTTAAAGTTTCGATTTCGAAGTCAATTTTCTCTGTCAAGTCGACTACAAACCGAGTTTTATCAGGATGCTCCCACATGCGTACGTTAGAAACAGTTGGCTTAGCACAAACAGCCGTAATGCCAACTACTTTGGCGACAAGTAAAATTCCTAGCCAAATAGAATAACGTTTAGAAATACATCGAAGAAAATACATTTTATTAAGACGAATTATCAAATTATTCAAAATATTAAGATTAATTACCACGAGTAGATAAATTAAGATTAGTTTATTCATCGAATGATCATTCGATGAATAATGATTGTCGAATTAAATTGCTATCGTTATGTTAACGTCGGTAGTGTAAATTTTTACCTTCGGCTTTGATTAGTTGAGTGGTTACGTGGTTTTTGGTGTTGAAGGAGACGTCTTGACTAGGGTTCGTTTTAACACCGAACTATCTGAAATAATGAATACTAGAAAATAGATAAACAGTGCCCGTGATAGCAGCCCGAACAAATAAAATCGATAAAAACCGCAGCAGAACACTAGCGGCGATTGGTACAACTTTGAATTTTCTGTTCGATGGCGCCACTGGCTCAAATAAAAATATGTTCCGTGATTTCTCCGCATTCGAAAGGAGAGTATCGTTTAGGAACAGGAGTAATAAAATTTATGACACACAAACGAATGTTAATAGATGCTGCCCACCCGGAAGAGACCAGGGTTGCAGTTTTAAATGGAAACCAGCTTGAAGAACTAGATGTAGAATCATCTACCCGCCGTCAGTTGAAAGGTAATATATATCTCGCAACTGTCACTCGGGTCGAGCCATCACTGCAAGCTGCCTTCATTGATTATGGTGGTAACAGGCATGGGTTTTTAGCTTTTAGCGACATACATCCTGATTATTATCAAATACCGGTTTCCGACCGTGAACAACTTATTGCCGAAGATGAAGAGGCAAGAGCCGCCGTTACAGAAACCGATGAAGATGAGGAAGACTTAGATCCTAAGGATACTAACCCTTCGTCAAAAGCGATAGAAACCATTGGTGGCGACGACATTGATGAAGTTGAAGATCGCCGAGTTAACAAGCCTATTCGGAACTATAAAATACAAGAAGTTATTAAACGCCGACAAATCTTATTAATTCAGATTGTAAAAGAGGAAAGGGGAAATAAAGGTGCAGCCCTAACAACATATCTATCTCTTGCAGGAAGGTATTGTGTGCTGATGCCTAATACTGGAAAGGGTGGAGGTATTTCTAAAAAGATTGGAAACAACATTGATCGAAAAAGACTCAAATCAGTCGTGTCGAACCTTGAAATTCTGGAAGGTATGGCGGTCATAGTCCGAACTGCCGGTGCCGAGAGGGGAAAAGCCGAAATCAAACGGGATTATGATTATCTAATCCGGCTTTGGAATGAGGTCCGTGAACTAACACTTGTGTCAACTGCTCCTGCCCTAATCCGAGAGGAAGCAAATATCATAAAGCGATCATTAAGAGATGTTTATACCCGGGATATTACCGATGTACTTGTAGAAGGGGACGAGGGTTACCGTGCAGCTAAAGATCTTATGAAGATACTAATTCCCAGCCATGCAAAAAAAGTACAGCCCTACAAGGATAGCACCGTTCCATTGTTTAGTCGATATCACATAGAGACCCAGCTTGAGTCCATGATAGGACGAGAAGTCAAATTAAAATCTGGTGGTTATATCGTAATAGACTCAACCGAGGCTTTGGTTGCTATTGACGTTAATTCAGGGCGTGCAACACGTGGCCGTAACATAGAAGAAACCGCGCTAAAAACTAATTTGGAAGCAGCAACTGAAGTGGCACGCCAAATCCGCCTGCGCGATTTGGCCGGCCTGATTGTAATTGATTTTATCGATATGGATTTTCACCGGAACCAGACATCTGTCGAACGGCGTCTTAAGGAAGGCATGCATAGAGACAGAGCCAAAATTCAGATCGGGCGTATTAGTCCATTTGGGCTTTTGGAACTTTCGCGTCAACGTATGCGACCAAGCATTACCGAAACAACCACGGATACCTGTCCCAACTGTGGTGGTTCAGGAATCAGAAGGTCAACAGAATCAACTGCTTTACATGTGCTTCGCGGTATTGAGGAAGATGGGGTCCGTTATAAAGACTCTGAAATCGAAGTTAACGTCCCGACAGAAGTCGCATTATATATGCTTAATTACAAACGCGAAGCTTTAGCTGAGATCGAAAAGAAACACGATTTTAAGATTATTATTTCTGAAAACAACACTCTTATTCCGCCTCAATTCACTCTAGTACAGCACGGAGCACCTGCACCTCATCAAACGGACAAAATTAAACAAAACGGCACTAAGTTGGAGGAAGATCGGGAACCGGCTGGTAATGAAACTAAGAAACGAAAACGACGGCGACCTCGACGCAGAAATAAAGGAATAGATGCTACGGATTCTAGTCCGTCTAATACTAAGCCTGTAGATACTAAGCCTGTAGATACTAAGCCTGTAGATACTAAGCCTGCAGAAGACATTAGCGCCAACTCCTTCGAGAAAGATTCGGTAGAAGTAAATGAACCCAACAATGAAACACCAAAAAGACGGCGTCGAGTACGTCATAAAAAATCCGCTATAAATCAAACAAAAAATGTTAACTCTTCTGAATTAGAAAGCACACCGCCCGCCGTGGCGGCAGAGAACGACGCTGCCCTATCAAAAGCCAACTACAATGTTAAAACCAATTCTACTGAAACGAACTACCTTAACCCAGAAAAGCATTCACCAGTTACAAAAAAGCCTGACGGCAACTCCAATGTCACTATAGTTGGAACTGATGACCAGGTTAAAAAAACCGACGACACTAGGAGGGGTTGGTGGCAAAAGCTAGTAAACTAAGTAAACTCTAGATTAACCATTTTTCTAACCTAGCGGCAGCTTGATTTATATCTTGAGTAGCCCCTGCAAAACAAAGCCGCACATACGACTTCCCATTGATTCCATCAAAATCAATACCAGGCGTCATAGCAACCCCTATTTCGGAAAGCATCCTTTTACAAAATTCGTTGCTATCATCAGTCAGATGGGAGACATTCGCGTAAATGTAAAATGCACCGTCAACAGGCGCAAATCGTTCCAATCCCGCATTGGGAAGTTTTTCTAAAAGAATATCTCTATTTATTCGATACCGGGCAACGTTTTCATTTAATTCATCCATACAATCAAATACTGCAACTGCAGCCATCTGAGACAAAGAGGGAGGTGATATATATAGATTTTGGGCGAGGCACTCTATAGAACGTATCATGCTTTCTGGTATGACCATCCATCCCAGACGCCATCCAGTCATAGAGAAGTATTTTGAAAAACTATTAATTATAATTACATCAGTGCCATAGCTCAGTGCAGTGCTGGCTTGTTCGCCATAAACAATACCGTGATATATTTCATCTGAAATTAAACGGGTCCCCCTACGATCGCACCAATCAACCAAATCACGCATACCAGACGAAGAAATCATACTCCCGGTTGGATTGGAAGGACTAGAAATTATCAGGCCGTCAAGATTTTCCGACAATTTATCCAATACCTCCCGCTTCAATTGGAAATGGCTCTTAGAATCAACAGGGACTTCTACCACTTTAACGCCCAAAGACTTGAGCATATTCTTGTAGGCAGGGTAGCCTGGAGTGGCCATACCAACACAATCACCTACATCAAATGAACTCAAAAAAGAAAGTAACAATCCGCCAGAGGAACCAGAGGTAATAACGATACGCTTTGGATCGGGATTAACTCCATAAGTATCC
>Ga0209089_10002100_pt1 | contig 17823 bp, 19 predicted proteins | sample ArcticOcean_MG_C_FD_187431 | JGI IMG/M metagenome (GOLD analysis project Ga0209089, IMG submission 187431) | Marine microbial communities from western Arctic Ocean - ArcticOcean_MG_CB2_150 (SPAdes) (version 2) | ecosystem: Environmental > Aquatic > Marine > Oceanic | place: Arctic Ocean: Canada... | reverse complement strand
TACCAGTTACTTGACATACCTTTGCCATAACGACTACCTTTACTAAATTCTAAAAAGGGCAAATTATACGCAAAAAATAGCTGTTTTTTTATATAAATTTATTTACTTTATTTATAAAAACTGTATCATACCAATCTTTCGGAGGGATGGCAGAGCGGTTGAATGCACTGGTCTTGAAAACCAGCAAGGGCTAATACCCTTCCAGGGTTCGAATCCCTGTCCCTCCACCACGCAACCCTTTATCAAGCCTTTTTGCAGCAACCTTTATACGTATTAAACCTTATTAAATAAGGATTATTGCTATCTTACTACTATCTACTAATATCTACTAATATCTACTGACATGTACACTTTATGTGTATATAATTGTGTATATAAAGTCAATTTCATCATAATTATTAACTGCTATATACACAATGTTAACTAACACTGAAGTTAAAAATCTAAAGATAAAAACAATAATTTACTATGCAAAAGACTCACATGGATTAAGATTACAAGTTAATCCTTGTGGCTCTAAGATATGGCAACATAGGTTTAGAATTAATGAAGAAGGCAAATTAAAAGGTAAGATTAGAAATGCAATTAGTGAATATCCTGAAACTTCACTTCAAGACGCAAGAGAGTGGAGAGATGCAAACAAACGATTACTTAAACAGGGAATTATTCCTCCGAAAGTTTACAATTCAATCACCAACGATAATCAGAATAAGAGCACTTTCAAAGATTTGTTTGATATGTGGTATGCCAATCAAAAAGATGGCTGGACTTATGACTATGCTATCGATACTCAACAAAGAGTAGATAAACATTTGTTACCTTTGCTTGGTTATAAACCTATAACAGAGATTAACACCAAGACAATGAGAGATTTATTGTTGGGTATTCAAGAAAAAGGAACCATAGATACCCTCTATAAAGTTAAAAGCATAGCATCAAGGATATTTAATTATTCTATTGGAATGGAAATAAGCGAAATTAATCCAGTTAGCAACTTACCAAATGATATCTTCAAAAAGAAGTTAGAAAAACATTATGCTTCTGTCACCGAACCAAAAAAAATTAAGTGGTTACTAGTTATGCTCAAAGACGTTAATAGTTCACTACCCGTAAAGACAGCTTTAGAGTTAGCACCACATTTGCTTCTTAGACCAGAAGAATTAGCTGGATTGAAATGGTCAGAGATTGATTTTGAGGATAGAATTATTAGGATCTCCGCTGAAAGAATGAAGATAAAAAAGAAAGCTCATCTTATTCCTATGAGTAATAAGGTCATTGAAATATTGACTATTCTTAGTAAGGCTAATTTAGATTCAACCTTTTGTTTTCCATCATTAAGAAGCAAGAGTCGGCATGTAACAACGAACGCTTTAAGGTTGGCTATTCGTTCAGCAGGAATAGATAAGGAAACATTTACTACTCATGGGTTTAGACACATGGGATCAACTAGACTTCATGAATTAGGTTATAACAAAGATGTGATAGAGAGTCAGTTAGCTCATGAAATAGGTGGTGTTAGGGGTGTTTACAATCAAGCACAGTATTTAGAGGATAGAAAGGTTATGATGGAAGATTGGTCTAACTACTTAGACAATCTACTTACAGAATAATTCTTAGCTTGAATGTCTTTATATCCTTTACCTCGAGTTTTACCTAGATAAGATAATCTATAAATTACTTTTCCTCTCTGCTCCTTAAAGTCCTTTTTCTTCTTATCTATGAAATAGAAACAACCATCATCATCAACATGCTTCTTCTTTGGGATCCAAAGTCTTCCATGCTTGTACCATTTAGCTTTGATAAGTTGAAGTAATGCTGATGGATGTTGAATCTTATTACCATCAAGAAACAAAGCTACATGATAATGTTGCTGCTTCGATTCCTCTTGCTCTCTCACCCACTCATGTCCAATATCTTTTATGCGACGATACTTTTTAAGTTTGAATAGCTTTTCTTTTAGCCGATTGAGAAAGACAGAGATAGTATGATTATCCCCAGAGTATTCATCCAGGCTTAAATCAAACCTTACAACCAAGACTCTTCCAAACTTAGCTAGACAAATATCTAACTGTTCAACTGACTTTTCAACAATAACTGGGAAAACACCTAGCTTTTCGTTAGAAAAAATAAATAGATCTTCATCATTGTATTTATGGAAGCAATTGTAATGCTCCTTCATTCTGCTTTTAGTTTTAGTTAGCATAGTAATTCCTCTATAAGATATTATGAAATACCGTCAATTAATACTTGCCCCTAAGCGTTGCTTTTTCTATTAGTTAAATAGACTTAGGGGTTTGTATTTAGTTAAAGATAGGGGTGTGGAAACCGCTTATCTTTTAGAGTCATCTTTACTAACAAGGTTGTCTATATATTGCTCTAGCTTCCTTGCTGATTCCTCAATTACAGAGGAATACGAGGGTGTTTGAGAAGACTTATTAAGTAGGTCAACCTCACCTTCCACTAAGAACTCTCGAAGCTTGTATTCCCCTACGAAGTTAGACAGTTGTTTTTCACTAGAAAAGAAGTGATGCTTAACTTTCTTGCCTTTACTCTTCTCGATTAATATCCAATTGTATTTATCAGTTGAGATAGAGAATTTGGCATCAATAACTTTAGTCATTGTCACCCTCCTCATCTCTTGCATCTACTCTTGATTGTAACCACGCATCTACTTCTGTTCTTAACCAACCAGAACCACGCTCACCTAATTTGATTTGCTTAGGGAAAGTCCCTTTACTTGCCAACTTATAAACTTGTGGAACACTGACATTGATTTCTTCTGCTACTTGTTTTACTTTTAATACTTTCGTCATTTATCTCTCCTCGAATAAGGATTGAAGGGAATCGCCTGAATTACAGACGATAAAGATTTACGCTATGATTGGCGTTTGCAATTAATGGTATCCAGATAGCCTACTTTCAAGGCAAGGGCATTAGAGGGCAACTAGGGAGATTCTTCCTTTGTAAATAAAGGATGCTGTAGCCACAAGATTGGTGTCCTATCTAGTAGGATTATTCCGTTCTATACAAGGATTTTACCATATATGTAGAATATAAATAATATAGATATCAGGTTGAGAGTCAATTAATTTACCCCACTTTCTAGGCTTTGATATGAGCTTGTTTGGTGTTTGCTTGTCTTACAGATTAAGTCTTTAACATACCCGAGCTATGACCCTCAGAAGTGTGTGAGTTGGAGTAGTTTCTTCATACTAGGATTGTATATCAACTTGGACTAAAGTCCAAACTTCGTTTCATCTGTGAGGGAGGGGTTATTAATAGTTAGCCGAGTTAAATGAGCCTCTCCCGTAACATTCAAAGTCTGTAAAAAAATAATTGGTTAGTCCTATCAAAAAGCTCTAAGATTAGTATTTACTTCGTAGTCTACTTGATGTCTACTTTTGGAAATTGGACCAACAAATTTCTTGATTAATAAGTGGTCTGGATGTTTTTGATATTCATTCAATGATGACTTATTTTGAAATTCTGTATAAAGTACTAAGTCACATTCGCAGTCATTGGAAATGCTATTGATACCAACCTCTAAATAGGTTAGTCCATCGACCTTATTTTGCATGCCTTCAAGCATTTCTTTCATTTGATTTATTGAAGTGCTTCGTGCCTCTTGTTTTAATGTCCACATGACAATATGTTTAATCATTTCTTAAAATTCCCTTTGTTAGCTAATGATCTAAAATGCACACTTCTTTATCTTTGTTTACGAATAATGGAACATTTGGTAGATTGGTTCCTGAGCAAACACCGTCAGTGCATCTTCCGCTATTTGTTAAGTCAAATACAGAAGAGTGGTGCCCACACATTACCTCATTTTCTGACCACATCATAAAAGTACTATCTGATCGACGCTGAAGGGTTAGCCAGTGGTGAGGGCATTTATTTACATAACCATGAACAACCCCTTCTTTTAAAAATACAATCATCCTAAAGGCATCTTTTTTATCACCAAAAACAATCTCTTTAATTTGACCCTCTGACAAACTAGACAGATCGCATACTTTTTCACCTGGGGTTGGCGCATTTTTCATCTCACTCCAGTTAAAGTAAAGCTTAGACATTAGCTCAATTCAAGAGAAAAATCATAATTAAGAATCCAGGATTCTGAATTTTTAGAATCCTTTGTATACTCAATAATTAATGAGTTTTTAACGCCATATACAGCATCAGACTCTAAATACTCATCATCTGACGAATACAGCTCAGTAGTTACCGATTGATAGCCATCTGCTGAAATAATAAAGTGAATATGTGCCGGTCTAAAAGGATGACTTCCATAAATATTTAGAAAACTCCCTACTGGACCATCTGTTGGAATTGCATATGAGACAGGTTTGATAGTAGTAAAACTATAATTTCCATTTACATCAGTTGTTAATTTTCCACATAAGTTATGTTGATCTTGGTCATTATCTTGCATATGATAAAGTCCATTTGAAGCAGTTTGCCAAATATCCAAAGTTGCCCCAGAAATTGGATTACCTGACGTATCTAATACTTTTCCTGATATATAGACTTTTTCCCCATTGTCATCAGTTTGTATAAAACTTGATTCATTTTCAAGATCAGGGGCATTTTCTTGATAAAAAGGCCCAAGAACGCTAGACTCAGTTCCACCATTTACTTTTCGGTTATTGATTGAATCGACCAACATACTCACTCCTAAAATATCTGAAAATAGAATGAATTCATTTCTTGCGTTGTCACTAATTTTTGCACTATCTAATAAAAAATTTATTGCTGAAAACCATTCAGTTTCTGAAGGTTTTGTTTCCCTAATAAATGAATGTGCATGCTTAACAAGAGAGGTTAGTAAAAAACGCTCACGAGCATTCTCTGCTTTAGATATTCTTTCTATGACTGCATTTGTAAGATCAGCCTCATTAAATTCTTTCATAATAATATTCCTATTATTAAAACTAAGTTTTTTCTATTAGCACTGCTATCCCTTGACCAACTCCAACACACATAGTACAAATTGCATAGCGTTCATTTGTTCTATGTAACTGATTAACGGCAGAAATAATAAGTCTTGCTCCGCTTGCACCCAAAGGATGTCCAAGAGCTATAGCGCCTCCATTGGGGTTTACTTGTGTAGTATCATCAGACAATCCTAGGTCACGAATTACAGCAAGAGCTTGGGCGGCAAAAGCTTCATTTAACTCAATGATTCCAATATCTTTAATATTTAGTTTTGTTTTCGCTAGTAATTTTTTTACTGCTAGAGTAGGCCCAAACCCCATAATTCTTGGATCCAAACCAATCGATACAGAGCTTACTACACGAGCCAAAGGCTTTAGTTTATGTAAATTTATAGCTTGTTCTGATGCTAGTAATATAGCTGCAGCACCATCATTTACGCCTGAAGAATTTCCGGCTGTTACTGTTCCATTTGTTTTTACAATTGGTTTTAATGCACTCAACTTATCTAAAGATGTATTGGCTCTAGGATGCTCATCTAATGTGACATTTGTTGAATTACCACGACGATCTGTAATTGTCACAGGAGTAATCTCTTCGGCTAAATATCCTTTTTTTAACGCAATCTCTGCACGTTGTTGACTCATTAATGCAAACTTATCTTGATCTTCACGATTAATATTAAATTGTTCTGCAACATTTTCAGCAGTTTCAGGCATAGTATCAACACCATATTTATCTTTCATTAGTTGATTAATGAAACGCCATCCAATTGTTGTATCTTGCATAGATTGACTTCGAGAAAAAGGTGAGTCACCCTTTCCAATAACATAAGGAGCTCGAGACATTGACTCAACGCCCCCTGAAATAATTAAACTGGCTTCATTTGCTTTAATTGCTCTTGCTCCAATTGAAGTAGCATCTAGACTTGAAGCGCAAAGTCTATTTATTGTGACACCAGGAACTGAGACAGGAATTCCCGCAAGAAGCAAAGACATTCTTGCAACATTTCGATTATCTTCACCAGCTTGATTTGCGCACCCCATAACTACATCATCTAATAGACTCCAGTCAACGTGAGCATTCCTTTCTATAATGGCTTTTAAGGGTATTGATCCAAGATCATCAGCCCTAACTGGGGACAAACCGCCGCCTAGTCTTCCAAAAGGTGTTCTTACCCCATCACATATATAAGCATCTTGCATTAAGTCCCCTTTTTTGAAATTAATAGTTTCCTACGAACAGGAAAAATTTCAATATTAAAATAACTTGAAATAAACCCCCATATTCCTTTTGGAAATTTCAACATAACAATTACAGCTACTATCCCAAGAAAAATCATATAAATTGATCCAAAATCTGCCAGAATTTCTCTAAGTAAGAAAAATATTAATGCTCCAATTATTGGCCCCTCTAAAGTTCCTAGGCCACCTATTACAACAATAAAAATTATATTGACAGTCCAGTCCGAGACTGAAAATGCTGAGTCTGGAGAGATACGTAATTTATTTAAGTAAATAATAGAGCCAGCCATCCCAGCACCAAAGGCTGCAAATAGATAAACTGAGTATTTAATAAGTCGTTTTTTAACTCCTAAACTTTCAGCTGCAGTTTCTGAATCCCTAATTGCAGTTAATGCTAAACCCCATGACGACCGTAAAACAAAATAAATAGAGGCAATTACGCTAAGAGCCAAGATGAGTGAGATAAAATATAATAGCATTTCTCGATCGAATTTAGAATCTCCTAATTTTTTTATGATATTGATTGGTAGGCTCATACCAGAGCCACCACCCATAGTTGTTACTTGAGCAAAACCCAATCTATAGACCTCTGCTAGAACCCAAGTTCCAACTGCAAAATATGCACCATAAAGACGAAATAGAAGATAGGCCGAAGGTATTGCAAAAATTAAAGCAAAGACTCCAGAAAGAAGAATTGCAGCTAACGGATGAACCCCAAGATAAACTGTAAAGATAAAAAAAGCATAGCCACCTAATCCAACAAAAGCATGCTGTCCAATTGAAACTAGACCTCCATAGCCAGCTATTAAGTTCCATAATTGAGCCAGTACTAAATAATAACAAAATTCACTTACTAGTCTCATATCTGACCTTCCACCCCACCAAGGTAAAGAAACTGCCATGACTAGTAATAAGATAAAAATAACAATAAATATTTTTCTTAAACTCGAATTTTCACTTTCAAAACTAGACAAATTTTCAGCATTATGATTTTTATTTGTAAAGCTCATTCTTTAGTCCTTGGTTTTTGGAAAAAGCCCATTAGGTTTAATTGCCAAAATAAACAAAAATACTAAATGTCCTGATAAAACTTGCCAACCTGGATTAATGTTTGCGCCAATAGCCTGAGAAACCCCAATGATAATTCCGCCGGCCAAAGTCCCCCATAAGCTTCCTAACCCTCCAATAATTACTGCCTCAAAAGCGTATATAAGTCTCGCAGGACCTACAGATGGGTCAAAATTGGTACGCATACCCATAAAGATTGCAGCAAGTGCTGCAACTGCTAAAGCAACTCCCATAGCTAGTGCAAAGACATGGTTTCTATTAACCCCCATTAGTTCAACAACTTCTGAATTATCTGAAGTGGCCCTAAATACCATTCCCGTCTTGGTTTTGTAAAAAAAGAACTGTAAGCTAGTAATAACTGCAATGGAGGCTAAGAAAGCTATTAAAGGAAGCCATCCAATAGAGAGCGTATCTGATAACTTTAAGCTTAACGTATCAAGCTCGCCTGACAAAAGTCTCTGTGAATCTGCAGAAAAAATTTCAAAAAGAACATTTTGTATAATAATTGAAATTCCAAATGTCACTAAAATAACTGGCAGAATATCTTTGCCTAGAATTTGATTTAATATTACTTTTTGAAGAGCGTATCCAAAACAAAACATAATAGGGCAAACAATGAAAATACTTAATAAAGGATGAAGATTCAGGCTTTCTACACAAACTAGTGCAATAAATGCAGACAGAACAATTAAGTCGCCATGAGCAATGTTAACTAATCGCATAACCCCAAAGATTAAAGATAGCCCAGCAGCAAATAAAGCATACTGGCCACCCAATAAAGTTCCTTGCAAAATTGCATCTATCCAGCTCATCAGACTCCCTCCTCAATTCCAAAATAAGCTTGCTTTATTTCAGCTTGGGTCAGTTTTTCTGAATCACCTTGAAGTGAAATATTACCTTCTTGAAAGCAATAAACTCGATCAGAAAAGTTAATTGCTTGCTTAATATCTTGCTCAACTATTACAACGGTGACGCCTTCATCACATATTTTTGGAAGAATCTTATATATATCTTTGATAACTATCGGTGCAAGTCCTAAACTAAGCTCATCGCAAAGTAAAATACTTGGATTTGACATTAGAGCTCGACCAATAGCAACCATTTGCTGTTGACCACCAGATAGCTCAGTTGAATTTTGATTACTTCTCTCCTTTAAAATAGGAAATAATTCATAGATTCTTTCTAAATTCCAATGGCCAGTTCTCATACTTAGGCCTCCCATCATCAAATTTTCTTCAACTGAAAGTGATTGGAAGAGTTGACGACCCTCAGGTACAAGAGAGATTCCTAATTTTGCAATTACATCAGGATTAGATTTACCAATTGGGTTACCATTATATTTAATACTTTTATGGTTATTCTTTAGTAAGCCAGTAATGCTTTTTAGAAAGGTACTCTTGCCTGAGCCATTTGCACCTATTATTGCAATCTTTTCAGATTCTTGTATATCAAAATTAATACCAAAAAGAGCCTGAAAATCGCCATAGTGTGCAATTAAATTATCTGTACTTAAAAGGCTAGTACGCATTAGCTAACCCCTGTGTATAGTTCTTGAACAAGAGAGCTATTCATAATTTCATTTGGCTCTCCTTCAACAATTTTTTTTCCAAAATCTATAACCATCAACTTATCTACTACTGACAATAGTGCATTCAAAACATGCTCAACCCAAATAATTGTTACGCCTTGTTTTTTTATATTATTAATGATTTTGATTAACTCTTGACATTCAGGATCAGTTAAACCGCCAGCAATTTCATCCAAAAGCAGGAGTTTAGGCCTTGTAGCTAAGGCTCTTGCTAATTCAAGTCTTTTTCTATCCAGAAGGGTCAAAGTTCCTGCAAGATTATTAGCTTTTGATAATAAACCTAGATCATCTAAAATCAGATAGCAATCTGAATAACTTTCTTTATTTGATTTTCCAGCACCAAATTTACTACCTACTAAAAGATTTTCAAAAACTGTCATATTTTCAAAAGGATGTGGAATTTGATAGGAACGACCTATCCCATCTCTACATCTATTGTGAGGGGTTAGATTTGAAATTTCTTTATCGTAGAACCTTATACTGCCGCTGTCTTTTTTGACATCTCCAGTTATAAGATTAAATAGAGTGCTTTTTCCAGCTCCATTTGGACCCAAAACACCAAGCGCTTGGTTCTCAACAACCTCAAAATTGAGATTGTTTATAACCTTTAGAGAACCAAAGCACTTAGTAAGATTTTCTATCTTAAGCATAACAAACTAATCAATTGCTTCAGTTTTTCCGGTCAATGGAATCTCTGGAGCCATTCCGTTATAAGTTATAACTAAATCGTATTTATATTTGTCATTAACCAATCTCCACTGACCTGCTACTAATGGAGTTTTAGCAACATTTTTGACCGGCCCTTTAGACCAATTAATGTTTCCAACAATAGTATCTAAGTCAGTTTCTTGAATGGCTTTAGTAATGCTTGTTGGATTTGAAGGATCATCACTTCTCTCCAATACATCAACAGCAACTTCAAATAATGCATGTACAAAGCCAATTGGCTGCGTCCATTGTTTACTTGTAGCTGTGGAATATCCATCAGCAAGTTGTTTTGCACTCATACCATTTAAGGATGATTGAAATGGATGATTTGGTGACCACCATATTTCAGAAGATAAATTATGACCATTGTCACCAAGCGCTTCTAGTGCAGATGGAAATAAAATCGCTTTTCCAATCGATGCAACTTTTGGCTTAAAGCCTTGCTGAATAGCCTGAGTCCAAAACGTTGTGAAATCTGGTGGAATCATTACTCCAGTAATGATTTCAACATCATTATTTTTAAATGCATTAATGTAAGAACTAAAATCATCATTCATATTCTGATAACGCCCAGGGTCAGTAAGTGACATTCCTTTTTGTTCAAGAACAGGTGGAAAGCCAACAGTTTTGTCTCCCCATGCGTTTCCATCACCATCATTTGGGAAAAGTCCTCCAACATTACCATTCTGATTTACTTCATCCCAGAGAGCTGTGTAGTTTCCAATAACATCTTCTAGCCCCCAGAAAAAGTGGTAAGTATAATCAAAACCAACTTCTGGATTACCCCCTCTTCCTAAAAACCAAGGCTGCCAAGGAGCAACTGTTGAAATACAAGGTATTTCATTCACTTCGCATTGATCAGAAACAGGATTTGTTGTATCGGGCGTACCACCAACCAATATCATATGAACCTCATCTCTAAGAATTAACTCAGCGGCAAGCTCTGAAGCTCTGTTAGAGCTTGATTGGCTATCTTTAGCAATAATCTCAACTTGCCATTGATCTCCTCCAATTTGAATACCATTTTTTAGTTGCTCGCGAACTTCATCTAGAACATAATCATCAGCCTCGCCAAATCCTGCCAAAGGACCAGTTTGAGGTGATATATATCCAATCTTTATAACTTTATCTGCTGACAAAGCTAATCCTGATGTAAACATCAAAACTAGAGAAGTCAATAGGATAGTTAAGTTTTTTTTATAATTTTTCATTTTTTTCTCCTTTTATTATTTATGCTGAACTTTATTATTCAAGTTCAACTTTATAGCTTGCAGTAGTTTTTAACGCTACATCATCAAGCGTTACATTTGGTGCTAGCTTTACTAGAACCATTTCTTTCTTTCCATTTTTTTCCTTAAATCTAAAAACAGCTAAATCTGAAATAACAGTGTCAACTACACCCAAAGCAGTTAATGGTAAAGTGCACTGTGGAACAATTTTTGATTGTCCATCTCTACTAGAATGTATCAAAGTAATTACTAATTTTTTAGCGCCTTGTGCAAGATCCATAGCGCCGCCAACTCCAAGTAATGGCTTTCCAGGAATAGCCCAATTTGCTAAGTTTCCTGACTCATCAACCTGCAAGGCGCCCATAACTGCAACATCGATATGCCCACCTCTAATCATTGCAAATGAATTTGCACTATCAAAATAGCTTGAGCCAGGAATTGCTGTTACTGGTATTTTTCCAGCATTGACTGGATAATCCATTGCGCCTCCACTTTTTGGTTTAGGGCCCACTCCAAGCATTCCATTTTCCGTATGAATAGTAATGTCATCATCCGGGCTAATTAAATCAGCAACTAGGGTAGGAATGCCAATTCCAAGATTTACAACATCTCCAGCAGAAATTTCTGCAAGTGCTGCTTTTGCGATATTTATTCGACTTTCATCAATTTTTTTTTCACCACTATTAATTGACATTGAAGTACCTAAATCTTCAGGTTTTAACTTAGCCTCAATAAGGTAATCAACAAAACATCCTGGGGTATGAATCGCATTGGGATCTAAATCACCAAGAGGGACTATTTCTTCTACCTCAGCAATTACAATATCTGCTGCAGTAGCGGCACTAGTATTAAAATTACTTTCAGTCATACGATATTGAAGATTTCCAGCAGTATCTCCCTTCCAAGCCCTTATCAGTGCTACATTTGCTCTTAATGGGTGTATTAAAACCATGTCTTTACCACCAATATTGCGCTTTTCATATTTTTCAGCGATAACTGTATCAACAGAAGTAGGCGTATAAAAACCTCCTAAACCAGCTCCTCCTGCTCGTAGTGCTTCGGCTAAAGTACCTTGGGGCAATAATTCCACTTCAAGCTCGCCAGACTGATAAGCACTTACAACTTCATGATTGCTTGTAAAAAAAGAACCAATAGCCTTTTTTAATTGTCCATTTCTTAATAGTCTTCCCCCTCCCAAGCCTGGCTCCCCAACATTATTACCAATATATGTAAGCTCTTTAGTCTCTGTATTGGCAAGAGCATTTAGAAGGTGGACAGGATTACCTGTCATCCCAAAACCACCTACAACAATGGTATCGCCAGTATTAATTTTTCTAGCTGCTTCTTCAAGTGTTATTTGTTCTACTTTTTTCATAATCAAATATTTAAAATCTAAATCTGTTGTGGGGAGGCGCCAATGTAAGCATTCTCGAGAAGTTTTTTTAATTTTCTTTTATCAACTGACTCAGGATTGTTTATTGGTTTTTCTAGAGAAATATCAACAGCTTTATCAAGATCTGACTGTTGAACTCCTATATCTTTTAGGGAGTTTGGAATTTTTAAAGAATTTAATAGATTAAATATTCCTTCTGATGCATTATCTACATTCATAGCTCTAGCTACTTGTCTAGTTCCCTCTGAAGTTGCATTAGCATTAAAAGCTACTGAGTGCGAAAGTAAAATAGCGTGAGTTTCAGCATGGGGAGTATTAAACGACCCACCAAATGTATGGCAAAGTCTGTGATGAAGCCCTGTAGTGCCTGTACCTAAAGAAGCTCCTGCCATTAAAGATCCATATAACAATTTTGCATGCGCATCAATATTTTTTGGATTTTTTATGATTAATGGGAGGCCTTCAGATATAGAGGAAATAGCTTGAATAGCCATACTAGAAACAATCGGATTTGGTTTATCAGTTGCAACATTTACAACTGCTTGAGCTAAAGCATTCATTGCACTTGCCGCTGCGAATTTTAATGGCATGCTCAAAGTTAGCTCAGGATCATATATAGTTAAAATTGGGACAGCCTCGTTGCTTCTAGATGTTATTTTTCTATTTCCTTCTGTATACGCCCATATATTGGTCATTTCAGATCCTGAATATGATGTTGGTATCACAACATTATCTATCAAATATTTAACCGCTAAAGCCTTCCCAAGGCCAATGGTAGAACCACCACCAATTGCAACTGTGCAGTCCACATCAAGAGAGAGTGCAATTTTTTTGGCTTGATTTAAAGTTTCAATAGGGACATGCATCTTTGCTTTATCAAACACGCCAATACATTTACTTCCAAGCATTTTTGCTATTTGTTGACCTATTTCAGAATGCCCGGGCCCTGTAAGAATTAAAACCTTTTTTTTGCCAAGTAAATCTAACTCTTCAGAAAGGGTGCTAAGGCTTCCTAAGCCAAATTTAATATTCCAGGGGAGGCTGCTATATTCAAAGTTCATTTTGTACTTATCCTCTTATAATTATCTTTTATAAAAGGGGGGTATTTTAGCGTCTACATTTACCCAAACTGATTTTGCTTCAGTGTAATCATGCATTGCCTCAAATCCCATTTCACGGCCATAACCAGATTTTCCAATTCCTCCAAATGGAGACCCAGGATTAACTCTTTTATAGCAATTAATCCAACACATTCCAGCCTGTATATTTTTCGCAACAAGATGTGCCCTCTGAAGATTATTGGTCCATAAGCCGCTTCCAAGACCATATTCACTATTATTGGCTATCTCTATAGCTTCATCATCATCACTAAAAGTAGAAATAGTTACAAACGGCCCAAAGACCTCTTCTTGGCAAACTCTACTATTTGGCTCAACTCTCATGACAGTTGGTTCAATAAAGTTTCCAGCTTCAAAACCTTCAGGAATCTTTCCACCTGTTAGAAGCTCTCCACCCTCTTCAAGAGCAATCTTTACGTAATTTAAAACTCTTTCTTGGTGCAATCGAGAAGTTAAAGGCCCCATTTCTGATGATGAATCAAGAGGATCACCCAACTTAATACTTTTAGCGAGAGCAATAAATCTTTCTGTAAATTCATCAGCAATTGATTCATGGAGAATTAACCGAGAACCTGCAATACACGCCTGCCCTTGGTTATGAAAAATAGCAAAAGCACTACCGCCAACTGCAGCAGGAATATTTGCATCCTCAAAAACTATATTAGCTCCTTTTCCTCCAAGCTCAAGTTGAACACGTTTAAGATTTCCAGCTGAATTTTCAACAATCCTTTTACCAATCTCAGTTGAACCAGTAAAAGATATTTTGTCTACATCTTGATGTTTTGATAAATGCTCACCAGCAACACTCCCCTTTCCTGGCAAAATATTGATAACTCCTGGTGGAAATCCAACGTCTACTGATAATTGTGCGATTCTAAGCGTGCTTAAAGGGGTTATTTCAGCGGGTTTCATTACAACTGTATTGCCAGCAGCAAGAGCTGGACCAAGCTTCCATCCAGTAAACATCAATGGAAAATTCCAAGGAACGATTTGACCTACAACGCCAATTGGCTCTCGAGTCACATAATTTAAAAATCCTGGCTCAACAGGCGGGACTGAGCCTTGAAATTTATCAGCCATACCTCCAAAATATCTATAAGTGACAACAGTTCTTGGTATGTCAAGGCCAAGGCAATCATTTACAGGATGTCCTGTATCCATGCTTTCAAGTTTTGACAGATAGCTGGAGTCTTTTTCAATAGCATCGGCAAGCTTCAATAATAAGTGCCCTCGATCCATTGCTGACATATCTCTCCATGAAGGAAATGCCTCTCTTGCGGCAATCACTGCTTTATCTATATCCTCTTCTTGTGCTTCAGATACATTAGTTATTACAGAATTGTCAAAGGGATTAAGAACCTCAAAAGTCTTTCCAGATTGAGACTCTACAAACTCACCATTAATAAATAGTTTATTTTGAATATTCATATTATATAAATTAGAATTGAACTGGGCTCATTGGCAATTTACCATCTGCGTACCAACCCGGTAGCTCAGGATTAGCATTTTCCCAGACTAGCAACATAGAGCGCTTAGGAGAATATCCAGTATGCCTACAATCAGCCGGCATAGCTGCAATATCACCCGCCTTCATGATTACTTTTGCCCTAGGTTGTCCAGTTGCATCGTTTTGAATTGACCAGTCAATTTGATCACTCATTTGAAAAAACCACTCTGCCCGATCATTGCCATGTGCTATTGGAAGAATATATTCTTCAGTAGTAGGACAAAATAAACTCTCTTTACAAACTGATGTAACAGATGGATTCCAAGTTACGTCTGAACGACTAAGAAATGCAAACAAATTGAATGCGTTGACTTCTTCTTCAAACCCAGGTTCAGCATAAATTTCTGGAGTGCTTTGTGAGACATCTGCAAAAGCTCTATTTTGTTTATAGCCATTCTCATCAGTTCTAACTTCAATATCGCCTGGAACACCTGGTTGTCTTTGGCTTACCTGGCGTTGACGACTAATTGCTTCAATATTGCTTCCATTTTTTTGACCAATCCATTTTTGACCAGTTTCAGCTGGAGCAGCAAATGGATCAAAACCTTCATTAGTCCAATCTTCCAGTATTAATTTAAATGTTGCTAATATTATTGGTGTATCAAATACTTCTAATAAATCAAGATTTTGACTTTGTAAATCTTTGTTATATGTTCCTGCAAACATTTCTACACTTCCATATCTGTTTGTAGTTCCAAAGACACTATCAAAGTTGACAGTTCCATAGAAAAAACCCCATGCAACATCTCTCATTAAAGCTCTAAGAAATGCATCTGCAGAAATTATATGGGACATTTTTGTATTATTTGCTGTCCAACTAATATGAACAAAATAAGCATCACGTCTAAATGAAAAACTACCCAGTTCAAAAGATTTGTATCCGTTAATTGAATCTGGCTGTGATTGTTTTACGTTTTTTGAACTCATTCAATATCTCCTCAGTTATGAATAACAAATTTCTGACCACTTCTCAACAGTATGGTCACCTTTTATTGTTTGTAGCATTACAACTCCTGGATTTCCAGAATTACTAAATTTATAGGCAGCACCCTTAGGTAATAAGGCCTGATGTCCATGCTTAAGAACAATTCTTCCCATTTTTTTACCTACAGGCTCTTCGTTCAGTTGAATTGAGCCTTCCTTGTCTTCTGGTGCAAAAGTTTCATGATTATTTAGCTTTACTAAATGAACCTCTAATTCACCATCCATACAAACTACAAACTCATCATGTGATGCTGTAAACCATTTTGAATCTCCTTCTGTTCTGAGTGCTTCAATGACGTACTGTAAATTCATCGCAACAGCCACTTTCTCATAAGGCTTGGACATGTTTGCTACTTCAAAAATATTTGAAAACACATACGCCTTAGGATCATCATCTATAATCTCTATTGAACCCTTTTCGTACTTATCTAAAGAGCCAAATATTGTTTTTTGTGTTGACATGATTTTCTCCTATATTTATTCATTATGAACTTTTGTTCGCATTATAATACCAATATTATTGAGATGATTGCCCCTAAATGAAAGACATAATTAAAATAAATGTCATAATAGAATTTTTAATTTATCCTATACTCAAAAAAAAAAATGAATAAAATATAATTATGCAAAAGATTATTACACCCACAGATAATGAATTTATCAGCTCTCTTGAAAAGGGTTTAAGAGTCCTCAAAACATTCTCTCAAAACAGAAGAAAAATGACTATATCCGAAGTCGCTGAGTATAGCAATATGTCTAAGGCTGCATCGAGGCGATACTTACTTACTTTTAATGCACTTGGTTATATCAATGTTGAAGGTCGCTATTTTTCTCTTACTGCAAAAATCCTAACTTTCAGTGCTATGTATTTAAATTCTGACTCTCTAGCGGATGTGGCAACCCCTTATTTAAGTGATTTAACCTCTATGGTTCATGAATCAAGCTCTATTTCTCAGCTTCAGGGTGATGATATTATTTATATCGCTAGAGTGCCAACTAAAAAAATTATGTCTATCAATTTGCAAGTTGGGGCAAGGCTTCCAGCCTGGATTACATCGATGGGCAGAGTTCAAATGGCCTATCTTGATCAGAAACAACAAAATGAAATGGTCGATCGTGTAACTTTTGAATCTAAAACCGCTAAAACAATTAAAACAAGTATAGCTTTAAAAGAGGAGCTCAAAAAAGTCAAAAGCCAAGGATATGCCTTAGTTGATCAAGAAATTGAGGAAGGAGTTATATCTATTGCTGTCCCTATTTTCAACCGAAATAACAAAGTTATCGCTGGCCTAAATATTGCAGGAAGTCCATCTGTTTATAATAAGAAAAAGCTTGTTAAAGAGATTCTGCCAGCTTTAAATAATACTGCTGAGCTTATTAGATCTTCAAATCTATCTTCTTAAGAAAGTCAACCTGAGAACAGTTAAGTGTTTGTGCCTGTTTTAGCAACCAACTTAATCACTGTTGGAGCAAGGTTCTCAACTGGACTAATCCATAACTCTTGTAACTTGAGACGAGGGTAAGTGTACTTAGCTATCTCTTTGTAACAGTTAATCCTTTGGTCAAGGCAAACTCTAAGAGCAACGATGTATACTTTGAGTTAAATACTTTTTGATAAACAAGTCATGAATGTTATGCACTTTGCATGACTTGCATGACTTAAAAAGCTAAAATAATAATTCAACTTGAACTAAAGTCCAAACTTCGTTTCATCTGTGAGGGAAGTATTATTAATACTTAGCCGAGTTCAATGAGCCTCCCCCCGTACCCTTCAAAGTCTGTATATATGCGAGGGATAGTAGATTTTTCTACCTATATGGAATATATAGAATATTATTCTAGTAATATCAATGACTTACATTGAATTAGATATTAATTAGTTATTATATAAATAATTAGGTAGCAATTTCATTTGTGTATACAATTGTGTATACAATTATTTTTATTAAGTTAACTATCCTTTATCAGTAAGTGTTATAGCTTATTCTTCGACGGTCTGTCCCTCCACCATTAAATTACAAAGAATTATGAAATCTTTAAAAGATAAGA
>Ga0209089_10002097_pt1 | contig 17843 bp, 17 predicted proteins | sample ArcticOcean_MG_C_FD_187431 | JGI IMG/M metagenome (GOLD analysis project Ga0209089, IMG submission 187431) | Marine microbial communities from western Arctic Ocean - ArcticOcean_MG_CB2_150 (SPAdes) (version 2) | ecosystem: Environmental > Aquatic > Marine > Oceanic | place: Arctic Ocean: Canada... | reverse complement strand
TAGTTAGAGAAATTCGATCAAGATAACGACATATCTATTATTATTTCCCATTCACTTTTTGTAACAGGTTGAATAGATAATCTAGATCTATTTACTAAAACCATGTTTTTCAATTTCGGATTGCTTTTGACAGATTCTAAAGTTACTATATTCTCTAATTTTTTAACAGGCTTTATGTCGAGCATGAACCATCTTGTATTATCAGAAGTGCTTTTTGGATCGTAATATTTATGTGTTTTATCTAATGCAAAATGATCTGGATATGGCTCTGATATTACTTCTGCTAATGCTACTATATGAGGGATAGAAATATTTGAATGATAAAACAGTATTTTGTCATTAATTTTTATTCTGTCTCTAATAAAATTTCTAGCTTGATAATTTCTTATTCCTTCCCATTGTGTTTTATTATCTTCTACGAGGTCGTCATAAGAATAATCTGATGGTTCTGATTTAAATAGCCAATAATTCATATTATGTATGTTAAATTTATATAGATAATATTGTACATTAATTTTCCATAATATTACCTATTGTAGAATTCACGAATAGTATGTTATAATTTTTCATGTTAAATATTTCACAAAATTGGAGTTATATTATAAATGGAAGCTAAAAGCGAAATCACAACAAGTAATTGCATTTGTTATTGGGTTATTGAAGAGCCTTCCGGATCTAAGAGTATTGGTACATGTAAAAAATGTGGCAATACAAAAGAGTTCTTTAATTACACAGACACTTCAGTTTGGTCTTCAGAATATAATTACGATACTATCACCGATAATAATATCACCGAATAAAAAATACTATTGATCATCTAAATAAATCATCTTTTTTATCCCTTAATATTAGTTTAGATCCTTTTTCTGAGAAATTAAATTTTATACCTCTTATTAAAACTGCAGGTATTTTATTTGTTTTTTTCATTAGAATTTCTGCTCCTCCTGCCAACTCATCTACTATGCAAATTTGTGTGGAATTTAAATTTACTCCAAATACATCCTTTTCATTTTTATAATCATTAATAGGGTTAATTCCATAACTACCGATTGATATATTAGTTTGACCAATTCGCCACGGTCTTCCAAAAGTATCGCTAATTATAATACCAATATTTTTCAAATTTAATGTATTAATTAATTTTCCATGTATTATTTTTGCTGTTAAATCAGGGTTTTCTGGAAGTAAAGTGACATGATTGTCTCCATCAACATTTGAATGATCTATTCCTGAATTTGCACTTATATGCCCTATTTTATTTTCTGTGATTATTATTCCTCTTCTTTCGTCTATTTTGATTATAGATTTACTTTCATCTAGAATCACTTGAATTAATTGAGGGTTTTTATTTAATTTCTTTCCTAATTTTAATGCTTTTATATTAGGCTTGATTGTATTCAAATTAATAATTCTATGTTCGGATTTAGATATAATTTTTTGAGTAATTACTAAAACGTCATTATTTTTTAATTCTTCTTCAGATTTTGTTAAAGAATTAATTAGAATTTGCGAAATATCATCACCTGGTATTATTTCAGGAATATTTAAAAGTGGGATAAATATTATTTTATTCATTTTTTTATTGGCTTCAAAAGATTATACTTAATAATTATTTAATATTTGTAGTGTAAATAATAGTAATGAATAATGTTAAATCTTTAGATATAGTGATATTAGCTGCTGGCAAAGGTACTAGGATGAAATCTCCAGGCTTACCTAAGCCTTTACATAAACTAAATGGCATCCCATTAATTCAATATCTTATTAATAATATTCCCTTATCAAAATTTGATAACAAATTAATAGTTGTTCCTACTAATCATTCTGAAATTAAAAAATCATTATCAAACCTTTCATTCAAATTTGAATATATTAAACAAGAAGAACCTAAAGGCACTGGAGATGCTTTGTTATGTACTTTGAATAAATTGAAATCTGATAATGTAATTGTTGTTAATTCTGATACACCCCTTATAAAACATGACACATTTTTGAATTTAATTGATGTTCATAATAAGAATAATTCAATTATTTCAATATTAATTGATGATTTCAATGATCAAATCCCTGGTAATTATGGAGTTGTAGAAAAATCAAGTGAAGGGAATATTATTTCAATAAAAGAAAAATCATCAATTAATAACAAAAAAAATAAACAATTCAATGTAGGCTTATATTGTTTTAATTTGAATTGGCTAAAGAAAAATATTAATAATTTAAGAATCTATGATGGTGAAATGTATATCACTGAACTTGTTGATATTGCAGCCAATCAAGGCATTGATATTAATCATTTACAGCCTGCAAGTAACGATGAATCATTAGGTATTAATAATAAATATGAATTAAGTATAGCTCGAAAAATAGCTAAAAAGAGAAAAAACATTGATTTGATGAATAACGGAGTTAATATCATTGATCCTGATAATACTTATATTGATTTTAATTGCCAAGTAAAATCAGAAACTATTATTTATCCGGGGACAATAATAAAATCTAATTCAATAATTGATGAAAATTCTGCTATCGGGCCAAATACAGAAATAATAAATTGTATAGTTAAAAAAGATACAATAATTAAACAATCAGTCATCAAAGATTCAGTAATTGGTTCAGAAGTATCAATCGGGCCATTTAGTCATATAAGAAATAAATCAATAATAAAAAACAATGTTGATATAGGCACAAATGTAGAAGTAAAAAATTCAACAATTAATTCTAATAGTAAATTAAGCCATTTTTGCTATATAGGCGATACTGTTATTGGAGCGAATGTAAATATTGGAGCTGGTACGGTAACTTGTAATTATGATGGAATTAAGAAACATAGTACAATTATCAAAAACAATGTATTTATAGGATCTGGAAGTATGTTGATTGCCCCTTTGGTAATTCATGAAAATGTTACAATTGGTGCGGGATCAGTTGTAACAAAAGATATAGAGAAAAACCAATTAGCATATGGTGTTCCTGCTATAAACAGAAATAAGACTCAACTCTAAATTATTTATCTAATGAAATAAGAAGAGGGGCACTTGCTGTAGAACCTTCACCACCTGTGGCTAACACAGTATAGATACCAGGGCTTAGATTTACTATTGATTCAAGCTTGAAGGCACCAGAATTATTTGCACTACCGCCACCTAGTATTTGAGAATTATCTTTGTTTAGCACTACAGATATAATGAAATTTTCACTTGGCATAAACCCAGAGCCATATGCAACCGTAGATCCGTTAGGTACAGCCGCAGCAACTATCAAATTAGCATCTGGTGAAATTAAATGTGATGGGATCACTTGTTTGCTAATAAGTTTAATTGCAGTACTTGATCTACTGTTCATTGATCCTTCAGATAATAAAGTATAAATAGTTCCTTCAGTAAGTTGAGATTTTATTTTAGGATTATTTGATAATGGCTTAGTTTTAAGTGTGAATGATCCACTTTCAGTTGACACGACAGTTCCGATAATTGTTTTTAGAGTATCAGATAGTTGTATTGAAATTGTGATAGTTTCCTGAGAAGAAAAACCAGATCCCCATATTTCTATGGAATCTTCAGATGTGAATTCAGTATTGTTAATCGTTATAATAGTTGCTTGTGGTTGATGAGCATCTTTACCAATCGGTCCGGGAGTTCCAACAGGGCCTGGAGGCCCACTTATTCCTTGGATGCCAGGGATTCCGGGATCGCCTTGTTCTCCCACTCGTCCTTTTTCCCCATCGGGTCCTATGGGTCCAACCGGCCCTTCAGATGCACAAGCAGCAAGAATGAATAGAGAAATAATTAAGAAAGGTGCACTATATTTAAAAATTTTATTTTTTATTTTCAACATACAAACACTATTGGATAATTAATATTAGTATTTTAGGTCTTTAAAACTATATTTGTAATTTGTTTTACGTTGATTATTGTAGTATTTTCCAAAAAAAAAAGGAACTATAGTATTTAAACTATAGTTCCTTTTTTATAAAGTTTTGAATTATTCTGCAGCAGCAGTGACTTCTAAAGCAGCAACGGCTTGAGAACCATTTTCGCCATCAGCAACTAAAGTATAAACTCCAGCTGGCCAATCAGCAGCGATTCCAACAGTCATTTTTGCAGCACCACTTTCGTTAACTGATCCACCGACAAGGAATTTATCCATGCCACCTTTTGCAGCTATCGCAGTAATGGCAACAGAAGAACTTGCTCCAAAACCAGCTATCATAATGTGAGTATCTGTACCAGCAACAGCTGTTGTAGCAGACATTGATGTCGAAGAACCAGCGGATCCGTCAGAACCAGCTACTCCTTGTAAACCAGGAAGACCAGGAAGACCAGCGTCACCTTGAACTCCTTGTAAACCAGGAAGACCAGGAAGACCAGCGTCACCGGCGGAACCAGGAGATCCAGCACAAGCTATTAGGCTAATTGATAGTACTAAAACCAATGTGATTGATAGAAATTTTTTGTAATTATTTAACATTATTACCTCTTCTTGTTTATAATTAATAAAATTTTAATTATAAACAAACAAAAAAAGGAACTTAGGAGTCCCTTTTTTTGTTTGTTTATTGAGTATTTATGTTTAAAATACTTTCATGTTTTCGTGTGTTACTTAGACTCGCTAACTTTTAGAGCAGCAGCGGCTTTGCCTCCGCCTTCTCCTTCAGCAACTAAAGTATAAACTCCAGCTGGCCAATCAGCAGCAACTGTAACTGTTAATTCAACAGCACCACTTGCATTAGCTTCACCACCAACTAGGAATTTGTCCATTCCACCTTTTGCAGCGATAGCAGTAACAGCAACTTGGCCGTTAGCTTTGAATCCAGCGCCGTAAATGGAAGTAGATCCACCAGCAGTTGTTGCATCAGCAACTAAGTAAGTAGGAGGGCCAGGAGGACCGGAAGGACCGGCATCACCTTTTGCTCCTTGTAAACCAGGAAGACCAGGGTTACCAGGTAGTCCAGGGGCGCCTTGTACACCTTGTAAACCAGGCAAACCAGGCAAACCAGGGTCACCAGCAGATCCTTGAAGACCAGCTAAACCAGGCAAACCAGGGTTACCAGCGGAACCCGCAGGTCCAGCGCAAGCAAACAAAGCAAGGCTTAATAACAATGCTACTGAGAGCATAGATATTTTTTTAATTGTTTTATTCATTAATATTCCTCCTCATAATTCTTATAATAATCTTAGAAATAAATACTAAAATCGGATAAAGTTGATTATAATATATGTGGATAAATAATATTGGTACGAAGGAAATCTGTCAACCCTTCTGTTAAGTTTTTGAATGATTATTTAATTATTAGCTAAAAACTTAACAATTTATCTAATAATTAAACATAAGATTCAATCATTCAAATAGTATTAATATTCTTCTATCTAAGTTTTTTTGAGCATTATTAAGAGCCAAATTTGTTTCACTCGCCATTTTTGCTTTGTCTGAATTTTTGATTCTGTATTTAAATAACCAATAGCAAAATTTTTTATATTCATGAATGTTTAATTTGTGCCTATTAGTTATTTGTGCCTGACTTATAAATTGATCATAAAGTAAATTTAATTTTTTACCGTATATCTCTTCATAAAAACTCTCTTCTTGTTTTATATAATCTAAAGTATTTTTTTGATACTGTATTAATTTATAATGGTAAATGAAATTTTCGATGATGATCCCATAATAGTAATTTCTCATTTGACTTAGTTTTGTTTTGGAGATTTTGGTTTTTAAATATGAATAACTTTCAATACTTGGTAATAATCCTGTAAATGTTACATTATTATAATCGTTTTTAGGTATATATGACTTTATAGCAGATACTAGTCTTTCAGTTAAAGTTATCCAATCAAATGCTTCATTATCAATCCAGTATGAGTATTTGTAGCCTCTGTAAAATTCTTCCTTGGTGACCCATAATACAATGCAATCAATGATTGCTTTGTGCCAATTATCACCGTTATGAACATTTTCACGTAAATCTTTTATTAAAGAAATCATTTTACGAATTTAACATTAATTGCCCAGTAGGACATTTTTTCACTTTTAAGCCACATCCGCATGGACAAGGGTCGTTTCTTTTGATCTTGTTAGAATTATTAGGATTTGTTACATTTGATTTTTCATTGTTATGTTTTGTAATATTACTTTTTACACTTTTAAATTCGGTATTCATAAGGCTTTTAGTAATAGTTACATTGATATTTTCAATTAATTCTTCGAATAAATTTAAACTTTCCTGTTTGAATGCCATTAGAGGATCTTTTTGAGCATATGATTGAAGGCCTATCCCTTGTCTTAAGTTTTCAATACTTGTTAGATGGTTTATCCAATAATAATCTATGATTTTCACACATAAATTTGAAGTTATCTCTAAAAAATCATTTTTTACAACATTTATAAATTGAAGTTTATTTGATTCATGATGAGTTTTCAGATTTTCAATAAATATATCTTCTAATTTAGATTTATTGAAATCACTAAAATTATTATTGAAACTATTGAATTCAATTCCGAAATAATTTTTAAATTCAATCTTAATTTGATTTTCTAGATTATTTTTGTTGTCATAATCTATTAGATTATCTGAGAAATTTTCAACTGTGTTTTTGAAGATTTGATTTATATTTGAATTTATACTGTCTTCTTCAAATAAATTTTTTCTTAGCGTATATATAATATCTCTTTGAGTATTGGTAACATCATCAAATCTAACTAAGTGTTTTCTGATGTCAAAATTATATGATTCTATTTTGACTTGGGCGTTTTCAATAGTTTTGGTAATCATTTTATTTTCGATAGGAACATCGTCTTCCAATCCGGCCCATTCCATAAACCCTTTTATTCTTTCACCTCCAAATCTATTCATTAATTCATCTTCTAGAGAAACAAAGAATCTACTACTTCCCGGATCTCCTTGTCTACCAGATCGCCCTCGCAGTTGATTATCAATTCTTCTTGCTTCATGTCTTTCGGTTCCAATAACATATAATCCTCCTAGATCAACAATTTGTTGATGGTCTAAATCCCAATTTTCTTTTGCAATTTCTTCTGATCCACCTAGAATTATGTCAGTTCCTCTTCCGGCCATATTAGTAGCTACAGTAACTGATTTGAACTTTCCTGCTTCTGAAATTACAGAGGCTTCTTTTTCATGATTTTTTGCATTTAAAATTTGATGAGGTATTTTTTCTTTTTTTAATAAATTACTAATTATTTCAGATTTTTCTATGCTCGTTGTTCCAATTAGGATAGGCCTGCCATTGGAATGTTCGTTTTTCACATCATTTATAACTGCTTTATATTTCGATTTCTCTGTTTTGAAAATATAATCTGTTAAATCATTTCTAACATTAGGCATGTTCGTTGGGATCGTCACTACTTCAATTCCATATATTTTCATTAATTCTTCTGACTCAGTTGCGGCAGTTCCAGTCATTCCGGACAATTTACTATACATTCTAAAAAAGTTCTGTAGAGTTATTGTGGCTTGAGTTATATTTTCACTCTGTATAGGGACTCTTTCTTTGGCTTCTATTGCTTGATGTAATCCGTCAGAATATCTCCTGCCAGGCATAAGTCTTCCTGTGAATTCATCAACAAGTATGACTTTCCTGTCGTTAACAACATAATCTTTGTTTTTTTCAAACATGATTTTGGCTTTTAGTGCGTTTTCTAAAAAATGTAAATCTTTAACATTATCTGTATCGTACAGATTTGAAATATTTAACGATGATTCAGATTTGTTGATCCCATTTTCAGTAAGGTAAACTGATTTGCTTTTTTCATCAATTTCAAAATCTGTTTCAACAATTAATACGTTAACTAAAGATGCAAATTTTAAATAATTATTATTATTATCAGAAGAGCTACCACTTATAATCAGAGGCGTCCTTGCTTCATCAATTAAAATGTTGTCAACTTCGTCAACAATTGCAAAATCTAACCCTGATTGTACTTTTTGACTCATATCATAAATCATATTGTCTCTAAGATAGTCAAATCCAAACTCACTGTTAGTCCCATATACAATATCGCATTCATAAACTTTTTTTCTTTCACTTTGTATAGTTTTTGGAGTACCGTCTTCATCAAAAAGAAGTATGTATGCATCATTGTTTTGTAAAAATCCTATAGTTAGCCCTAAAAAATCAAATACTTTCCCCATCCAACTAGCATCCCTTTTTGCTAAGTAATCATTTACAGTCACTACATGAACTTTTTGATCACAAATAGCATTCAAGTATGCAGGAAGTGTTGCAACTAAAGTTTTTCCTTCTCCTGTTTTCATTTCGGAGATATGACCTTCATTTAGAGCTAATCCCCCAATTATTTGAACATCAAAATGCCTCATACCTAATACTCGTTTAGAAGCTTCTCTTACAATTGAAAAAGATTTAATCAGAATTGAATCATCTATGTTTTTGGCAGTGCTTTTCAATTCTAAAGACATATTTTTCAATTCATCGTCCGTAAGTTCAGACAAATTAGATTCTTCTTCGTTTATTAAAGAGAGAATTTGGTTGCTTTTATTGATAAATTTACTATCATTATCTGGAAATAATTTTTTAAGGAATTTGTTCATTAATCACTTTTTATTGTTGTTGAACAATTCTCCTACAGAAGACCCTTCGTGAATCCTCTTTATAGCTTCACCAAATAAATTTGCAACTGATATTTGATTATATTTCTTGTATTTTTGATAGTCGTGAGGAATAGAGTCAGTCACAAAATACTTGTTAATGCTTAGGTCAGATAATTTTTGTATTGCATTACCAGAGAAAACTCCATGTGTTGAAGCACAGTATATATCTTTTACAAAATTTGATTTTAGTACATTTACAGAAGATTCAATTGTTCTGCCTGTCCCTATTTCATCGTCTACAATAAAAGCATCTCTTCCGGCTACATCTCCAATTAAGTGATGGGACATAACTTTTTCAGTATTATCATTTCGTGCTTTATCGATGATTGCGATTGGTGTTTTTAAGATTGTGGCAATTTCTCTTGCGATTTTCGCTCCACCAAGATCTGTGGCTACTACTACATAATCTTTTTCATCTTTCATTATGGTTTTCAATTTAGAAGCAAGAATTGTACTTGCTGTTAATTCATCTACTGGAATATTGAAAAATCCTTGTATTTGTCCTGCATGTAAATCTAGGGTAAGAATTCTGTTAGCACCTGAAACAGTAAGTAAGTCAGCTACTAATCGAGCAGTTATTGGTACACGTGGTTGATCTTTTTTGTCAGTTCTACCGTATGGAAAGTATGGTATAACTGCAGATATTCTACCTGCAGAAGCTCTTCTAGCAGCATCAATGAAAATTAATAATTCCATCAAATTGTCATTAACAGGAGATGATGCAGGTTGAATAATAAAAACATCTTTTTCTCTTATATTTTCTAGGATTCTAACAAATGTATTGTCATTGCTGAACTTAAATAGTTCAGCTTTGCCTGGTTCTATATTTAGATAGTCACAAATTTTTTTTCCAAATTTTGGATGCGCTGTTCCTGAAAAGATTTTTAATTCACCATAAATAGTTTTTTGCATTAATTTAATCTCTTAAGTTTGATAAATATTAAAGAACTAAATAAATTATAACACTTTATTTGAGTTGCTCTCTATTTAAAGTTGATAGAATAAATCATAAGATTTAATATACATATATTCAAATATTTAATGAGAGAAAAAATGGATGTTATAAAAAACACTTTTCCAATTACTACTAATATTACTTCTACTGGCAAATTAGAAATAGGAGGTTGTGACATTGAATCATTAGCGGAAAAACATCAAACACCTTTTTACCTTTATGACACTCACCATATAGAGCAGGTTTGTGACGAGTATGTTAATGAATTTAATCATATTTATGATAATACACAAGTCGTATACGGAGCAAAGGCTTTTGCTAATAAATCAATATTTAAAATAATTTCTGAAAAAGGATTAGGAGTTGACGTTGTTTCAGGTGGAGAATTAACTTTGGCAGTTTTATCTGGGATTCCTGCAGATAAAATATATTTTCATGGCAATAACAAGACTCCTACTGAATTGGAATTAGCACAAGAAGCAGGACTAACAAAAATTGTAGTCGATGGATTTTATGAATTGGAACTATTGAACTCATTATCTAAGAAAAATGGAATTGTTCAAGATATAATGATCAGACTTTCTCCAGCTATTGAACTTGACGAAAGAACTCACGAATATACTACAACAGGAATATTAGATAGTAAATTTGGATTTGCTATAGACAATGGAGATGCTGAAAAAGCTATAAATTTGATTTCTGAGTATGGAAATTTGAATTTGATTGGTATCCATTTTCATTTAGGATCTCCTTTATTCAGCACAAAACCGTATGAATTAGGAATAAGAAAAGTAGCTCAATTCATATCTAATTTTAATAATTTTGATTTACAAGAATTTAGCCCTGGAGGAGGATTCGCTGTGCCTTATACTCGCGAAGATTCCCCTCCTAAAGTAAAAGATTATGCTTCTGTAATATGTAATACCATGAATGACGTTATTTCTGAATTTAATTTACCCAAACCGAAATTGGTTATTGAACCAGGAAGAGCCATTACTGGACCAGCAGGAGTAGCTATATATACTGTAGGAGCAATTAAAAACATTGAAAATGTGAGGAAATTTATTTCAGTTGACGGAGGAATGGGTGACAATATTAGGCCAGCGTTATATGGCGCAAAATACGAAGCTATAGTGGTAAATCGTTTGTGGGATGAGAGACCTAAAGAGAAAGTAACCATCGTGGGTAAATATTGTGAATCAGGTGATATATTAGTTAAAGATATTGAATTACCTGAGATAAAATCAGGAGATTTAATTGCTATACCAGTCTGCGGAGCATATTCTACTTCTATGGCAAGTAACTATAACATGAACCCTAGGCCAGAAATTGTTTCACTTAAAGATGGCATGGATCAAATTATAAGAAAAAGAGAAACCTTTGCGGATCTATTTAAAATGGATGTATAGATTTGGGTAAAAATAATAATTTATTATTGAATTTGGGATTTTCAAAATTTATCAAAGATATATTAATGAATTTTGATCTTAAATCTATACCAAAACCTGTTTTAATTATAGGTTCTAGAGATGATGGAATTAACTCATTAGTGAATAATGTTGCATCTGGTTATTTGTGTTCTGAAATGTGCTTTTCAAATATCGATCAATGTAATATATGTAAACAAATAAGCAAATCTATTTATCCTGATTTTCATAAAATAGACAATGATAATGAAGATAAAATCAAATCTGAAGACATTGAGGATTATATTGTACGTAAATCGTATTCAAGCTCAACAAATGTGAGAGGTAAAGTTTTTGCAATAATGAATTCTCATAATATGACAAAACAAGCAATGAATGTATTGCTTAAATTATATGAAGAGCCGATGCCTGGGAACATATACTTACTTACTACCAACAATATAAATAACATACCAAAAACAATTATTTCCAGATGCGAGGTTTACACAATTCCAATTTTATCAAAAGATAATTTTGTAAATTTATGTAATACAGAAATCGGATTTTCTGATTCGAAATTAATATCGAAAATATGGTTTGTTGCGAGAGGAAAATTGAATCTTTCTAACTTGTTGATTAATGACATTAATCTAGCAGATGAATATTTATCTGAAATAAATAAATTTGTTAATTTTGTATCTTATCCTTTGAATATCAAAATCCAATCCTCAGATTATTATTTAGACATGCTCAAAAACGATTATTCAAAATTTGTTTTTTTAACTGAAATAACAATTCATATTATTAAAGATGTTATTTTATCTAGAAATTACCAATGTAATATTGATCCAATATTTGAATACTTCAAAAAGCGATTTGATGATTATGAAAATTCTAAATGTATTGAAATAATTGATACTCTTAATTCTTTTGATAAATATTATAATAAAAATGTTAATCCTTCATTAATTATAGATAATATGACTTACTCTATTTGAATTCACTAGAGAGACTAAAATCAAATCGGAAATTATAATTGTCGGAGCAGGCTTGTCAGGATTAATACTAGCTAAACATTTAAGTGATAATAAGTTTGATTAAAAAATTATTTATATAAAAATTGATTCCATGAATTTTGTGTTTTGTTTGAATACTTAAGAATATGGGTGTTTAGGTTGGGAATATTTGGCTTTTTCTTTAGCGTCATATGCGCCTCTGAAGGAGTTCTCCCTGCTTTTTTATGATTACAATCCATGCATGCAGCCGCCACATTATCCCATGAATGAGGGCCATTTCTAGACTTAGGGATAATATGATCAATTGTTAATGTTTTTTTTGTGTTCCCGCAGTATTGGCATGTGAAATTATCTCTTGCAAATATACCAAGCCGAGATATTTTTTTCCCATATGGTCTTTTTATATAGTTTAGAGTTTTAATAACAGAAGGAATTGAATACGTACTGTTGATAGTGTTGATTGATTTATTAGAATGAATGACAGTTTCAGCTTTATTTGAGAAAATCAAAACTATAGCTCTTTTGGCTATACATATTCCAAGAGGAGAATAATCAACATTTAAAATTAAAACAGGATTATTTATCTTGCAAGTAGTAATTGTATCTTGTTTTTCAATTAAATAGGTCATGTTATTTATTTGTATTAGAGTATAAAATTTCAAAAGAATTTGTAAAAGTTACTGGGATTATAGGTAATTGATGCAAGTTCAGAGATTTTATAGATATTATTGCAAATTTTGATATTATTGAATTCTGAATTTGATTTTCAATATTATCAATTTTATTTTTTACCAAAGGTGTTTCAGAAGCATAGTCGTAGATTTTATTTTGATCTGAGACCTCGAAATGGTATGTTACTCTTGACAAAGAAATTAAAATTATACTTATCACCAAAAATGAAAATATTAATCCAATCAATAATCCTCCGATTTTATCAACAAACGAAGTGAGCCCAAATGTGAAAATTGTTAATAATGACTTGATGGGTTTAAGTAAGATATTTGAAATAAATATTGTGATAGAAATCAACGTAAAGTAAATCAGTCCTGAAATAATATTGTTATCTATATTTATTTCAGGGAAGAACTCGGATAAGCTAGGTTCAAAAATTCCAGCTAATATCCATCCGAAAATACATGCTCCAAAAAAGACACTTATCTTAATTAACCCATTCTTTAATCCGAAAAATAAAATAATGCAAGAAAATATTAAGAATATAATATCTAGAGCATTCATTTTTTTTCTTTAGGTTCTATTTTAGGTACAGGGTTGATTAATTCTTTTGCTAAAGAAATTGGGAGAATATTTGAAAGTTCATTTACACTCCAATTCCCAATTTTATTAATTGAATGAGTAACGTGTCTTGGGGAATATAATGACATATTCCATCCAGATGTTCCGAAAACTTGCCCAGTGATTTCTCCAGCCGGTTCAGTGCATAAATAAACCATTTTAGGTGCATTGTTTTCAGGAGCATTTGCTTCTGGAGGTTCTTCACTAGAAGGTACTTCTTGAATATCAGTACCTTTCTTTTTAGCATCTAATTCTTTTCTTAAATCTCTAGTGGTTTGAGGAATTGAGGCTGTCATTCGTGTTGCTCCGCCTGGGTAAACAGAATTAATATTTATTCCGTATTCTAAAACTTCACTCGCAATAGCTCTGGAAAATCCGACTATTCCTTCTTTGGCAGCAGCATAATTTGCTTGCCCGGAAGATCCTAACCCAGAAACTGAAGCACATAAAACTATTCTTCCATATCTGTTTAACATCATTTGTTCTACAGAATGTTTGACCATATTAAATGTTCCTTTTAAATGAACTTCAATTACTGAATCCCATTCTTCTTCTGTCATGTTAAATATCATTCTATCTCTTAATATTCCTGCACAATTAACCAAAATGTCTAATTTGCCATAGTTATCTAATGCGCAATTAATTATTTGCTTTGATGCATTGAAATCTGATACAGAATCAGCATTAGATACTGCATTCCCACCCTTTTCATTAATAGATTCAACAACTTCGTCAGCTGGTTGTTTTGATATTCCTGATCCATCAAGGCTTGAGCCTAAATCATTTACAACAATACTAGCACCTTCTTCTGCCATTAGTTCCGCAACTGCTTTACCAATACCTCTGCCTGCACCAGTAACTATTGCGACTTTCCCTTCTAATCTTTTCATATTTCACTCCTTATATTATTAGTAACCTAACCCAAAAGTTTTGGGTACTAGTTGATCCATTTCTTCCATATTAAATACTCCAGCTTTGTATATCTTTTTATCTGGAGAAGGGTTGGAATAAACATAAATACTTCCTCCGTTTACTCCGAAAACATAACCATTTACATTAGGTAAAAATTCTGTTGAAAGACATACTGCTAAACTTGCAACATTTTCTGTACCATCTTCAATACTTGGATTCCATTCTAGGGATGGGTCGGAAATTCCTATTCCAGCTTTGTCATCAGAATTACTAGTCATTAATTCTGATGAAATGTAAGTATTAACTGTACCAGAATTCAATCTTGTTTTTGCTACCGGAGAAATTGCATTAGCAGTAACTCCATATTTACCTAGATCAGTGGCAGTTGTTCTTGTAATCCCTACTATACCTTCAGAAGCTGCTGCATAATTTGATTTTCCTATGTCTCCTAATCCTGCATCTGAAGTTATATTAACTATTCTTCCACTTTTTTGTTGCCTAAATAAAATGGATGCAAATTTGCTTGGTGCAAATACAGATTTCAAATTGTTGTCTATTAAAAAGTTAAAATCTTCTTCATTCATTTGAAAAATTAATCTATCATTAATTATTCCTGCGGAGTTAATTAAAATATCGATTTTTCCAAAAGTATCTATACAGTTTTTAATGCAATTTTCCGCATCAGACATGATACTCATATTATTATAATCAGCTTTAGCTTTTCCATTATTTGAGTTTATTTCTTCTACGGTAGAGTCAGCAGGATCTTTTGAAAATCCGGATCCATCAACTTCGCATCCTATATCATTGACTATTACATTTGCGCCTTCTTCGGCTAATTTTAATGCAATTGCTCTACCGATTCCTCTGCCCCCGCCGGTTACTACAGCAGATTTTCCTTTTAATATTGCCATTATAATCTCCTTTTTGTATATAATAATTATACAAAATATTGATTTTAATGCAGTTGTTTAATATGCTTAATTTAATTTAATTTATTAATTTATTTTAATTTTCAATTAAAATATAAAAAAAACAATTAATTAACTAGGTGGAATGTCAAATGAATTATAAACAAAATATTGTTTTATCTAATAAAGACTATGACGTTGTAGGCACTCGACCTATTCGGCCTGATGGATCTGATAAGGTTACAGGAATTGCAAAATACGGCGCAGATATATACCCTTCCAATTATATTCACGGAAAAATATTAAGAAGTCCTCATGCGCATGCTAAAATAAAATCTGTTGATGTTTCAGAAGCTGAAAATTTACATGGAGTTTTAGCCGTTGTAACTAGTAAAGATTTTCCTGACTCAGAAAATAAGGCTGACAAATATTTACGTAACAATAGCCTTGCAGAAGATAAGGTACTTTATGTTGGACACGCTATTGCAGGAGTAGCTGCCATAAATCCACACATAGCAGAAGAAGCCATTAATTTAATTAAAGTTGAATATGAAATGTTAGAGCCTGTTTTAGATGCTCCCTTCGGATCTTCTGTAAATGCTCCAATATTACATGATGATTTGACAACAGATACCTTTGTAGAAGTAGAAAGTGGTAAAACAAATATAGCTAGTAGATTTAAGCATTCAATTGGGGATGTAAAGAAAGGATTTGATACTGCTGATATTGTTGTAGAAAAAGAATTTAATACTGCAACCGTACATCAGGGATATATTGAACCAATGAATGTTACAGCTCATTGGAATAATGATTCGAGAATTCATATTTGGATTAGCACGCAAGGGCCTTTTCAGGTTCGTGAAGTCACTGCAAAAGCTTTAGGATTAAGAACTTCACAAATCAAGGTAACTCCCATGGAAATTGGAGGAGGATTTGGAGGTAAATTTCCTTTGTATCAAGAGCCAGTTGCATGTTTATTATCGAAGAAGGCAGGCAAGCCTGTAAAAATTATAATGTCTAGAAAAGAAGTGTTTGAAGGAACTGGCCCAACGTCAGGATCTAGCTTGTGGTGTAAAATCGGGGTTGCCAATAATGGTAAAATTGTAGCTGCAGAAGGGTATCTAGCTTATGAGGCAGGTGCTTATCCTGGATCTCCTGTAGAAGCAGGGGGTAAATGTATGTTTGCTTGTTATGATATTCCAAATGTTTCCGTAGAAGGAATTGATGTTGTTGTCAATAAGCCTAAAGTAGCAGCATACAGAGCTCCTGGTGCAACAAATGCAACTTTTGCAACTGAGACTGTAATTGATGAACTTGCCCGAGAATTAAATATTGATCCAATTGATTTTAGATTGATTAATGCTTCTCAAGAAGGGACACGTAGAGTGGATGGACCTAAATTTCAGAAAATTGGAGCTATAGAATTACTTGAATCCATGAAAGAACATGATCATTGGAATAGTGATTTGATAGGCGATAATGTTGGTCGTGGAATTGCCATTGGGTTTTGGTTTAATGGTGGGAATAGATCTACATGTACCATTGGAGTTAATCCTGATGGAACAATTATATTAGTTGAAGGATCTCCCGACATAGGAGGATCTAGGGCATCAATTGCTATGCAAGCTGCGGAGATATTAAATATAGATTATACAGATGTTTACCCCAGTGTTGCAGACACAGATAGTATAGGCTATTCTGACGGAACAGGAGGAAGTAGGACAACTTTTGCTACAGGATGGGCAGCTATAGAAGCAGCTAGAGATGTGAAAAACCAAATGATTCTGCGAGCAGCTAAGATTTGGGGGATTAATGGAGAAAACGTTGATTATGTCGATGGTTTATTTATCTCTAAATCTGACAATGAGTTACAAATGACTTTTAAAGATCTTTCTTCAAGATTAGCTGATTCAGGAGGCCCAATTACTGGCAAGGGAACAGTATCTCCAACAGGAGTGGGAGGATCTTTTTGCGGAAATATTGTTGATATTAAAGTTGATAAAGATACTGGAAAAGTCGATATAATAAGATTTACGGCCTTTCAAGATGCTGGGAAAGCAGTTCATCCAAGTTATGTTGAAGGACAGATGCAAGGAGGTAGTGCTCAAGGTGTTGGATGGGCTTTAAATGAAGAATATTTTTATGATGAAAGCGGTGATTTGAAAAACTCTTCATTTTTAGATTATAGAATGCCTACTAGTTTAGATTTACCAATGATTGATACAGTAATTGTTGAAGTGGCAAATCCTGGACATCCATTTGGAGTTCGAGGGGTAGGAGAAGCAAACATTGTTCCTCCTCCAGCTGCAATAGCTAATGCGTTATTTGATAGTATCGGTATAAGGCCCAATTCTTTACCTATGTCTCCTATGATAGTCTTGAATTCATTGAATTCAATTAGCGAATCAGAAGAGTAACTAATATTAGAAGTATTCAAGAACATAAACTATAACAGGCGCAAAAATCAATCCTGGAATAAGATCAGCGGATGGTAGTTTTTTTATGTTTAATAGTCTTAATCCAATTGATAAAATCATAACTCCACCAGTTGCTGAAAGTTCATTTATCATATTTTCATTTAAGAAAGTATTCCCTACAACTATCCCTACTATAGTAAAAAACCCCTGAACGATAAAAACAGATATTGAACTGAAAATTACTCCGACTCCCATGGTTCCGGAGTATATGAAAACCATTATTCCATCTAAGCCTGTTTTTATATAC
>Ga0209089_10002092_pt1 | contig 17860 bp, 10 predicted proteins | sample ArcticOcean_MG_C_FD_187431 | JGI IMG/M metagenome (GOLD analysis project Ga0209089, IMG submission 187431) | Marine microbial communities from western Arctic Ocean - ArcticOcean_MG_CB2_150 (SPAdes) (version 2) | ecosystem: Environmental > Aquatic > Marine > Oceanic | place: Arctic Ocean: Canada... | reverse complement strand
AAAGTTGGTCAAGCATGACCTCGCTACACTCAATTTACTGGTGGAAGTTACTAGAGATGCAAATGCATTACTAGAATCGTTAAGAACTAGTGAAGAAGAGGCGGAACTCATCATTATGGCCGGTGGAATAAACGATAGAATCGGACGTGCTCGCAATCATTTCCGTGAGCGAAATATGTACATAGATGGATTAGTAAAAAGGTGAAATAAATGGCAGAAAAGAGTTTTCGATGGCGAGACAGTCCAGCAGTAATTGCTAGATATATACATGACCGTAATGTTCCTAATGGTTCAATGATTACCCTAAAACCGAATGAAGCATGTGTGGTGGTAGAAGATGGGAAAATTGCAGGTGTAGCAACTCAACAACACATGGAGGTTAATCCCAAAGCTGGTATGCTTTCACGTATGTTCGGGCGAGGTAATCCTAAGCGCACATTCCTGTTTGCTTTCCTTGGCCCCCATGACCTCCTCCTCAGGTTAAATACACAAACAACTGATGGTCAACCAGCAATAGGGATGCTCAATCTTAGATTAACCATCACCCGCGAGCAAGCACCAAAACTTCTTCAACTTCCTGCAAAAGGCAAGATGGAAATTACTACAGGTACCCTTGTTGATGCACTTGAGAAGGAGATTCAAGCGAATTTGAATCCGATGATTCAAGGTCAAACTCTAGAGTCACTTCGAACAGTTGAGACCACAGAAGAATTACTTGCAGAGTTGCGAGTTTCAATGCGGGCAACAGTCACATCATTTGGATTTACATTTGACAACGTATTTGTCAATTGGGACCAGACAGAGGCCGAACAATTATTGAAAATGAGTGTAGAACTTGAGAACCTTGTGATGAGGAATACCATCATTGATGAGAAAGAAGCAACAGAGATGGAGAGGATTTTATCTCATCATATGCGCAAAGCAGAACTCCAGGCTCGTTTGAACATGACTGGTGTAGCGGCTGAGGAGCGAGCCAAGGTAGAGTTAGAGTTAGCCAAGGTAAAATCTTCCGGTGAGATTGAGATGGCTCGGTGGAATCAATTGAATCAATTACATTCCGCCCAGCATGATGCTCGACGAGGCCAAGAACTAACGGGCGCTCATCATGATGTTGAAGTAACAAAAGTAAAACTCGAGGGAGAGCGGGAAATAGCACAATTCCAAGATGAGAGGGCTGAGGCAGAAATTGAGAGAAACCTTACTCAAAAGAAAGGAAACGCAGATGTTGCAATGGATCTCTTTGCAGATGTTCAGGCTAGGAAGAAAGAGCGCATGGCGTTGGAAGCAGAACGTGAGCAGGCACGATTAGAATCATCGCGAACGGGTTCTGATAAAATTCTTGATGCTCTTGCTGAAATTGCAAAATCAACCGATGATAGTGAAGTGGCTAAAGAAGCATTGAGACAACTTGGGGACTTAAGGAAATCAGATGTTGAAGGTGAAGACCAGGCCTACATTAACAAAGATGATTGAATAATTAATTATTGCCATCTAACCTTCCAGGAATTACGGAATCGCTAATGTTGTAGGTGGTTTGGCCGCCGCCCGCTCCGCCTTCAAGCAACTTGGCTTTCATTCGGAGCATTTGGGCTTTGTCTAGATTGCCTAGCGATTCATAAATTGCTGCTGATTCAATAAAACGCCCACTATCCTCAAATATTTTTGCTTGTTGATTTTGCTTGAGTTCATTTTGTGAATATCCCATTTTGGCCAACATTTCGATGTGCTTATCCCAACTAATATCTAGAATACCTCGTTGTTTCTCTAGCAACACTTCTTCTTCTGAGGATAAGAATCCGTCTGCCATTGCCCCGCTGAGATAAGCAAGATAGGTCTCCTGTGCCCCCGTGGAGGGTTTCTGTTCTTCTTTGATTAACGCCTCAGCTTGGCGGCGCAATTCAGCAGCAATGTTGTACTCTCCAGCCATTTCTGCTTCTAGAGCGGCCTCCATAAACCTCCCCTCTTGTTTCAGAGTCTCTACATTCTGCATACGTCGTTGCTTCAACTCTAATTCTATATTTTGGGCAGAAGGCTGTTGCTGTTGTATTGGTGGTGTAGCGTATGTTGGTTGTGCGGGAGCCGTATAAGGGACGTATTGAACAACAGGTGCCTCTTTTTTGATTGCCGCCGCTATTAACACACTAATCGCTCCAAAAAATGCGAAACAACTGATCAAACAAGGAATAATTCCATTGAATTCAGAATCATTGAAATATACCTCAATCTCTTCACAAGTCATATCAGGATATCCAATATCCCTCGGTGTGCTCTTACCAGAATAGCAGTCAGCCACTTCTCCCTCTGTCAACGGTACCATTACCGCCATAAACCAGATGCCAAAAATTACGCATACAACACCGAGGCCTATCCCTACTTTTCCCAATTCGGAACGATTCACGATAAACCCAAGAGGGGATGTTCTTTAGTGGTTTGCCACGAATAATAACGATCAAAAACTCAGTCTTCTGCTTGTGTAACTTCAGACATCTCTATGATTCGGTCAGAGATTTTCTTCGCAACTTGCCGGTCGTGAGTTACGTGAATAGCAGTAATCCCTCTGTCTTTGAGAATCTTCCTGACATCTTCTGCCAAAGCCAGTTTCAAGTCTTCATCAAGTGATGCCAATGGTTCATCAAGCAGCAGAATTGTTGGCTCAGCGAGTAATGACCTAGCAAGAGCAACTCGCTGACCTTCACCACCTGAAAGCGTCTCAATTTTACGCTCTTGAAATCCAGCTAAATTGACTATTCCCAACATTTCAGCAATTTTTTCTGCCTCTGGTATAACCATGCCAAATGCTAGATTACCAGCTACATCGAGGTGTGGGAATAAGGCAAGATTCTGGAATACCATTCCCACACTTCGCTTTTCAGGAGGCAGATTGCTAACATCTTTTCCAGCAATTAGAACTTCTCCACCACTACCTTTCTCTAACCCAGCAATGTATCGTAAGAGCGTCGTCTTCCCACAACCACTTGGCCCGAGTAAGGCGACAATTTCCGAGTCACCAACACTGAGATTCACAGCGTCAAGAATCAATTTCCCGGAGAAAGACACCGTGGCATTTTTGACTTCTAACATGACTAAAACTCACCTTCTTGTCCCGTCATCCTGAATTTCTCTGCAGTGATGAAAAGTGTCAGGGTGGTTATCAACAAAAGACTAGCGGCGACATGAGCAATCGACCTAGCAATTGGGTCGTATGGGCGCGAGTAAGCTCTGTCAATAAGCACCGGAAGTGTCGTCCAATCAGGAGTATTCCAGAGTAACCAAGTTGCACCAAATTCACCTAAAGATACAGCAAATGCAAGAATAGCCGCGACGATTAGTGGCCCTCTCAATAGCGGAATATGGACTTTGAAAATCACCTTCAACTGCGATGCACCTAGAGTTCGGGCCGCTTCCAAATAAGATGGGTCAAGGCTGCGCATGGCAGGTAAAATAACTCTCATTGCAAAAGGCAGGGCGATGATGAGATGGGCGATTAGGGGTAGCCACCACACCAAAAGGAGGGAGTTCGAAAGATGAGAAAGGCCAATCAAAATTCCGTATCCAACCATCACCGCTGAGAGGGCGAAAGGGGCCATCACCATGACGTCCAACACACGTGCATAACGGGCTGACCAACCCTTCTCATTTTCAAGTGTAGATACAGAGTTAGCGGCGAGCCAGGCTAGAGGTACAGCGATTATTACTGTTAGAATGGCGAAGCGTAAGGTGTTGATAAGTGGTTGAATTAGGGCGAAATCGTGACTTGAAGAGAATGCGGTTTGCCAAGCCTCGAATGAAAAATTTCCCGCCACCGAAAATGAGCCTTTGATGGTGAAATATAGAGGTGCGGTGGCGGCGGCTAATGCCGAACCCATCAATAATTTCTGATGCTTTGTTTTTGGTAGTTGTAGGCGAGTTGATTTTTCGGTTGCCAGTGGTAGCCAAGTTTTGCCGCGCTGTTGAAACTCGGTTAAAAGCCACAAGGCAGCGGTGAGAATTACCAACTGTATGACACCGAATGCTAGCACGATTTCGCTATCAACAGCGCCAACACCAATAATGCCTGTAAATGGTCTTTCAGCCATTGCCCGTTCCATATTGTACATTCCGGGTCCGCCAAGATGGCGGACTAAAGCAAATGATGTAAATGAGAAAACGAATGTCAAGGTGGCCGCGGCGGCTAGATTCAATCTGACGACCGGCCACCAAAGTCTCAACGCTCTTTTCCACGCTTTGTTTCCTCCCGGCAAAAGTCTCGCCGATTCTTCTAAAGATGGATCTAGGCGAGCAATCGCAGGCTCAACAAGCCGTACGACTAAGGCGACATTGTACCAAGTGTGGGCAATCACGATTGCAGTCATTGTATGCCACAGTTTTAGATTAAAATTTTCTGCCAACCAAGATTGTGGGCCGAGTAGGGAAATGAAGCCAATTGTTGCAACCATTGAAGGCACGACAAAAGGAGTTGTGAGAATGGCTCGGATTATGCTGTGTGCTGGCCAATGGTAACGACCCATCCACCAAGCCAATGGTAATCCAATTGAAACTGTTGAAAGTGTTGAAATCGCAGAAAGTTTGAGTGTGAATCCAACGGCACCGTTGGTCTGATAACGATTATCAAGGTTGGAAATCGCCTCAAAAATTCCGACTTCACTTGCCTCAGAAAGGCGAATTAAAGCGATAATGAATGGCGCTATAACGAGCAGAATAACTAGAACCGCTGGAACTGTGTGCAGTACCAATTTTCCCATTCTCTCACGCCATCGCTGAATCCCACTGATTCAGCCATTCATCAATTCCCGCGCCAATTTCTTCCGCTGTCAAACTTGAATCTTGATTTGGAACACCTGTATGATAGAGGTAACCATTTTCAGATGGAAGCGTATAGTTTACATCCGCTGGATACATGAAATTGGTCGTTGAAATCGTTGATTGAACTCCGGTGGCTAACATCTCATCTATGAAAACTAGAGCATCAATTGGATGTGCCGCCCCTTTGGCGATACCAGCGTATTCAACCTGTAAAAACGATGCACGGTCAAGCGTCAAGGCCACAGAAGTTGTCCAATTATCTCCATAAAATGCTTCTACACCAGGAGAGTGGCAATAAGATACCACTGCGTTCGCATTACCGACAAATCCGTCATACCACTGCCCATAACCCCCAGAATAGTGGGTTTCGTAGGCCTCGGTCCACCCATCTGTAACGATTACGTCATTGGCTTTCATCGCGCTCCACCAATCCGTGAAATCTGTTGAATCATCAGCATCATTAGCGAAGTAATCCACAGTTGCTAACATGAAAGAGCGACCCGGGGAAGAGGTGCGAGGGTTCTGCACAACCACCTTTCCTTCCCAAGTATCGTTGGTGAAGTCCCACAGGCTAGTCGGGGCGGTCACATTTTCCCCATCAACAAAAGTTGTGTCATAATTTATGCAAACTCTACCCCAGTCATAGGGTACGACAAAGTTACCTGAATAAGGGGTTGTAGCCTCCACGTGAAGTTCAGGAATTTTGGCATTATACAGATTTGTAAACAATTCATTGTCTAGAGCTACTTGCAGAAAAGAGTTGTCAATTCCAACAATTACATCTGCAATCGGGTTATCTTTGGTTTGCAAGGCGCGGGCTAATACAGTTCCAGAGTCATCAACTTTGATAATTTCAACCTCAATTCCTGTTCGGTTGGTGAAATCACTCAGCATTGAATCACTCAAAGCAAAGACATCGTATGTCAATACCGTCACCTTGTAGGCAGGTTCTGAATTGTCAGACCCTTCATTGCCGCCCGGTCCAAGGCAACCAGACAATGGGGCGGCCAATAATATAGTCAAAGTTAACCAAATTGTTTTATTGATTTTCATTTTTTCACCCAATATTTTTCTAATCTTTCCAATCGCTTTTTCAGTATTGTCCAACTTGTAGGATTAGCCCCATTCATGCTAATGGTAGTGTAAGCGATTTATGAACTTGCAGATTAGTCGGCATAGCAATTCGGTGCCAAAATTTCGTTATTCATCAGGAGAAAGGAACGAATAGCCCCATTCATGCTGTATTTCAAAAGTGTGTTTGACTGAGCGAGGTGAAATCCACCTAAGTAGATTGAGAGGGCTACCTGCCTTGTCGTTAGTTCCGCTGGCACGAGCACCCCCGAAGGGTTGTTGCGCGACAGCGGCCCCGGTTGGTTTGTCATTGATGTAGAAGTTTCCAGCGGTGAAGCGAAGTGCATTGAAAGCGGTTTTCACGTCCTCATCATTGCTTGCGAAAATAGAGCCAGTTAGGGCGTATGGGCTAGATATATCACATAATGTGAGGGTTTGTTCAAACTGTTCATCGTCGTACAGATAAATGGTTAACACCGGGCCAAATATCTCTTCGACCATGGTTTCTGAATGAGGGTCACTAGAAACAATGATTGTCGGTTCAATAAACCAGCCTACACTGTCATCACTGCCTCCTCCTACAACGATTTCACAGGATGGATTTGCTTGTGCCCTCTCAATGTATCCCGTAATTTTGTCAAATGACCGATGGTCAATTACTGCTGTCATGAAATTAGTGAAGTCTCTTGCATCACCCATGGTGATTTTTCCAACTTCATCAACGAGGTTTTGTCCTATTCTTCCCCACACTGATTTTGGTATATAGGCGCGGCTAGCGGCTGAACATTTCTGACCTTGATACTCAAAGGAACCGCGCAATAGTGCTACCAACAATCCTTGCTCATCACATTCTGGATGGGCTACAACGAAATCTTTACCGCCGGTTTCACCTACAATCCGCGGGTATGATTTGAGGTTAGGTAGGTGTTCACCGATTTTCTGCCATAACCATTGGAACGTTGGGGTTGAGCCTGTGAAGTGAACGCCTGCAAAGTTTGGATTTGGTAAGCAAACTTCTGAAATATCTGGGCCTGATGATGGTACGAAGTTGATGACACCTGCAGGCAATCCAGCCTCCATCATCAATTCCATCAAAACATAGTTTGAATGGTATGAATTTCGAGAAGGCTTCCAAACTGCTGTATTTCCCAAAATCGCGGGAGCGCTAGGTAGATTTGCGGCTATACTTGAGAAATTGAAAGGCGAAATCGCCAACACGAATCCTTCTAGTGGGCGTATTTCAGTACTGTTTTTCACACCTTGAGGTGAAACAAGTGGTTGGTAAAGGTCGTGAAAACCACGCGCATAGTGCGAATTGAAATTCCAGAAGTCAATCAATTCACAGGCTGAATCAATTTCTGCTTGGTAGCAAGTCTTGCTCTGATTCAACATAGTAGCGGCATTGACTTTCATACGCCAATCGCCTGCTAAAAGTTCAGCACATTTCTCAAAAATTTGACAACGCGCTTCTAATCCTAAGTCTATCCAAGATTTTTGAGCGGCAACAGCAGCATCACACGCAGCGGCAATCTCTGCTTTGCCAGCGAGGTGTACATTTGCCAACACATGCCCATGGTTGTGTGGGATGACTTGAGTGGTTGTGTTTCCAGTGAACACTTTCTCCCCATTAATAACGCAGGGGATTTCTACGACTTCATTCATTTGGCGATCTAATTCAGCCTGCAGGGTAGTTCGCTCAGCGCTTCCGGGGGCGTATCCGAGAACAGGCTCGTTAACAGGGTGGTCAGTCATGTGTCGCTCCCGTCACGGGCACTCTTTGAGGGTTGTGAATGGGTATTTTTTTTCAAAACTAATCATCCACCGAGTTGGAGAGTTCGAATCTATTGTTGAGAATGTACTTTGCACTACTATTGAAAACCGGCAACGACTGCGCAGGCATGATGCCAGAGGAATTAGTACGAACAGCCCTCTACGAAGCGCACAAAAGGTGGGGCGGGAATATCGTTGATTTCCATGGTTTTGAGTTGCCGATTTGGTATTCATCAATGATGGAAGAGCACCTTAATACTCGTGAAAATGCTGGTCTATTTGATGTGTCACACATGGGCTTCTTTAGATTTTCAGGAGATGGTGTCAGAGAATGGTTACAATCAATTGCAACCCAAAGAGTGGAGCACCTACAGCCTGGACGCTGTGCGTATACCCATTTTCTTGATGCTGATGGGGTTATCATTGATGACATGATTTTTGCAGTAACTGACCGTCAAACAATAATTGAAACCGGTTGTATTGATTGGCAACATCCATCAGATATTGTAATTCTAGGTGTGCCAAATGCTAGCATGATTCCGGTAATGAAAGATTGGTTTGATTCACATCTTCCCAAAGATGGCTCAGTTGTTCTTGAGGACCTTTCTGATGACACTTCTATTCTCGCCCTTCAAGGGCCCAAATCCCCTCAAATCATTGAAGCAGTGTTAGGTGTTGAAAATGCGATTAAACATTTCAGTGGCAAGGCGATTTCTGAAAATGAATTCGGAATTACCGGCTGGATTCAAGCCACTGGCTATACTGGTGAGAGAGGCTTTGAGATTTTTGTCAACAACAATCAAGCTGAAACCCTTTGGGAAGCACTTTTGAGTGGTGGCAAACAATTTGGAATATCTCCGGTCGGATTAGGTGCTCGAGACACTCTTCGCATGGAGAAAGGATTTCTCTTATCTGGTCAGGATTTCCATTGGCCAGGGCTGGGGGATGATGAAGAATCATCTGTAGACTCTTCTTTCTTAGCACGCGATTCATTTGAGACAAATGTTCCTTTTGGCCTCGATTTAGACCATGATTTCATCGGGAAATCTAGAGTTGAAACCAGCATTGAATCAAGAGACCAACGCTGGTGGGGAATCAAATATCTTGACCGTGGCCCATTCCCACGTACTGGCTCAAAAGTATTGGATACAGAAGGAAATGAAATTGGGATAATAACCTCTGGTGGGCCTTCACCAAGTCTTGGAAAAGTTGGCATTGGTTTGGGTTACATCACTGGAGTTGAGCCTGGTGATGAAGTTCTGATTGCACCAAACCCTAGGAAGCAGATTTTAGCAGTCGTTGTTCGGCCACCTTTTATTTGATTGAAGTGAACCGAATTCACCTCAAATGATTTGATTTCTCCCTTTCTCAACAATTGATGATGATGACAGCAATGGGTGATGTTGAATAAAGGCCGCCCTTAGGGGCGGCCATGAAAGAAGGCGCGTCAGGCATCTCATTGATTTTATTTCTGACTACTTTGTTGCTACTGTCAACAATGCCTTTACCTGCGTCAATAGCACCACAAGCAACCATCGCAGATTCTAATTCTGATAGCGAAGAGGTGGTGCTAAATCAAGCACAACAGATTGCGATTCAAAATGCTGGTGGCCGTGCCAGTACCACCAATTGGGTGAGGGATGCAGGTCCAGATGCCGGCTCAAGCAACGGCCCAGGTGACATCAATTCCGTTCATATTGGGGCAATGGTCATGGACCATACTAACACCAACATCATTGTTGGAGGGACTCTTAGAGGTGATGTCGCTTTTGGCTCAATTCAACCCGCTACACAATCAGGACCACGAGTATTTGTTGCTTCCTTGTCAAAGTGGGGTTCTTGGAACTGGGTTTCGATGACTACGGTAGGGCCGGGGTCTTCAGGTGGTGCAATGCTAGGTGATATTGCCGTCTCTTCAACAGGAGATATTTGGGTAGTTGGTTCGTTCTGGGTAGATATTGAGTGGGGTCAAGATGGGGAAGTATCCAATGGTGGCGGTATTGATGGTTTTGTCGCTAAGATGAGCTCTTCAGGGGGTTGGGATTGGGGTACTCCTCAGGGAGGTACTTCAGATATTGATTCAATGCATGGGATTACACTAGACTCTAATGGCGATGGATATGTTGTAGGCTCGTTCGAAGACCACACCTATTTTGGTAACACTAGCCGAAACATTCAGAATGGCCAAGATGGTTATATTGTGAAAATAAACAAGACCAATGGTGACTATGTATGGGATACGATTATTGGCGGTAATCTTGGAGATAATATTACGGCAATTGCAATGGATTCCGCTGGCAGAATATTCGTTACGGGTTATTATCAGGGAGATGTGACATTTGGTACTACGACTTTACTTAATGTTGGTGCGTTGAGCCTATTCGTTGCTGAGATTGATAGCCAAGGAAATTGGCTGTGGGCTAACGAAGCCAAGGCCGTTTGGGGTAGCATTATTCCCTATGACATAGAAGTAAACGCTGATAGCATTTATTTGGGTGGTGACATAGTAGGTCTAATTGAATTAGATGGTCAAAATTGGTGGGTTAATGCTACCGTGCAAAGTGCTTTTGTGGCTCGTCTAAATAAGACTGGGACATGGCTTTGGGGATTGAATAGTACAGGCCATACCCAACACCTCGAAGATATAGCACTCAATCCCTTGGGAGGTGTTGTTGCAGTTGGTTGGTTTGATATGGAACATTCTGCAATAGCTAACGCTGATTTTGGCCAGATTACCCTAACTGCTGCGCCATTTGCTGCATTTTTCGCAGGCGTGTCACCTGCTGGTCATTGGATGTGGGCAGAATCAGGTGGGGGACCACTCTTTGATTCTGGCAATGCCGCTCTATTCACCTCAGTTGGGAATCTAATAATGTCTGGAAGATTTTGTATGAATCATGATGGCGCCGGTTGTTCTGCTGAAATTGGGCCGGCAAACTATACATCAGGTGCGTTCTATCATGGAAGTGGATTTGTATGGTCACTCAACACAGATAGCGATATGGATAATGTTTCAGACGTGAATGACAATTGTCCATTGAATTTTAATCCCCTTCAAGAAGATTTTGATAGTGATTTGTTAGGTGATGCTTGTGATTCTGACATGGATGGTGATGGAAGGGAGGATATTAATGACGGCTGCATCGGACCGGCTAAAAATTGGGATTCACTTGACTGGTCAATTGACACAGATGGCGATGGCTGTCGTGACTCAGACGAAGATGATGATGATGATGACGATGGTGTGATTGATTCTCAAGACCTTTGTTCAAATACCAATTCTTATAAAAATTGGACAGCCAATGATGCTAACGATTACGACCAAGATGGCTGTCATGATATTATCGAAGATGATGACGATGATGGGGATGGTGTACTCGATAATGACGATGATTGTGCATTCGCCCCTTCACTGCGTAACTGGACATCAACATCTCAAACTGATTATGATGGGGATGGTTGTAAGGATTCAACTGAAGAGGATTTCGATAGTGACAACGATGGTGTAGCAGATGCCAATGAAACCTGCCAAAATGGCTTACTTGGTTGGACTAGTAATGCTAGCACCGACCACGATGGTGATGGTTGCAATGATGCGCAAGAAGATGCTGACGATGATGGTGATGGAATCAATGATTTTGATGATGATTGTACGCCGATGGCTGCGAATTGGGACTCTAGCGGTGTTCAAGACTTAGACAAAGATGGTTGCCGTGATGTTGATGAAGATGATGATGACGATGGTGATGGTTTGGCCGATGATGTTGATGATTGTCCCAGAGGTTCAGTAGGCTGGATATCTGGTGATGTGACTGACAAAGATGGTGACGGTTGTCGAGATACCACTGAGGATTTAGATGACGACAACGATCTCATTGTGGATGCTGATGACGGGTGTCCACGCGGTGAAACTGGTTGGATTTCAACCCCTCAACTTGATGCTGACCGCGATGGTTGCAGGGATTCTGATGAAGACCCTGATGATGATGGAGATGGATTTTGGGAATTTGATTCAATGGGCAACATAATTGACCAGTGTCCAAACACTCCGATTTCAGAGTCTCATTTGGTTGATGGAGTCGGATGTAGTCCTTCACAGGCTGATGACGACAATGATGGCGTCGTAAATAGTGAAGACGATTGTCCAGATGTTGCTCCACCAGAAGGTCTTGACCGAGATGAAAATGGTTGTACTGATGATATGGACCAAGATGGTGTGAATGATGATGTTGATGCTTTTCCAAATGATGCTACACAAACAGAAGATAGGGATGGTGATGGGTTCGGAGATAACCCATCGGGGGATGATCCAGATAGTTGCCGTGATACGCCATCTCAATGGATTGCAAATGTTTCCATAAATGGTTGTGCTGAAGAAGAAGAGGACTTTGATGAAGATGGCATAATCAATGGTTATGATAATTGTTCAGGTACCCCCGATGGTGAAGAAATCGATTCTGATGGGTGTAGCCTTTCTCAGACAGATAGTGATGAAGATGGCATATTCGATGATGTTGACCAATGCCCAGACACAAAAGCAGGTGCAGAAACAGGTGAGGGTGGTTGTTCCAAGGCACAACTTGCCTACGAGTCTGATAATGGCGGTTCAAATTTGAATTTGATGGCCATTGCAATTGCTGCTGCTTTATTGATAATTGTTGTAGGAGGCGGCGCGGCATTTTTCATCCTGAATAGGGATGGTGATGATTCAGATGCCGATGACTTAAGACCACAGGCAGCAGAGGTTTTCGAGTCTCTGGCTCAAGAGAAATTAACGACTACATACAACACTGAGGCTGCTAGTTCAGAGGGTTCTGATGGTCAATCAGGAATTACTGTTGACGATGACGGCATAGAGTGGTGGCAGGACGAGGCTGGAGTTTGGTGGTTCCGTTCCCTTAGCATGGATGACTGGGAAGTATTTGAGCAGTGAAACAATATTTCAGCCCAGAGATTTTTAGTTTTTGCACCATTGGTTTGAACGGGTCCCTTAGGACCCGAAACGAGAGCCTTCAATAGGGGATGCTTACCGTCACAGTGACATGAACTTGAACATAGATAGCGATAGACCATACTCAATTTGGGTAATTCTGTTGGTGGTAACCTCTCTTTTAGCGGGCAGTTTTTCGGGGATGAATGGATCACTAATTCGCTCAGATAGTGTTGAATTAGAACTAGAAAGTGACAATTTTGCTGTGAGTAAAGCGGCTGGTGACTGGGTTAAGGCGGGTGTTAGCGACAGTAGTACGACAAATGGTGGTATACCCACTACATCCGCATCTTACACCGATTCCAATGGGGACACGTATCTCACTGGATGGATGCTGGCAGATACTGCATTCGGCTCCATCAAGGCATCTACAACTTCGCAGCTTGCTTTTGTCGCTAAAATAGACTCATTAGGTAATTGGGGCTTTGTAGAGACAGGTGGTAACTATGGTGGTGGCGGTTTCTCACTTTCGAAGGACATCGTGGTGGATAGTTCAGGTTCAATTTTCATTACTGGCGTTTACTACGGCAATGCCTCTTTTGGTTCACACCAATTAAGCAGCAATGCTGATTCCAATGGAGATGATACTGGTGATATATTTGTTGCCAAGATGAGTAGTTCTGGAAGTTGGATATGGGCTGCTACTGCTGGTGGTAATTACGAATCTGATGCAGGCAACAGTATATGGTATGATGGAAATGGTGGTGCTTATGTGGCTGGGCAATTCAATATTAGTGGTACTTTTGGTTCCAATGGCTACGGCACAAATGGGAACACAGACGCGTTCATAGCCCACATTGATTCTAACGGTACTTGGGACTGGGTTGCTACTGGTGGTGGACCAGGTAGTGATGATGCTTCAGGTGTAACTGTTGATAGCGCTGGAGACTTGAGGGTTAAGGGTTCTTTCCAAGGTGGTAGTACTCAAAGTGCTCAATTCGGATCACAATCATTCAATGCTGTTGGTTCAAGTGATTTATTTCTTTCAAAGTTGACGAGTTCTGGCTCATGGTCTTGGACTCAGACTGCGGGTGCTCCTGGTGGAATGATTATCCCTTGGGGATTTGATACAGAAGGAACTGATTCATATGTCGGCGGATTATTTGGCGGAACTGCAAGTTTTAGTTCACACTCTGTTACCTCCGGTGCACAAGACAACAACGCATTCATTGCCAAGATTGACGGTTCAGGTGCTTGGCAATGGGCCAACGCATCGAGTGGTACTGGTATCCAATACATCGGTTCAATTGATGCAAGTCCAAATGGTATTGCAGTCTCTGGCGGTTTTAGTAGTGGGCCTTCCACTTCTGCGACCTTTGGTAGTATTACCCTAACAGGCACCTACTTTGAGATGTTGGTCGCAGTTCTTGATTCCAATGGAAATTGGGTTTGGGCAAAAAGCGGTGGTAGTGCTGGTGATGATGGATACTACAACTATGGTACTGGTGGGGTCGGTTGGACCCCATCTGGTGATGTGGTTGCAGTGGGCCATTTCTGTGAAGGCATGGGTAGTGCTTGTACATCAACATACGGTGGGGATTCAGTAACAGTCTCTCCTGGTCCATACAGTACACAATATGGATTACCTCCTGGTGTAGTTGTCTGGAAGCAGGCTTCTGATGCAGATGGTGACGGTTACTCAGATAATTCTGACAATTGCCCAATGATTGCAAATGCTGGACAAGAAGATATGGATAGTGATGGTCTTGGGAACGTTTGTGACCCTGATGCAGATGAAGATGGAATCCTAAACGGTGATGATGCTTGCGATGGTCCAGCGGTCAATTGGGACGCTTCAGTTTGGACTGATGATATTGACATGGATGGATGTCGTGACATCGATGAAGATGATGATGACGACGAGGATGGTGTTGTTGATACCAGCGATCCTTGTACAGGAACATCTTTCAAATTAAATTGGACATCTAATGTTGTTAACGACAATGACATGGACGGGTGTCATGATAACGAAGAAGACAACGATGATGACAATGATGGAATAGATGACACCGCTGGTGATGATTGTCCTCGTGACTATGCTAACTGGGGTCTTTCAGATGGTAGTGGTGGTTACAATCACAATGGTTCAGCTGACCATGATTCTGATGGATGCCATGATGAAGTTGAGGATGACGATGATGACAATGATGGCGTGAACGACTTTGATTCTCAAGGTGCAGTGCTTGATCGCTGTCCCACTGGAATGCTTGATTGGGTAAGTGACCCTGTAGGAACTGACCATGACGAAGATGGATGCCGCGATTCAGACGAGGATTGGGACGATGACAACGACGGCGTACATGACCTTGACTCTTCAGATGCTATCTTAGATTTGTGCAGTCCTGGTGCGACTGGTTGGCTTTCAGACAGTACTACTGACCGTGATGGTGATGGTTGCCGTGACCTTGATGAAGATGATGATGATGATGGTGACGGAATAATTGACACTGTAGATGGCTGTTTTGTTCAGGCTGGATGGACTTCCTCCCCGTTAACTGACCACGATGGTGACGGATGTCGTGATATGGATGAAGATGATGATGACGATAATGACCTAGTGTATGATGCATCTGATGCTTGTGCAAAAGGGGAAATCGGTTGGACTGAAACCGATTTTGATGGTGATGGTTGCCGGGATGAAACCGAAGACAGTGACGATGATAATGATGGCATCTGCGATACCATCTCTTCAACTCTAAATGTATGCTCTAGTGGGCCAGATATCTGTCCTGAAACACCGCAAGGTGAGAACATCAATGGAGACGGCTGTGGTGTATTCACACAAGTTGATACAGACGGTGATGGGGTGTTTGACGGAATGGATCTTTGTGATGAAGTTGCGGCTGTGGAAGGTTTTGACACCGATTTAGATGGTTGTACTGATGACCGTGATGGAGATAACTCCAATGATGATGTTGACGCTTTCCCAGATGATTCTAGTCAATGGGATGACCGTGATGGTGATGGGCGTGGAGACAACCCTGGTCAGTTGAACTCAGACGATTGCCCAGATACTCCAAGTCAATGGGTTTGGAACGTTTCCAACGGCACTCTTGGTTGTGCTTGGGAAGAAGTAGATGATGATGGTGATTTTGTTGTTAACGGGCTTGATAATTGCCCCGGTTCTGACCCTACAAGACCAGTTGACGAAAATGGTTGCACAGAGTGGCAAAAAGATGACGATTCTGATGGAGTAGTTAACGCAGATGACACTTGTGATGAAACAGCAATTGGTGATACATTCATTGAAGGTACAGGTTGTTCTCACGAACAACGACTTGTTGCAGGTGATGTGAATGCGATGCTCAAAGAATATGGTTTGATTCTAGGTGCTGTTGGCGCGGTGCTAATTCTAGCAATTGTGTCAATGTTGGTCATGATTGGCCGTCGTAAGAAACGAAGTGGTAGTATGGATGCGTGGGATAAGGATTCAGCGCAGATTGCAGCAGGCGGTTATGTCGAAGGTCAACCAGCGGCACCGGCGCATGCACCGATGGCGCAGGCAGGTCCACAAACAGTTCCAACCTATGCAGAATTACCAATTGGTGGTAGTTATGTTACTGATGCGGCAGGTGGTACTTGGTACAATGCACCTGATGGTGGTCAGTGGGCTATGCAAGGTGATGGTTCTTTCATCAAGAATTGATGCCTAAAGTAACTCATCTTTGCGGTTCAGGCAATTGCCTTGGCAGGTATGCTCATTGGTTAGAGAGTGCTTCCTCGATGATATCTTGAATAGATACCTCTGGCTTATGCTCAATCCGCTGACCCATTTCCCAACCATCAACAATTCCCCAGACTTCTTCTCCCGGTTGGCTGTTGTATTGGGGTGATGCTCCAGTTGCTTGGGAAACTATCTCAGCCAACTCACTCATTCGAACACCTTGGCCACGGCCAACTGCAACAGCGCCTCGAGTTGGTGGAGGATTTTCTACAATTGATTTTATCATACTAGCTAGGTCCTTGACATGAATCATATCCTTTACCTCTTCTCCAGTTCCTGGCACATTGAAAAATCCATACATTGCTTCACGGCACAAGTGATGAACTACACCATGTCCCTTGTTTTCTGCCGGTGAGATTCCCTGCACATTGGCGGTTCGGATGATGCTAACTGGATGGGTGTCCATCGCGTGTTCAAGAGCACTCTCTTCTACCCATAATTGCCCTTCGGCAGCGATGTCACGGGGTGAAAGAGGTGATTCTGAAGAATAGTACTCGCCTTCTTTTCGAGGGTTTGGGTGAACCCGAAGTGAGCCCACTAATACTAGGTGAATTCCTTGGTGAGATTGCACACTTTTTAGAATGACTCTTGCTTCATCTCGCATTATTCTCAAGACTTCTTGGTCTGACCTTTCCAAACTTTGGTCTGGTGAATGGCCGTTTAGGTGAACAATTGCATTGCAAGAGGCAAGAATTGCTGGAAGCATATTTTCATCTGCTAATATGTCTGGAGTTAGAATTTGACAATCATCCCCGAGTTCTTCTTTGAGGTAATGAGCGATGAAACCTTCATCTCCACTGATTGCTACCCGCATGTGACTCCCTTGGTATTTACAATGCACACATCATCTATGACTTTGCCGGTTTAATTCGTAGTAGTATTCATCACGCGTCCGCGCTTGGAAGATGTCATGGTACGGGTTGCGGCAGTTGTTTCTAACGGTTGCAATCCAGACCCAAGGGTGCTACGAGAGGCATCATGGTTGTTAGAAGCGGGGCATGATGTTACGATTCATGCCTTTGATAGATTGGAAGAACTCGCTGAACGAGAAGTTGTTGATGGAATTACAATCATTCGTCATCGAGTGGGTTACACTCCATATGGAGGGACCTGGTCAACAGTTCAAGGCTTGCGAAAATTCCGTCGTAAAGTCATTAAGGAAATACGTGAATCAAATCAGGGGAAAAATGGTGAAGTAGATTTGATTCATTGCCACGACGCTGATACTCTTTCAGTTGGATTAGCAATTTCAGGAGCCAAAGTTATTTTTGATATGCACGACTTACACCATTCCTGGGTGTTAATGCCAAATCCTAGTTCTATTATTCGCAAAGTGGTTTCATCTAGATATCGGAAGAAGATGCTGAAAGATGCGGCTAATGTTGATGCTGTGGTGACTTCATCAGCAGGCTTTGAATCGTGGCTGGGGCAACGCGGAATTGACTCAAATGTAATTGAAAATAGACCAGCGAAGAAAGAAGTTATCCCGCCTGCCGAACATT
>Ga0209089_10002083_pt1 | contig 17895 bp, 5 predicted proteins | sample ArcticOcean_MG_C_FD_187431 | JGI IMG/M metagenome (GOLD analysis project Ga0209089, IMG submission 187431) | Marine microbial communities from western Arctic Ocean - ArcticOcean_MG_CB2_150 (SPAdes) (version 2) | ecosystem: Environmental > Aquatic > Marine > Oceanic | place: Arctic Ocean: Canada... | reverse complement strand
TGGGCGTTCGTTAGACCGTCACCGTCGGGGTCTGCATTGGCATCGCCAGCAGAATTAGGGTTGAGGCCATTAGCCACTTCCCATCCATCTGGGAGACCGTCTCCGTCGCTGTCTGCATTCGTCATATCAGTTCCATGTGTCTGCTCTTCAGCGTTGGTCAATCCATCGCCGTCCCAATCAGCCCCTCCGTCGGAGGGGTCAAGGGGGTCGGTTCCGTCACCTGATGCAGCAGATGCTGACATCAAGATCATCAATAGTGCGACCAACGCACTCAGGTTTTTTCTATTCATTTTTTTCATTTCTCCTTTTTTTATAAATTTGCAGAGAACCCGCTGTTCTCTCTTTCCAGGACAGCCCCAGCGCGCTGGGGTGACAATCTCTGGGATTGCGGGTGTGCAAGACCACCAGTAAAGCATACACTAAACTTAGTAATCTTAAGGGCGAAGAGAACTGAGGAGAAATCCATCAAATCGATGGACTGCGAGGCACCATGCCCCGATTTCAACTCAGTATTGTGACTACTATTGTCTTCTCCTTTTTCCACGCCGTTTCACTTGTTTCATTCAGGGAACCCAGTGTTCCCTCTAAATCACCGGTATTCGTGATACTATTTCAACGATTTGAAACTAAGCATCACGCCAAACAGGTTTTATTTCGGTGTTAATCGGCGTAATTGAGATTGAAATTTAGCGCCACCCAGCAGATGCATGACTGGAACTGCTAGAGTTGCTATTACCAAAATTACCAGTGATGCTTTGCCCCAAAGTGGCAGAGAAGCGAAGAACAAAGCCCAAAGAACCCATCCAATAATCAACCACAGAGCGGGTGCATATCTACTGCCAATTAGTGTAAGCCTTGCCCTCACGGTTGCGTCATCATACAATTGAGGAGCTTCATCAGCAGTACAGTACCCATTCTCCACTCCACATCGAGCACACACAAGATAGCGAGGTCCATTTCCAGAAATGAAATGCTCTTCGGGGTAAACGCTACGACATAGGCGGCAGGTTGGCATCCTATTCCCTCAACCCTCTCGACCGAGGAGGGGCATTTCAACGCTTTGACCAAACGTACTATTTGCAGTGACTAAGAAATTTTCCAAAATCATCCAACCATCAGCACTCCCACAAGACTCGGGATGAAACTGAACCCCCCAAACCGGTAAGTCATGATGAGCAATACCCATGACTAGGGAGTTAGTTTCAGCATCCGTTGCTATCACCTTGAGTTGCTCACCGTTGGGCTCAACGATTAGAGAGTGATACCTCATCATACGTTGTGGGGATTCCATCCGAGCAAACAGTGGGTTATTCTCAAAATTCATTTCAACTGTCACACCATGCACAGCCCCGCTTGGAGATGGCAGTAACTTCCAGCCTGCCGCTTCGCCAATTGCTTGGTGGCCCAGACAAATTCCCAAAAGTGGGATTGGGTCCTTATCAGAATCGACAATTTCGCCTTTCAAAGCCAATGTGGCGAGTTGCTGAGTAAGTTTGCAATTAGTTGGCCAGCCAGGGCCCGGACCTAAGATGATGTGAGTGGGCATGATTGCAGATAGAAGATTTTGAACTTCAGCGCTTGATTTTTCGCCACGCCCTTCTACAACAATTACTTCCGCCCCAAGTTGAGCGCATCCATGAATGATATTCCATGAAAAAGAGTCAAGGTTGTCAATGAATAACAAACGCCTCTCACCTTCATTCACTGGCACGAATCGTGGATCACCAGTCCTCCACTCAATTGGCTCGGCTGGAGAAATACATACCTGTGGCTTAGTATTGAGAGATTTGTGCAATGCCTCGATTACTGAATTGAGCAACGGGACCGGCTCAATTGACATCTCACCTTGGGGTATTTTACTCGCTGAAGAACCCCAAGCAGCATCAAGAAGTGCTTGAGCTTTCCATTTTGCTTCTTCAACCTCTTGTAGGGAATCAGACTCAAAAACTAGGCCACCACCTGCCTGAACTTTCCCTAACCAATCCCCTGAAAGTCCACCTTCTGCTTCTAATGACCGAATTAAAATATTCCAACACGCCAGACCAGAACGTGGGTCGTAAAATCCTAGAGAACCAGTCCATGCTCTGCGTGGAGTTGCTTCTAACTCATCTATGGCGGCTATCGTGGCAGTCTTAGGACAGCCGGTGATACTTCCACCAGGAAACAATGCTTGCAATGCATCCCATCCATCCAAATCATCCCTAAGTCGTCCCCTCACATCACTAACTAGGTGATGTACTGTAGGGTGTGACTCTATTCTCCAATCGTGCCAACGAACTGAGCCTACTGCACAAACCTTGCCAAGGTCATTTCTTTCTAGGTCAACTAGCATCATATGTTCACTAATTTCCTTGCGACTTGCTGCCAATTCTCTCTTCAAAGCCAAATCCCTGCCTCGCGAGCGTGCGCGTGGGCGCGTTCCTTTGATTGGTCTAGTGGATAATTCGTTGCCATTCATTGATAGAAGAAGTTCAGGACTCACACTGGCAAGAGAGTAATCGTAATCGGGAACACTCAGCCATCCAGAATATGGCGCTGGATTTGTGGCTACTAAACGCTTGAAAACACCCCATGGATCTTGTAACCTACCAGACCAAATGCGCCCGTAATTCAACTGATAGAACTGGCCGTCACGTATTGCGCGACGCACAGTGTCAACAATTGCAGAATGTTCCTCATCAAGGATTGTGGAATCTAATGAAGACTTTTCTGCTAGCGATTCCTGCTGAGTATCTGGAGTTATAAGCCAATTTTCAATTCCTTCACAACATTTCTCAAACCACTCATCGTGGTGAGTAGACAAAACTGAAATTGTCCCTTTGGACCTATCGTGGATAACCCACCTATCAACCCTAAGAAGTAGCCCTAAGAGAGCACCTGTGGGTGGTAAGTGATGAAGTTGTACGGGTTCAGTCCATTGCACTAAATCATAGGTTAAAAGCCCAGCAAAACAACCCGGTTGTAAGCCTTTTAAATTACTATCAAGGTCTGGTAAAAGATGGTTCATCTCCCTCAGTGCTGAAGATAAATCGTTACCTTCTACAGTCACTCTTTTATTCCATTTACAGCCTTCTTCCCATTGCTCAATTCGCCAATCACAAGTTGATTGTGGTCCTCCCAAATTAATTTCCCCTTGTAATGCAGAACCGTTTGAAATTGCTTCAGGTTGACGAAGCCGTGAAGGCTGTTGTGAGGTGATTCTAATTATTGGTGGGCCTGCAATTGATGTAAAGTTAGAATCAACAGAAATCGGCCCACTAGATTGAAGCAGCAGTTCATCGGGCCCACCATATTCACTTGCAGATGTACCAATCAGTCCTAATTCTCGCAAGAATTCAAGAAGAGCAGGTGCGAACCCATCCCTATCATCAACAGGCCACTGTTTTTTTGCAGTCACTGTGATTCCTCCCGTATATCCGTCCAACCTGATTCTAGTGCTTGGTTAAATGATTCAAGACAAAGGTTGGCAAAATTATTGGGGTTATTGCCAATTGATTGCTCATCTAATTCTGTGATTAATACTACGCCAATTCCAGTTCCAATCGCCACTAAGGCTCTGGCCCGAGAAAGAAGATTTCTTGTTAGGCGGCCAGGAATAAGAGGGATTCCTTCCCGCTCAAGATGGCCTCCAATAGATGCGAGCGAGATTGAATCAAGAGCCCCCTCTGAAGGGGCTGGATACCAAGCGGTTCCATCATCATCCAAAAGTAGTGGCGTGGCCGATTGACAATCAACTACCGCGTCATCATTAATTAAAAGGGCAATTTCACAGCCTCTCTCCTCCGCTTGTGTGGCTGCATCTTTGTATGGTTGCCAATCACCATGCTTACACCCAGTAATACCAGCCTCCCATCTAGGTGCAGAGATTGCAGTCGCACTCACTCTAGAAATTCTAAGATGAGAATCTGACTTCACAGGTTCCCATCGTGTTGAGGCTGTTATTTCTCCACTCAAATTTAGATTTAATCTTAGCAATCCAACGCAAGCCTCTTGATTTGATTCTTTGGTGTTTGTAAATACTGAAAGCATCGTACTCATTGCCTGTTCACGGGCATCAACCGGCCATTGGATTGACAAGCGTGCCGCGTGTTCTTTGAGTCGTGTGAGGTGCTCTTCGAAATGGGCAACTGAATAGCCACCATCCCACCTTAATGTGGTAAATACTGAACTCTTAGCTAGTTCGGTCATCCCACCACCACTCTCCTACGAGAGGTTCGTACCCATCAATGCTCACCTTGTAGAAAAGGTCACAATAGATCATCAATTAATGTATCAAGTTCACTATCACCACTAGATGGCTTGCCTGATGCGGTATCACCAAACAAGTCATCTGATAATTCTGCAAGGCGCCTACTGGCATCTGTTGGTGGTTCCTCTACTTGTGGGGTAAAGCCCGACTGAGTCTCCTGAGATTTTTGTGCTGCTTGAATCTGAGATGCCGCCGGAATCAATGTTCCAGCCAAATCAGCATCAGGGCCGCGAGGAGTTTTACCATCTTCGTTGTCCTCCCAACCCTCTTCTTGAGGCAATCCCCACGCTGCATGAGCGAGTTCTAGGGCTTCATTCCTTGAGCGGTTACTGCGCCCCCTAATAGCAAGCAATAGAACAGTGACTATCGCTAATGATAGCAGGATGGTCAACAACGTGTTCATGTCAATTAAGTCAAACAAACCAGCACTTGCTTCGCCATCGTTAATGCCATCACCATCACCATCAGATGGAGCCTTGTAAGGCTTCAATTCCTTGGCTTGTACTAGATGCTTCCAAACGTTGCCGTCATATGCTGAAACTGCGATGAACCAGTGCGTTGAATTATCGTAAGATAAGGTCTCATTGAATTCTTCCAATGACCAGAAAGTACCGATGATACCGCCCTTAGCCATATCCGCTTCATCGGTGTTCTCAAAGCGAGAATCGCTAACATAGATTCGATAACTGCGAATATCTGTTCTGACGATTTCTTGCCACTCGATTTCAATTGCTCCGCCATCTTCACTCCACTGCACTGTAAAGTCAACATCTGGGAGATGTCCTCCTGGGTCATCTCCTGAGTTATCAATTGCCTTGCCTGAACCAACGTTCAACAAATCACGGTGAGCATTGCCAGATGAATCAACTGGAACAATAGCAATGTGGACTGGGATTCCAGACATTATTGCTTCTCCACCGTCAATCACCTTGACCATTATTGGCTGTTGCACACTACGGTCAAGAATCATAATTGGTTGTCTGTGGCCACTACTTGTGTATCCAATAATATCAGAATATACCTCATAATGGTCAATATCACTGGCATCACTCAATTCAAATACAACATAAACTGCAGTTCCGTTATCATTGGGAACATCAGTTACAATTGGTGCTTGCAAGCGGTCAGGAGCAATGATATCATCGCGGTTATCTATTGGAGTCACCACAACTGAAGGCAAACCCGTCAAGAAAGCGGAACCATACAAATCATGAATTGTGACTGTTACTGAAAGAGGGACATTAGGTCTAATGGTATCCGGGTCAGAATTCTCAACACTGTCCCCATCATAGAGCGCTTTTGTTAGAGTTAATCCAATCAATCCTTCTTCTGAATTGATTGGGTATTGGATATCCATTTTCACGGCCCCACAAGCACCTACATCATCTTTGCATCTTGCCCAAGTAGCCGCTAAATTGTCTACTGGTTGACTACTTGCCCAAACTACATAGTAACCAAAGTCACCAACCTCAGTTGCTGCCCAACTAACATCGATAGCCTGGCCCATATCTTGAGGATGGTCCCATGCTGAAAGGTTGTTTACACGTCCAGGTGGGTCGGTACCACGAACATTCTTCTCAGGCGCTACTTGAACCACGGTAACATTTCCATAATCACCATTGCCCCACGCATCAAAGGCTACGACAGTAACCCAGTACAGGGTATTGTCCTCTAGAAGAACCCCACCCCAGTCTGAGATGATGGTTGAATTGGTGGTACAATCAGCGACAATCGTTGCATTCGCAAAATCCTCTGCGTTTGTTGGTGTTAACTCATCAGCCTGTGATGGTCGTATGAGAATTGTGTGCCAAGCACAGTCGTCCTCATTATTTGGTGTCCATTCCACAGTGATTCTACCGCCTTCATCTTCAGGCGTGTCGTATGCTGTAATGTTCTCAATTGGATTTGGCGGAATTCCATCGTTGATTCCACCTGTTGGCACTACTGGGCCAACGATTGTTGCATTTGCTGGGTCATGAAGTCCACCCTCATCAACACAGGTCAGTGCCACCCAATACGGGCGGCCCTTCTCAAGTTGCAGCACGGTGCTGTTGGCTTGTGAGTTGATATCAGCACCTTGGGTTGCTAAGCCAACTGCATCAGTGATTTCTTGGGTTACTGCCCAAATTCTTGTGCCAGCGTGATCGATTGCAGTACACTTCTTCCACTCAACATAGAGGTCCCCATCTGCGCCACCTTCAGCAGGACCTGCATTAGCCCATTCTGGAGGTGTTGGTACCTCATCACTCGCTGAAGCCGGGCCCATGATAGGTGAAGGCTCACCTAGAGTTCCGTCATCGTACTCAATCAGAGCAACTCCATAGATATCTACGCCATCAATAATTGGTGCACCATTTACAGTAGCGATTTCTGCTAGAGTTGTAGACCACATTGGAATTCGAGCATCTGGTGCTCGCATTGATAGGTCAGCAGTACTGGGCATTGAACTCCAATTTCCCTCTTGCAAATAAATCCTATATGCCTCCCAACCACTATCCTGACTTGGTGTCCACTCAGCAACTAATACGCCTCCACCATCATCAGGTCGGTCAAACAAATCTAACAATTCAATTGGGGATTCCGACCGGGTCCAATCGTACATAACACGTATTTCTAAGGTGCCATTTAGTGGACTCTGCAAACGAATATGTAGGTCACGGCCATCTTGTGTTAATGTGCCACGACGTGCTGCTATTGAGAATTCATTGGCTAAATTATTATTCAAGTCAGTAAGGTCCCATACACCAGAATAGTTCACACTATGAGACGCCACCCAAATTGCTGCACCTTCTACGGGGCTAGAGAGGGTCAGAGGCATCTGATGGATAGGGATTCCATTAGGAGAAGCACTGTTTGCTTGGCCAGGAAGTATAACCGAGTTAGTAGGGTCAATTAGAGCGATTCTTTGACCAGGGGTCGTGGAGTCTGTAATATCCCACGAGACACCTGAAAAGGTCGCTGTCAGCGGATTTGCGCGACGCATTGATTCTCTATCAACATCTAGATAATTTGGTGCAGAGCCAAATCCAAATAACCCATTATCACCAGTTGTCAGCCATATACCATTGCTTCCAACCCAACCACCAGTCAAGGATAAGATGTATTCTTGACGAACAACATTATGCTGTGTTGAAGAAATATCAACCCAATCAATTCCACCTCGACTGAGGACTGCTAGAGTTGTACCGTCACTGAGAATATCAGTGATTGGCCATGATGAAAATGCCCATGATGGATTTCCAGCCTCCATTTGATTGGCGCCAGCATTCCAATGCATTAGGGGCTCCTCATTGGTAGCAACGTGTACGCCCCACCAATCAGCTGCAATTGCCGTAACGTCATTCGATGGCAACATATCAACTCGATAATGTTGCCCAGGTTGCATTGTTGAAATATCAAATGCAGTTGCGCCAGGTCTTGAGGCGCCTTCACCATTGTGCGATAAGAATAGTGTTGGACCAATTATGATAGTTGAATTACCACTTGCAATTACTGTAGTAGGAGCATATGCTATACCGTTGACACGGTTTCCAATCAGACCAGAATTTCTGTCATAGGTCGCGACAACCGAATGACTAGGAACATCCCAGCGAACCATCCCAGCGGGTGTAGCCAGCATCAATTCAGTTCCCTCAACCCAAATCTTGTCAATAATTGGACCGGGAAGCCCATCCTGAGTTGTGATAGAGTCATCCCACGCTTGTGTGCTTGTATTCCACACCCCAATTCCACCGAAAGTGGCGACCCAAATACGGTTATCATATTCAACAAAATCACGCACTATGTTTGATGGTAAACCTGCTAGCAGTGAACCATCCGTCCAACTTTGAGTTGTTAGATTGTAAACTTGGAATCCTGCTGATGTAGTTGTTGTTCCCATCAATCCAATCACTAAATCACTACCAGAACGATAGATACCATCCATTTGATAGTGCAACGGAACTGGAGTTCCTGACATCTGACCTGTTGCGATATCAATACTGTATAATCCAGCACTTGTTGTAACCCACAAATCATTGTTAATTGGTAGTATTTCATTTACGATATCCCAAACGAATGGATATGCTTCAATCCATTCAATTGTGCCGTTTGGAAGTAACTCTCCATGCAGAATTGAGGAGGCTGAATATTGTTGAGAATCATCTGCAGATGAAAGCCAAACATCTGTTCCGCTAAAAGTAACTTCAAGCATTCTGCCACTTGATAATCCTGCAAGAATATCGACTGCACCTTTGTGCAATCCTGTTGAGTTGATGATGTCAACTCTATTGTATCCAGAATCACCACCAGGTCTACCAATTACCCAATCAATCTGATTGCCATTAGTTGGGATGACTTCCATACTAGATGCCTGAGTTCCCACATCAATTTTCATCCCTGAACCTAGTTGGCCACCGGTTGCAGGAATTCTAGAAATACCACCGGTACCACCACCTTCATCTGTGTGTGAAATCATCAAGACACCATTCACCCAGCGCATTCCATCAGGGAAAACTTGGTCTGACATGATGCCATTTGTAGTCTCAGTAATTGATGTTAACCAACTTCCAGCAGTGTAACTATATCGTGAAATACCGACATTATTTTGATCAAATCCAACATAAATAACGTCGCCAATTTCATCACACGCTAATGCAAGAGCGTCGTCATCATCTAAACCACGGTTTTGTTGACTACCTTGTGCCCAACCTGTTAACCATGTATTGGTATGCAAATCAAATCGTGCAACACCGCCTTGAGTACCAAACCCTTGGTATCGAGCCATTGCTACATGCATTATGCCATTACACACTTCCATTGAGAACCCAAATCCTGCTGGGATGTTGGTGCTACCTGCTTGCCAACTACTCCAAGTCTGAGTTGTACCATTGAAACTGAAAATGCGACTGTTGCGATTCCATCCACTGTTAGCCATTGTTGTGTACCAAAGGTCATCACCAACAATTTCAATGTCAAAAATTGTATCTTCTGAATTTGATGGAAGTCCGCCATTATCTGCGGTAAGGGTGGTAAGCCAAGTATCATTATACATATCATATCTAGCAATTCCCTCATATGTTGCAAAATGGATCAATCCTTGATACAAATCAATTGAGCGAATAGGGCCCTGTATCACAGTGTCATCCCATTCATTAAGCAGATTGCCATTGTAGTCAAATTGCCGATGTACCTTTTCACCATAAGATGCAAAGATGTGACAAGCTGAGATGTTCAGTGGTTCACATTCGCCAGCGTATACGGAATTGACACGTAGAATTGAACCGGTCGCATCCAGCGTATTGCCCCAAGTATCGTTTGCATGGTCCCAACGCACGACACTACCCGCATCCAAACCAAACCAGCCAGATGGTGTGACGCCAATCCACAACATTCCATCAGGACCTTCTCCAATCCCATAAACTAGACCGGATTGACTGATTTGTTGGCCTGCATCTAAGGATGATAGGGCTGTCATATTATCTATATCGTAACGATAGATGTTATCGTTTGACTGAGTTCCTGCTCTTGCTTCTGAATAGTAGAGAACATTGCCAATAATAACGAGTTCACCCGGCGCATTTTGACCATTTGCTCTGCTGAAAGTTTCTTCCACTGTTTCATTAACAAGGTCAATTAGGCGTAGTCCAAAATCACCACCAATCCATATTCGATGAGGTAGACGGTCGGGAATTAGAGTCGTTACATCATTATCAGTTACTAGATTATTTGAATTTGAAGAGTCCCATTCTTGAAGCCAAACATCGTTAATTCTGTCATAACGAGCAACACCCATGCCATTCAACCCAATGTATGCAACATCATTGTATTCGTATGTCGGTGCATTCCAAGTTGATTCTCCTGCTACCCAGACATCTACTACTGTATCGTTTACAACATCAATGATTCCTGCACCATAATTGGTTCCAGCGTAGAGATTACCATTACTTAGGATGGATACAGCGTAAACCCATGAAGATGGGAGACCATCTGGATTGGTGTAATAATTCCAACAATTCTCTTCATGTAAATCTGAAAGACGATATTGGCAAGCACCGGCATTTGTCCCCGCATACAGATAGTTTGAATCCGAATCTAAATCGTAAAAGTTTGAGGGGTTGAATCCTCCTTGAGCCTGAATGTGAGTCCATGAAACACCGTCCCACCTGTCCGCACCATCAGCAGTACCAACCCACATTGAACCACCACTATCACGGTGCAGAGAGTATACATTGTTGTTTGAAATTCCATTGTTACCTCGATTTGCTCGCCATGTATCAATCACATCTCCTGATACGCGGTCAAAGACGAGCACACCATATCCGTACAGTCCTAGATACAGGTGATTGCCATCAGTTTCTACTGGCATATAATCTACATTATCCATCCCTGTTGAGCGCCAAGAGGACAACAAGGTGTCATTGGTAATATCGATGCGAAGAACACCTTGGTTAGATGCGATGTAAGCGATTGCTGAACGAGCTGCAACCCCTCTGATGTTGTTTGTAAATGCATCAGAACGCCCAGATGACCATGACGATGTAACTGTTTGGTTTGTAGCATCAACAAGCGTGACTCCAGCGTTTGAATGGCCAACTACGATAGTATCAGTAGTTACATCAAAGGCTAGATAATCGGCATCATTTGAGTTGAGATTGTTACTTGTAGTAAGATGGGCGATTTGACTTCCATTGAAAGCGAAATTATAGATTCCATCATCACTAGTCGCTACCCAAACCGAAGTGCCATCAGATTCTAATGCCTGATTGATTGTGCCGGTCTCAATTGGTATTAACCACTGATTCAAGTTTTTGTCAAATCGGTCAATGACTTCATTTCCAGCAACCCACACTACATTGTTTACTTCCAACGCGTCGTGCATAACTGCGCTAGTAGGCCCAGAAGCGAGCAACATTGTAGATGAGTGAGTTGGGGGGGTTGCTGGTTCAAAAAGTGCGAAACTACCTCCGCCATCGCCTACTAGAATCGTGTCTACTCCAGGTGAGCGAGCACCACCGTTTGGCCAGACAATCAAATCAACTCCATCGCGTACTAGACCTACATCTTGCAGTGCCTTACTGGTAGAGAAAGCAGCCATAGTCATGTTATAGAAATGAAGAGTATCGCCAGCTAAAATGTGTAACCATTCACCACCTTGGGCCATTCCACGAATATCATTTGAATTAAGCCAGTTAGCATCGGTCCAAGTTGCGAGCCATGAACTAGTCGCAACATTATAACGAACAATTCCAGCATCTGCTAAGCCAATCATTAGGATGCCGTTCATCAATTCTAACTGAACCACGTTGTCACTTGGTAACGAGTTTTGTGTATCCCAAGAGGAGAGCCACTGACTGCTTGATGTGTCATAACGCATAACGCCACCACCATCAGTAGCGAGGTAAACAATACCTCCAACTTCTAGCATATCAGTGACGGCATCAGAACCCGCTGAGGGGTTGCTTGTAACGCCGACTCCTGCCGCCATCAAATCCGCCTCATTTGTGCCTGCCCAAACTAATCCGGCTGCATCAGTCATCATCGCAGTCACTATTTCTGTGGTGGTTCCAGACATACTTGATTCAATTGAAAAGGGGCCTGTTAACTCAGTAGAATCTGTGAGTGACCACGCTCGGAATTTTGTTGCATTGTCGTCAACCGCTACAAGAATCATGTCTTTTGCAGCATCGATGACAATCGTGGTTGCGCCAGTAATGTTCTCTGCCAACTCAATCACTGGCGGGTCATTTCTCGCATCTAGTTGGACTAATGTCTCATCAATTAAAAGATACAAGCGCCCATCATCCGGATGAATTGCCGTAGCACTTACATCAAGCGTGAATGGAGTGAATGTGATGTACGCATCAGCGGGTCTCAATGCTTCCACAACCAAATCAGTAACTTCAGCATCGCCAGGCAGTAACCAAGATGCACCAGCATTAGCATTGGGTGTGAGTCGGGAAGAGTAAGGGTCGGAACCCATCAAATCATTTTGTTGACCAAAGCCGCCTAAGCCGCGCCAATCCATGATTTGTGTTTGAGTATCAACGAACGAGAGTTGAGGTTGTTCTACCCAAGTACCATTTGAACCGTTAACTCTTACTTCAAACGACAAATTCTCAACTATTGCACCCGGGGCAAGAGTGAGATGTAAATCTCCTTCAGCAAGAATTCCGCTTGCCGGATCTGCACCAATAGCATCAAGACTAACCCACCCAGTATCATTGGAGCCACCCGAACCCCATTCAACTGCATTTCGTGGATTCATTACTCCACTTAATTGCAAAACAGGGGATAGAGATGCGATTAACATCACCGCGACTAGAAAGAGGGGGGCGGTCGTTCTATGTCTTTGATTCATGTGTGCAACGCTTTCAACATCACTTATGAAGGAAATGGCTTCATGGACCACCTGTATACTCTGTATACATTGTCTGATTGTCTTGAAATCACTACTCAACGTTTTGGGCAATGCAAATATCATAGTAGCGCCGCCGTTTCAAAACGACATTGGAGATGGGCATCCCGTGAAAGAGAAGAAATTGCGTCAAGATGCGTTGGATTATCACTCAGCAAAGCCTTTTGGGAAAATGAAGACAATACCCACAAAACCGCATGCAACTCAGCGCGACCTGTCGCTCGCTTATTCACCTGGAGTTGCCTATCCATGTTTAGAAATTGAAAAAAATCTGAGCAATGCCTACCGATATACTGCAAAAGGAAATCTTGTAGCAGTTATCACCAATGGGACTGCAGTACTTGGATTAGGAAATATTGGCGCTCTGGCTAGTAAACCGGTAATGGAAGGCAAAGGATTGTTGTTCAAGGCATTCGCAGATATTGATGTATTTGATATTGAAATTGATGAAACTGACGTCGACAAATTCGTTGAAACAGTGAAGCGGATTGCACCAACCTTCGGAGGTATCAATCTAGAAGATATCAAAGCCCCAGAGTGTTTTGAAATTGAGCGCCGCTTGAAAGAAGAATTGGATATCCCAGTTATGCATGATGACCAGCACGGCACCGCAATAATTTCTGGAGCGGCGATGCTAAATTCTCTCGAATTAGTTGATAAGGATATTTCACAAGTTAAAGTAGTAATATCTGGGGCTGGAGCATCAGCGATTTCTTGTGCTGATCACTGGGTGCAACTCGGTGTGAATACCGACAATATCAAAATGATTGATTCCAAAGGAATCATCACCAAAAAGAGAGCAGAAGAGGGTGGTCTTTCTGCTGAAAAAGAACGCTTCGCTCGTGATATAGATGAAGGCAATCTCGCTACTGCCATGCAAGGTGCGGATATCTTCCTTGGGCTTTCAAGAGGAGACATCGTTAATCCAGACATGCTCCGCTCAATGTCTGAAAAACCAATAATTTTCGCTTTAGCAAATCCGGACCCTGAAATCATGCCAGATGTCGCTTTGGCAGCTAGGCCTGATGCAATCGTTGCTAGCGGCCGTTCAGATTTCCCAAATCAAGTAAACAATGTTCTAGGATTTCCCTACATATTCCGTGGTGCACTTGACTGCATGGCAACAAAAATTACTCGAAACATGAGAATGGCTGCAACCGTCGCACTTGCAGGCTTGGCAAAAGAAGCCGTTCCAGAGGAAGTCAGCCAAGCCTATGGCCTTGATTTCATTTCCTTCGGCAAGGACTACATCATTCCCAAACCATTTGACAGACGTGTACTAGTCAGCGTCGCATCGGCGGTTGCAAAAGCAGCAGTTGAAGATGGTGTAGCAGGTATATCAGAATCATCATTCAATATGACTGCGTATCAAGAAGAACTTGAAGCAAGGTTAGGATTAACTCATTCAGTTATGCGCACTGTTATGAATCGTGCAAAATCTTCGCGCAAGAAAATTGTCTTCCCAGAAGGTGATGACCCGCATGTATTGAGGGCCGCATATGAGTTGGACCACGAGAATATTTGCACACCCATTCTTTTGGGGCGTCCTGAAGTTATTGATGCCCTCAAGGAGGAGTATAACCTTGATTTTGAATGTGAAGTGATTAATCCCATTCAGGACCCTCGTCGAAAAGGTTCCTACCGTGACGCCCTGTTTGAGATACGAAGTCGCAAAGGGTTGACTATTATTGATGCTCAGAGAGTACTGAAATCACGAACGTATTTTGGTGCGATGATGGTTGAAGTAGGAGACGCTGACGGTTTTGTGGGTGGATTGACTCGTGCTTATCCCACATTCCTCAAACCTTGTCTAGAAGTGATTGGAACCTCAAAAGATGCTCACCGAGTTGTCGGAATGTACATGATGGCTGTCAAAGGCAAATTATTGTTCATCGGTGATGCAACTGTAAATGTCTACCCCGATGCTCGGACTTTGGCAGAAATTTGTGTGCAAACAGCACGCGTTGCGAAGCGCTTTGGAATCAAACCGAAAGTTGCGCTTCTATCTTTCTCCAACTTTGGCTCAAGCCGTGGTCTACGCTCAACTCGGCTTGAAGATGCCATTGATATTGCCCGCGAACTAGACCCCAACATCTTGATTGATGGGCCAATGCAAGCTGATACTGCTCTTTTAGAGGATATTCAAGAACAATACCCATTCATGGAATTTGGTGGGGCGGCAAATGTCCTCATTTGCCCGAATCTCGCGGCTGCAAATATCGCATACAAACTGCTTGACCATCTAGGAGATGCTGAATTGACGGGCCCGATTCTTGAGGGAATGGCAAAACCAGTTCAAATTCTTCAACAAGGGGATGGCGTTCGGGAAGTAGTTCACATGGCGGCGATTTGTTCTGTTGATGCACAACGCCACGAACTAGAGCGACTTTAGGCAATCATTGAAGCGCTTGTTGTGTAGCGCCGGACTGGAGATTTGATGGCAGACAACAACGAGGTACTCTCCGACTTTGATGAGAGGTTGCTCCAAGGCGTCTTCGCCCGTGTGTGGCGCTATCTTGGCGACTCTGCTGATTCAACTTCAGCAGTAACAACAGCAAGGTCGCCTCAAGAACTGAAAAATAAACTTGAATTCGCTGTTGGCAGAACTGGTATTGACGTTGACACCATGCTTTCTGATATTGATAATTATCTGAATGAATCGGTAAAAACTAGCCACCCTCACTTCATGAATCCGTTATGGGGTGGCACCGACGTCGCGTCTTTGGCTGGGGAATTTATCACCGCTCTTACTAACACATCAATGTACACTTTTGAACTCGCTCCCATGGCGACTTTAATTGAAAACGAAATGGTTGATACAATGTTGAAATTAGTTGGTTACAAGGCTGGTGAAGGCATCTTCACAACAGGCGGCTCCAACGGAAATCTTCTGGGTTTAATTTGCGCCCGAGACCGCAAATTTCCTGATGCCAAACGTGTTGGCTTAAGCGGAAAACAACTAGTCGCATTCATCTCTGCAGATTCCCATTATTCAACGGCAATGGCCGCAAATGTGATTGGTATTGGATTAGACAATCTAATCACCATCTCAACAGACGAAAGAGGAGCCATGATTTCTACTGAATTACAAGAAGCAATTGGCGCTGAAAAAAGAGCAGGAAATTATCCATTCTGTGTAATAGGTACTGCTGGAACTACTGTCACAGGGGCTGTTGACCCCATGAAAGAACTCGCTGATATTTGCCATCAAGAAAAACTCTGGCTGCACATAGATGCTGCCTGGGGAGGTGCCACCCTTCTATCACCAAAAACTCGGTCTCTTCTGCAGGGAATAGACCTCGCAGACTCTATCTGTTGGGACCCACACAAAATGATGGGAGTCCACCTATGTTGTTCGGTTTTCCTTGTCAAAAACAGTGGTACTTTGAGGAATGTTTGTGTGCATACTAAGAAAGCACATTATCTCCTTTTAGGTGACACCGAAGATTACGATTTAGGACATATGAGTTTGCAGTGTGGTAGGCGAGTCGACGCCCTCAAACTATGGCTTGCTTGGCGAGCAAGAGGAAATGAAGGCTGGGCATCTCAAGTTGAGAAATACTTCTCTCTAGCTGATTATCTAGTTACTAAAGTAAAGGAACACACACGCCTTGAACTAGTCGTTGAACCTTCAATGACAAATGTATGTATTCGTTACAGTGGCTATAGATTGAATGAATCACAGCAAGACTCAATCACCGCGGGGATTCGGAAACAATTGATTTCTAGCGGTCGTTTCATGGTGTCATCTTCACAAATAGACGGAAGACCAATTCTACGCGCTGTAATCGCTAATCCAAGAGTGGATGAAAAGGTCATAGATGATCTGATAGACTTAATTGTTGAAATTGGCGTTTCTCTTTCGCCTAAGTGAAGCATTTTCTAGCAATGCAACAAAGCCACTGCATTGAACTCATTCTTCCTCATCTTTCAGAGCCGGCCCTATGTAACGCCCGTGTTTGGAACGCTAGCGAGCAAACCGACCCACGCAAAGCCCATCAAACTACCATATTCAGTTGGAAGGGGTTTCGGATGAACCCATCCAACACATCCGAGTTGGTTAGTTGATGCTCTGTATTTCATATTTGGAAGTTATCATATGATAATCGGGGGAAAAGCCCTAATCACCTATCAGTATTCCAGCATCATGCGCGCCCGGCCTTTGATGCCAGTAGTAGCCATCGTGATGCTTCTATTAATCTGCTCTCTTGGACTCATTAACAACTATAGTAATCCAGTAGAAAGTGGGGTACAAAGCAAAGAACTGGACATTCTCTTTGAACAATTGACACCTGAGCAGCAGATTGTTTTGCAGAATGCCAACTCAAACCACGTCAATGCTCGGGATGCAAGTTCGCCGATGGCTTTTGAATGGGCTGCGAGCGGAGGTGGGACCTATAGCGGGGACTTCATCGAAGGCATCGCCATCGACGCATCTGGCAATGCCTTCGTCGCCGGTTGTTTCGGTACGACTGCGCAGTTTGGCCCGACTATCCTCACTGCTGTTGGTGGTTGTGACATCTTCGTCGCCAAACTCGATGGGGATGGGAACTGGCTGTGGGCGGTTCGGGCTGGTGGTGCTGAATACGATTATGCCGCAGGAATTGCCGTAGATGGTGCAGGGAACGCCTATGTAACAGGCTCCTTCCTAGCTTCATCGGTTGATTTCGGCCCCTACACTTTGGCCAGTGCGGGTGGAACCGATGTCTTCGTTGCTAAGATCAACTCCGATGGCAACTGGTTGTGGGCTGAGCGCGCTGGAGGAACATGGGCTGATTATGGAGGTGGGATTACAGTGGATACCGCTGGTGTTGCATATCTGACAGGTTCGTTCTACTCTTCCGCCGAAATTGGAAACACCTCGTTGAGCAGTTCTGGCCATGATGATATCTTCGTCGCCAAGATTGATGGTTCCGGCAACTGGTTATGGGCGGTCAGAGGTGGGGGGCCCGAGGCTGGCGATTACGGCGAGAACATAGGCCTAGATTCCGCGTCGAACGCCTATGTCATCGGCACCATTGAAGGGAGTGGTGCTGACTTCGGTTCAACAACCCTCAACAGTGCTGGTGGCACCGATGTTCTCATCGCTAAACTAGATTCTGATGGTAACTGGCAGTGGGCTGAGCGCGCAGGTGGTGCCGGTTGGGATAGCGGCCATGGTATCGCGGTTGACTGGAACGGCAACATACATGTCACCGGGTCATTCTATGGCGCATCAGCAGAATTTGGTTCAACCATTCTCAGCACAGCT
>Ga0209089_10002076_pt1 | contig 17916 bp, 20 predicted proteins | sample ArcticOcean_MG_C_FD_187431 | JGI IMG/M metagenome (GOLD analysis project Ga0209089, IMG submission 187431) | Marine microbial communities from western Arctic Ocean - ArcticOcean_MG_CB2_150 (SPAdes) (version 2) | ecosystem: Environmental > Aquatic > Marine > Oceanic | place: Arctic Ocean: Canada... | reverse complement strand
CCGGCCCGGTTGCACGGTTATAGCCTGATCGGCGACAGCCAGTTTGACGTAGCCATCACCGCGCGGCTTCGGACAGAGCATCGGCAATAATATTGTTTGGGTACCCAACAATATTCGGCTATAATTTGGAGGCCGGATTTGCAACAGCGCTGTTGGAGAGAAACCGTGAAAACTGTCCTTTCCTTGATGGTCAATGGTGTCGCACGTGACGATGTGGTTCCCGATAACATGTTGCTGGTTGATTACCTGCGCGAGAAGGCAGGTCTGACAGGAACCAAGATCGGATGTGATGGCGGCGAATGTGGCGCCTGCACGGTATTGATCGACGACCGGCCACGCCACGCCTGCCTCACCCTCGCGTCGACTTGCCAGAACGCCAGGGTCGAAACCGTGGATGGCTTATCCCGCGACGGCCGATTAACGGCCATCCAACGCGGCTTTCACGAAAAGCTGGGTTCGCAATGCGGATTTTGCACTCCGGGCATGATCATGGCCTCGGAAGCGCTATTGCGCCGCAATCCCGATCCCAGCGAAGGGGAGATCCGCGACGCCCTGGCCGCGAATATCTGCCGCTGCACGGGCTACGTCAAAATCATCGAGGCGGTACAGTTCGCGGCACGGGAGCTAGCGGCATGAATAAGATCGCCCCCATCCAGTCCATCGGTATCCCCAAACCCCTGGTAGACGGCCCGGAAAAGGCAACCGGCAGGGCCATGTTCGCCGCTGATTTTCAGGCGGCGGATGCACTTGTCGGTCGCATTCTGCGCAGCCCCGTGGCCCACGCCAACATCATCGCCATAAATACCGCCAAGGCCGAGGCCCTCCCGGGCGTAATGGCCGTGGTGACGGAGGCCGATTGCGCCGATAGCTATGGCGTCCTACCCATCGCTATGAACGAATGGGCCTTGGCCCGTCACCGGGTCCGCTATCGCGGCGAACCGGTGGCGGCGGTGGCAGCGGTCGATGTTGCCACGGCGCAGCGGGCGTTAGACCTAATCGTTGTAACCTACGAAGAACTGCCCGCCTATTTCACGGCCGCCGAGGCCCGCGCCGAGGGCGCGATGGATCTACACGAAGACAAGCCCGGCAATATTGAGCGCGAAGTGGAATTTGATCTAGGTGATGTGGACACCGACATGGCAGCCGCCGACCTGGTGCGTGAAATTGAGGTCCATTGCACCGAAGTCTGCCAGGCCCAGATGGAGCCCCACGCCGCCTTTGCCGAATATGACGCGGCGCGGGAGCAGTTAACCATCCGGCCCTCGACCCAGGTGCCATTTTATGTGCACAAAATGCTGGCCCGCACCATGGATATGGCGGATTCCCATATCCGGGTGATTAAGCCTCATATCGGTGGCGGCTTTGGCTGTCGCACGGAAACCCTGCAAAGTGATCTAATTGCTGGTTTATTGGCGCGCAAGGCCCGCGGCACGGTCAAGGTAGTGTTAAGTCGTGAAGAAACCTTCATCACCCATCGTGGCCGGCCTGAAACCGATATCAAGATGAAGGTAGGCATGAAAAAGGATGGCACCATTACCGCCGTTGACTTCTCCGCCCAGCAGCGGGGCGGTGCCTACAGTGGCTATGGCATCGTGACTATTTTATATGCGGGTTCGTTGATCTATGGCATTTATGATATCGTATCAGTCCGCTTTCACGGTTATCGCGTACTAACAAATACTCCGCCTTGTGGCGCGTTTCGCGGCCATGGCACGGTGAAGACACGCTTCGCCTTTGAAAGTCTGATCGACGGCATGGCGATGGAACTGGGCCTGGATCCCTTTGCCGTACGCCGGGCTAATCTGTTGGTGGCCCCGACCATGACCGAGAATGATTTGCTGGTGAACAGTTATGGTCTGGACCAGTGCCTGGATTGGGTCGAAAAAGCCAGTGGCTGGAAACAGCGCAAGGGAAAATTAGCGCTTAATAAAGGCTTGGGCATGGCCTGCTCGCACTATATATCCGGCGCTTCCAAGCCCAAACATTGGACCGGCGAGCCCCATGCGACAATCCATTTACGCGTCGATTGGGATGCCTCGATCACCCTGTTGACCGGGGCTGCCGAGATTGGCCAGGGCTCCTCTACCGTGATGGCGCAATGTGTCGCGGAAACCCTTGGGGTGGACATGGGCCGCATTCGGGTCATCGCTTCCGACAGCGCCCTAACGCCCAAGGATAATGGCTCCTATTCGTCGCGAGTCACCTTCATGGTGGGTAACGCCGCCATCGATGCGGCGCAAAATCTGAAAGCCGTATTGATCCGGGCCGCCGCCAGAAAGCTAGAAATTGCGCCGGAAGATGTGGAATGCCTGGGCGAGGTCTATCGTGGTGGCAAACAGGATCAGGGTCTGACCTTCGATGAAGTGGTCATGGATGCCCTAACCGGCGAAGGCACCCTGGCGGTCAAGGGGACCTACGACACGCTGCCCGAATCCTGGGGTGGCCGGAAGTACCGCGGCGCAGCGATTGGCGGCACCATGGCGTTCAGCTATGCCGCCCAAGTAGTCGAGGTTACAGTTGATCCCCACACGGCGGAGATTACGGTGGATAAGGTTTGGGTCGCCCATGATTGCGGTAAGGCGTTGAACCCCCTGGCCGTGGAGGGTCAGGTCCAAGGTTCTGTCTGGATGGGCATGGGGCAAGCCTTGTCGGAGGAGGCCCGCTATCACGAAGGTCTGCCACTACATGCCAACATGCTGGATTACCGGGTCCCCACGATAATTGAATCCCCCCCCATCGAAGTTGGCATTATCGAGGCCAACGACCCCCATGGCCCGTTCGGCGCGAAGGAAGCCGGCGAGGGCTCTTTGACCGGCTTCCTGCCAGCCTTAACCAATGCGGTTGCCGACGCCATGGGCGTGCGGGCGACGGAACTTCCCCTAACCCCGGACCGGTTACTGGAACTACTGGAGAAGAAGGCCCGGGGCGAGCGGGCGGCGGGCGCAACCGATGGGGCGGCCGCCTAATGGAATTGCTTCCCGATATGCATGTACACCACCCGGTGACGGTGGAAGAGGCGGTTGCATTGCATGCGGCGGCGGCGGCCGGGCGCTATCTGGCGGGGGGCAGCGACCTTCTCGTCAACATTCGCCGGGGCATCGAACAGCCGGACAGCCTAGTCTACCTGAACGGCATTAACGAGATGCATGCGATCACGAATGTGGATGATGGCCGTTCCGGCCGGATCAGCATTGGCGGCGCGGTAACCCTGCGCGAATTAGCCGAAAGCAGATTTCTGCGGGAAAATTTCCTGGCCGTGGTGCAGGCTGCCGGGCAAGTGGCCGGCCCCAGCCATCGGGAATACGGCACCTTGGGTGGTAACCTGTGCCTCGATACCCGTTGCGTCTTTTATAATCAGAGCGAATGGTGGCGCGCCGCCAACAATTATTGCCTAAAGTATCGCGGTGATATCTGTCATGTCGCACCGGGCGGCAAAATATGCTTCGCGGCCTTTTCCGGCGATGTGGCCCCAGCCCTGCTGCTGTTTGATGCCGAGGTGGAATTGGCCGGCCCGAATGGCCGTCGCCGGATTGCCCTGGCCGCGCTGTACCGCAACGACGGCATGGACCATCTGACCCTGGCGGACGACGAATTGCTAGTCGCGGTGCATATTTCAAAGCATCCCTCGCCCACGCCGTCAGGCTACGCCAAATCCCGGGTCCGTGGTTCCATCGATTTTCCGCTGGCGGGCGTCGCCGTGCGTATGGACATGCAGGGCAAAGAAATAGCTGATCTGCGCGTTGCCCTGACCGGCGTTTCCCCCCTGCCCTTTCTGGTGCGTGGCTTGGAAAAATTTTTAGGCCGCCGGGCTGATGACGCCTGCCTGGAAGAATTGCGTGACGCGGTGCGTGGCCAGGCCAAAGCCATGAAAACTAGCATGACCCCACCGCACTACCGACGCCGGGTCGCCGGCGCCCTAGCACAAAAATTGGCGGAATCTATTCTCTAGAGACCGTCAGGCTGGGGTGCAAAATTTGGTCGCCGATGGCGATCCCGAGACGACGGCTGAGCGCACCGTTTATTTCCAATACCGCCTTGGCGGCATCCTGCGGCGCAATCGGCGTCAAGGAATGCGGCTGGGCATTATGGTGCACATACACAATACGGCCGTCGCCGGCGATAAACAGCATATCCAAGGGTACCAGGGTATTTTTCATCCAAAAGCTATGCCGGCGGCTGTCAGGAAAAATGAATAGCATTCCGGCATCCTTCGCCAGAACCGGCCGATGCATCAGGCCTTTTCGTCTGGCTTCTGTCGTCGCGGCCAATTCCACATGAAATTGATGGCGCGCCTGGGCCGTCACAATCGTTACCTCATCGATAGGCCCGCCGGCGGCCCCCGCCGCAAGCAGTTGGCCCCATAGCAACATATTCGCCAATAGCGGCCGGAAAATCATACGTGAATAGTTCCCGCGTACTGCCATAATCACCCTTTAACGGCTCAATTATCCATCCTAACTACGGGGCGGCGCAAAGCAAATTGATACGGTGTCGAAACGCTTGACAGCGCACTTATGGCGGTCTCAAAACAAGCAACCGCCCGGCCAAGATATTTGGCCGGGCGGCTACCGGGGATCGGACGCAATTGCCATCTGAGCCGAGACTAGTTTTACGTCTTTTCTGTCCGCCGTCTGGCCGACAAGCTCTCCATAGTGGAGTGGTTGCGCGAACCGAAAGAGGCGTCCGGCTACACGACCTGTTGGGCCGTTTCGTAAAGCATGGGGATCTGATGGATGCGGGCCGGGCGTTCCTCCATATAGTCCCAAAGGGCGATGATCCCTTCCGCCGACTTACCATCGGGACCGGTTCCCATGACCGTGCGACCATCGATCATCGAGGCCGCGCAATCAACACCGCCGACGCTGAATGGATCCAGTTTATTGATTTCCGCTGACTGATCAGAATTTCGCGACAGATTGTGCAAAACCCCGCAGCCAGGTATTTTCCAATTTTGGATAAGATACGAGCCAGATTATGCCGCCCATGCGCACATCCCGGCCTAAATCCGGCAGGCCGCGCAGAGACCGCTGAGTTCGATAGTCTGACCGGCAATAGCGAACCCAGCGCGCCCGGCCAAACCGCTAATGGCGCCGTTTAATTGGCCATCCCGGACCTCGACCGCGACGCCGCAATCCTGACAGATCAGAAAATGCGCCGCATGACGACCGTCCCCCCGGTCGCCCATATGCTCGTCGGCATGACCGCAACCAATAAACGCCTGCAGGGAGTCCAGGCGATGCACCAGGCCCTGTTCACATAGAAAATCTAGGGCCCGATAGACCGTTGGCGGCGCCACCCTGCCCCTTTCGCCCTGTAACAGAGCCAAAAGGTCATAGGCACCGACAGGCCGATGGCCCCGCCAGACTAATTCCAAGACCCGGCGGCGCAGAGGCGTCAGACGCTCACCGCGGCGTGCGCAGGCTGCCTCAGCCGCATCCACCGCCGTGACAATGCAATTGGCGTGGTTATGGCCCGGCTGCGCGAATGGGTTGTCCACGGTTTGCTTCGCCATTCTTTTCAATGCCTCTGTCTATATAAATCAATAAACTATATTATAATCAACAATTTATTTTTTATTTTTAATTTAATAGATTAAGATATAATTAGTCTTGCTAAACGCTCCGGGATGCCCAGGGACAACAGGAACAACCCCGCCGCCGCCGCCACGATTGCCGCGCCCGATGGCAGATCCCACCAATAAGATCCCAATAACCCCAGAATTACCGATACGGCCCCGCACGATGCCGCCGCTAATGCCATGCCTTCCGGGCTAACCGCCAACCGCCGGGCCGTCGCCGCCGGAATAATCAGTAACGAAATAACCATCAAGATGCCCACCACCTTCATGCCGATGGCAATGACAATGGCCATCAATATGGTGAACAGAAATTTCAGCCGCCCCGTTGCCAGACCTTCCACCCGGGCTAGATCCTCATCTACCGTCACCGATAGCAGCGGGCGCCAATATACCAGCAAAACGCCCAAAACTAACGCCATCAGTCCGTAGATCACCAGAAGATCAATCTGGTCCAAGGCCAGGATATCACCAAATAGATAGCTCATCAGATCGACCCGCAAGCCCTCCACCAGGGCCAGGGCCAACAGACCCAGGGCCAGAGATCCGTGCGCCAGAATACCCAACAAAGTGTCGGACGTGACCAGGCGGCTGCGGTCCAGAACCAGGAAACCTAGTGCCATCGACAGGCATAAAACGGCGATACCCAGATCCGCCGGCAACCCTAGCGCCAATCCCAGGGCCACGCCCAACAGCGCGGAATGGGCCAAGGCCGCACCAAAATAGACCATGTGGCGCCAAATCACGAAACAGCCCAAGGGTCCCGCGACGCCTGCGACACCGATACCCCCCAACAGGGCGCGCAACATGAAATCCTCAATCATGGGCGTGCCCGTCATGTCCACCCGCTTCATATCTGCCGACACCAAGCCCCATTTCAAGCGGCACGACGCCACCGTCGGGATCGTGGGCATGGTCGTGATGATGGTGATACAGGGCCAGTTGGTCCGCCACCGCGGCGCCAAACAACGCCCGGAATTCCGGGTCCCCGACGATGGCTTCAGGTCGCCCCGTACAACAGATATGATGGTTCAGGCAGACCACCCGATCGGTTGCCGCCATTACCACATGCAGATCATGCGAAATCAACAACACGCCGCAATTGTAGGTATCGCGAATAGTCTCGATCAATTTATACAACTGCCCCTGCCCGGCCACGTCGACGCCGCTCATGGGTTCGTCCAGAACCAAAAAATCAGGCCGGCGCAACAAGGCACGAGCCAACATGGCCCGGTGCAATTCCCCGCCCGACAACTGTGCTACCTGGGCACCTAAACTCCCCGACAGCCCTACTTCGGACAAAGTTGACACCATGAGATCATCGGCCACCGGGCCGCCCAAGGTCAGAAACCGGCGCACCGTCAAGGGCAGGGCGGGATCGATGGTCAAGGCTTGCGGGACATAGCCGAGGCGTAGCTGGGCCGCACGCCAGACCCGTCCGGCGTCGGGCTGTAGCAAGCCTAGCAGGATACGGGCCAGAGTAGATTTTCCCGAACCGTTCAGACCAATCAGGGTAACGATTTCGCCTCTATTCACGGCCAGATCGACGCCGGAGAGAATTAGCCGCCCCGCGAACGACATCGCTACCCCTTCGGCGGTGACCAAAGTGGCGTGACCATGGACCTGACTTATCGGTTCATCTGGCTGCGTCTGAATATTCATAACGTTATGTTATATCATCTAATCTGCCCTGACCAACGCGGCAGCTATCATCTCATGGCAGACGTTCGGATACATAGACCCAGCCATCATCCCATTTGTCCACGAAGTACAAGCGGGCCAACGGGATCAATTAGACAAATTCCAAGTTTTGCTAGCGATCGGTTATGTGCAGGATTTTCTCCCGTAATCCGGTATCATAGTCCTTGCCGGTGGCGGTCAGAACCAGGCCCAGGGGAAAGCGGCTGGCAATCAGCGCCTTGCGTTCCAGGGCGCGCCAGACCGCTTCATTCCGCAGCCCGGTGGCATCCGCCGCCATCACCACCCCGGCCCCGAGATGGAAGTGATCGCCATGGGGTTGTGGGATGGATGTGACCAGAAAACTGCCATCCTCCTGCGCCGAAGATGTCTCGGAAGACAGGGCCAATTCTTGAAACAGGGTCAGCGTCCTCAACTGCAACTTGTTTAGGCGTAGGGGGTTTTGTTTTGGCGCCATGGATTTTCTCTCCTATGTGCCATGCATAGGTCGCCAGAAATCCGGCGGCAAGGTTTTGTTAAGGTTTATCAAAAATAATAGCGACACAGTAACCGATTCACTAATACGTGCCGGATCGTAGAAAGGCAGGACACCGGATAGCAGAAGCGCCGGCCACTTGAATTCGAGGGCAAATAAATGCACGAAGATGACCAGCGCCGCGGGCCGCTACAATTGTAGCCTGACCGGTGCCAGGCCAGTTGGGAGGGCCGTGAGGGCTCACTCACCCTGCGTAAATCCGCAATCGTTGAACAGCTTGCCGAACAGCCGGGCCGCGACCTGCAACACCGCAGATTATATGACCTGGTGCGCGGTTCCAGCTTTTCCGCCGGTACCGGTACGGACGGTTATCAAACCAACGTCCGCGCCTTAATCAAGTGTATCCAGCGCAAGTTTTGCGACATTAACCCCAACTTCAACGCCATCAAGAACTACCCCCGCTTTGGCTACCGCTGGCGAAGCGGCCCCAAGACCAACAAATAAAGCAGTGCGGGATGGCCCGGACTACCGCCGCCCGTTTCATATCCGCCCATAGCCTTTGGCAGCCAGGAACAGCCCCAGGGCGAACGCCGCAACGCCACCCGCACGCATAAGACTGGGAGCGCGCAGAAGCGGCGTATAGGTGCGAAGAAGCCAGTTAGGCGCGATGACCAACGCCGCCCCTTTCGCCGCCGCCATACAACCAAGTATGGTTAGCAGCACCGTCCAGTAGGTACGCCAGACGAAATGAAACGTCAGGATTGCCACCCCAAGGGCAAGAGCCAATATGCCCCCCAAATCACTCAGGGCTTCCTGCTCGACCAATTGCGCAATTATCTTGCGGTAGGTATCTGGGCGTGCCATCAAACTGAAGGGAATAGTGACATGGACCGGGCCCACGATCCGCGCGATGAGTTCAGATACGCCAATTGCTTCCATGCTGGTCTCCTATCGCCATTTTCCGCATTATTCCTCCTCTTAAACATGGCGCCGACCTCTATGCCAGCATGCGCCTATGCTGAGGTTAGAATGCTACAGCGCTGTAATCATGATATCTCGACGCTTGCCTATCTGCTGCTGGATCTGAACGCCGCCGCGCCACGGGTCGTCGGCATCACGGACGGGTAGCGCGCCTCACTGAGACATTTGCCACGCGGTCCGCTTCCGCTATTGTTCCCCGAGTAGGTAATTTGGACAACAAAAGGGAGAGACGCCATGGGACCGTTGGCGGGAATGAAGATCATTGAATTGGCTGGCATCGGACCGGTACCATTTTGCTCTACCTTGCTGGCGGACATGGGCGCCCAGGTAATCCGGGTCGACCGCACCGCGCCTTCAGGCCTGGGTATTTCGGGCAAAAACCCGGCCTTCGATGTGCTGGGCCGGGGCCGTAAATCTATTTCCGTCGATCTGAAAAACCCAAACGGCGTGGAAGCCGTATTGCGTCTGGTGGAAAGCGCCGATGCCCTCGTCGAAGGTTTCCGCCCCGGCGTAGCCGAACGTCTGGGCCTGGGCCCAGATGTCTGTATGGCTCGTAACGAAAAGCTGGTCTATGGCCGCATGACGGGTTGGGGCCAGGACGGCCCAATCAGCCATGCCGCCGGCCACGATATCAACTACATTGCCCTATCCGGCGTTCTCTATTCCGTGGGCAACAAGGACAGCGGGCCGATCCCGCCATTGAATTTGACCGGCGATTTCGGCGGTGGCGCCATGTTCCTGGCCTTCGGCGTCATGGCGGCCCTGTGGGAGGTTCAGCGTTCCGGCAAGGGCCAGGTGGTCGATACGTCCATGCTGGAAGGCTCTGCCTATTTGATGCTGCCCATCTATGGCATGCATGGTTCGGGCTTTTGGTCGGATGTGCGCGGCACCAATATCCTTGATACCGGCGCACCGTTCTATGGCACCTACGAATGCGCCGACGGCAATTGGGTTTCCATTGGCTCTATCGAGCCAAAATTTTATGCCGAATTGCTGGAGAAGACCGGCATGGACAAGATGAACCTGCCGCCGCAGATGGACCGGGAGAGCTGGCCGGAGGTGATCGAAACCTACCGCGCGGTCTTCAAGACCAAGACCCGCGCGGAATGGTGTGAAATTATGGAAGGTTCGGATATTTGTTTCGCCCCGGTCCTGTCCATGACGGAAGCCCCGCACCATCCCCAGAACGTGGCCCGCAACGCCTTTGTGGACGTGGCCGGGGTGACACAGCCCGCGCCGGCGCCGAGATTCTCCCGCACCCAGGCGAAAGCCGGCGGCCCCGCGCCCGTGTTGGGCCAGGACACCAGCGAGGGCCTGGCCGAATGGGGTTTCTCGGAAGACGAGATCGCCACCCTGTTGGCCACCGGTGCCGTAGTTCAGAACAAACCTTATCAGGGTTAGGGCCCCACGCACTCCCGGCAGCCATGACCGACCACCGTCTGGCGCGGTTGCCGGTTTTCTACGGCCGGATCATCGTTGCCACCGCCTTTGTCACCATGGCGGTCGGGGTCAATGCCCGCACCGCCTTCTCACTGCTATTCCCGAAAACCCCGGCAGAACTCTAATGGAGGATATTGCGAATACGGTGCGCTATCTGGTCTCGGACCTGAACACCTATGTCAACGGCCAACGCATCGCCGTTGACGGCGGCGATGCTGCCACGGCGCCTAAATTTCAGAAATGATGGGGCAAGGCTTTTACAGGGGCAACGGACGCCGCCTTCTCTCCATCCGCGGCACCGCCCGCTAACAATGCCTCTATCTTGCGGAGTTTCCCGCGAAGAACTTGCTCGCTGTTGATGGGTGGCGCTACCCCTGCCGAATAACCGGATGGATGCCGACACCGCCCGGAATTTGCTCCGTTGCCGTCATCTCAATCAGGCTGATATTAACCCGCCAGGGCTGATCCAGAGCCCAGACCACAGCCTGGGCGACGTCTTCCGCCGTGATGATCTCGAAGCCCTGCGCCATGCCGGCTTGCACTGCTTTATCGTCGGTCATTGTGGCAAAAATCTCCGTATCCGTGCGGCCCGGCGAGACTTCGGTGACGCGGATACCCGTGCCCTTGAGGTCGTGGCGCAGATCCTGGCTTAGCATATGCACCGCCGCTTTCGAGGCGCCATAGACAGCGGAACCAATGGCATGCAGGCCAAAGATCGAGCCTATGTTGACAATATGCCCCCGCCCCCGCGCCACCATGCCGGGCGCCACCGCGCGGGCCGCATGCAGGGTACCGCTGACGTTCGTTTCTAGGGTGGCATCGATATTGTCCGGGTCCAGTTCGTGGAAAGGCTCGAACCGGCTACCGATGCCGGCGGAATTGATCAGGATATCCACCTCCAACCCGCCGAATACCTCGTACACGGCTACCCGGTCCCGCATGTCCACCGCGTGGGGGATAACATCGCCCCCAGTGCCTTTTTGGGAAGACAACGCTTCCAGCCGCTCCTGCCGCCGCGCCACCGCATGCACCGTAAGGCCCCGCGCCGCCAGCAGGCGCACGGTCGCCGCACCAATGCCGCTGGATGCGCCGGTCACGAGCGCGATTTTATAATCCTGCAATGCCATCACGCCACCTTATCCAATTTCTTAAAGCTGACTAATCCTAACCCGTATCCTGCCTGCAAACGCCGAAGAATTTGAGGCATCCGTTGTATAGTCTCCTACGAACATCCGACCAAAAGGGATTAAAACCGTGCACCGTTCGCCCGCTGGGAGGCGAATATCACCAATGTCAAAGGACGGGCGTCTGGAGCTACTTCGCGAAGTCATCCTGTGTCGTCACTTCATGTCAACTGCGGTCGACAGGCAGGGAGGAGCCGATGGTGAACGAAACGATCTGAGACAATGGTAATCCGTGAGCCTCCGGCCGATGCATTACCCCGGACCCGACAAATAACTCATGCTCCTTGGACAGGAATAGGAGCAATACCTATGGCCTCTCCTCGAAAGCCCTAATAGCTGCGCGGCAGGCCCATGCGTTCGCCCAAAAAATTCTTTACCATTTCGTTGGAGATGGGACTGAACGGGCCCAGCCTGGCATCCCGGAACAGGCGTTCCAGGGGCGACTCCTCGACCAGGCCAAAGCCGCCCAGCACACGCATGCAGCGGTCGGTAGCACGGATGGCGGTTTCGGTGGCGGCCAGCTTGGCCATGGCCGCCTCGCGGGAGCATTCACGCCCCTGGGAAAGCAGCCAAGCTGCCTTTTGCGTGATCAGGCGGATCTGTTCCAGTTCCGTCGCCACCTCAGCCAGGGGATGTTGGACGGCCTGATAGGTCCCGATGGGGCGGTCAAACGCCGTGCGGTCCTGGGCATATTGCACGGCGATATCTAGGGCCGCTTCTGTGATACCCACATAAATCGCTGCCGATAGAATGCGCTCCTCGTCCAGGGACGACAACAAGGTATACCAGCCCCGGCCGCGCGGACCAATCAGGGCATTCTTGGGCGCCCGGGCATCGTCGAGAAACACCTCGCAGGTGCAACCCGCGCGCATGCCCATCAGTTCCAAGCGCTGCACTTCGACGCCCTTTTGCTGCCGCGGCGTCAACACCAAGGACAGCCCACGGGCGCGCTTGTTGTTCTCGATAGGATCGGTGCGGCAGAGAACCAGGATGGCATCCGCGTCATCGGCCAATGTGGTGAACAGCTTCTGTCCCCGCACCGACCATTCATCGCCCTCCAAGGCCGCCCTGGTCTTCAAGCCCAGCACATCGGTACCACCGCCGGGTTCCGTCATGCCAAAGGCCATGATGAACTCGCCCCGGGCCAGGCGGGGCAGATACTCGGCCTTTTGCTCAGCCGTGCCATGTTCACGGAAGGTGCGACCGGTCATGGACAACAGCAGCCAGCCCATGGCCAGGGAGGGGAACTGCCGAGCCAATTCCTCGCAAAATACCACCGCCGTGACGACGTCACTGCCTGTCTCACCGGCATTGCCGCCATATTCCGCGGGCACGGAAAGGCCCAGCCAACCTAGTCGGCCAAAGGTTTTCCAGATTTCGCGGGGAATGCGCCGGGCCCGGTCCATGGCGCGGATCTCGGTTTCGGGCAGTTCGCGTGCGAAATAGCGCCGGATGCTATCGCGCAGCATCCCGTGTTCCTCTGGTGTATCGAAATCCATGCCGGGGGCCCCTTCTCGTTGTCCGCCCCAAGCTTAATCCCGCCTTCCCGTTGACGCCAACATTCGATCAGCTAGGCTAGCGGATAGACTGAATATTTGACCAAATCGATTGGGGACTTTGCACGTGAATCTCGGCCTGACACTGACACAATCGGCGCTGAAGTGGCCGGACAAAACCGCCCTGGTGTTCGAGGGGCGGCGGTGGAGCTATCGCCAGTGGAACCGCGAGGTTAACCGGGCCGCGAATGCCTTTGCCGCGCATGGTATCAGGCGCGGCGACCGGGTCGCCTTCCTGACCTGGAACCTGCCCGAACAGGTTTCCGCCTTTTATGGCTTACTGAAAATTGGCGGCGTGCCCGTACCGGTCAATTACCGCCTGGCAGCTAACGAGATTAAATATATCGTCGATGATTGCGGCGCGCGGCTATTCGTGTTCGAGGAGGCCTTGCGTCACCAGGTCACGCCCATTGCCGGCGATCTGCCGACCGTGGAGCGTCTGATCTATATCGGCGATACGCCACAGGATGACGAGATACCGTACGACCGCTTCATCGCGCCGGCCTCGGACCAAGAACCGGCGGTCGGCGCTGGCCTGGCTGATACCGCCTTCATCATGTACACCTCCGGCACCACGGGTCTGCCCAAAGGCGTGGTGCGCACCCACAGCGCGGAGATTTTCGGCGCCATGATCATGGCGCTTGAATGTGATTTTCAGCACGACGACAGCATTTTAAATAACAAGCCGCTGTTCCATATCGCGCAACTGCATCTGCAATTTCTACCCTTCGTGTTGTTAGGCGGCACCAACGTCCTGACCCGCGGTTTTGACGTGGACGAGACCTTGAGCCTGGTCGAGAGCGAGCGTCTGACCTGCCTGCACGGCGTGCCGACCCAAATGGTGATGATGATGCAGGCCGATCTTTCCAAATATGACCTCTCCAGTCTGCGCTGCGGCTTCTATGGCGGGCAGACATTGGCCGACGACGTGACGCGCAAGTGCATGGCGCTGTTTCCAAAGAGCTTCCTGAATGTCTATGGCTTCACCGAAGGCCTGACGGCAACCACCTGCGACTACCGCCACCACCCCGACAAGCTAGGCAGCGTCGGAAAATCTGCCGTCAGCATGGAAACCAGGATCGTCAAGATCGGTGCGGCGGACCCGGACGATATCGCCGCACCTGGTGAAATCGGTGAGTTGATCGCCCGCGGCCCCTCCATCATGAAGGAATATTTTCGCCTGCCCGAACGCACCGCGGCCGCCTTGCGCGATGGCTGGTACTATTCAGGCGATGCGGCGTTCACGGATGATGAGGGGTTTATCACCGTCAAGGGGCGCATGGACCACACCATCAAGACCGGTGCCGAGAACGTGCATCCTTCCGAGATCGAAAATGTGCTGTTCACCCATGCTGGTATAGCGGACGTTGCCGTGGTGGGCCTGCCCAGCATCAAGTGGGGCGAGGTGGTCTGCGCTGCCGTCATCGCTAAGGACCCCGCCCTCACGGCGGAGGCCCTGGACCGGTTTTGCCGCAACAGCCCCGATCTCGCCGGCTTTAAAAGGCCGCGCCATTATTACTTCGTCGACCAGATTCCCTCGAATTCGACCGGGAAGGTCGAACGGGAAAAACTGAGGGAAAAACTCGAAGGCCTGCTCGTCGGTCCCTTGGAGTGATGCAGAGTTATAGGCAATTAGGGCGACAGGTGGACCTCGGTGGTCGCTTCGGCGACGATTTCATCGCCTTTCATAACCTGTTGATGCAGAACGGCGACGGCGCCGTCCGTCTCCGCCCGCACTTCGCTCACTCGGCCTTCCAGGCGCAGGGTATCGCCCGGGAAGGCCATGGCGCGCATACGGAACTTCAGGCGCCGGATAAAAGCCTTTGGCCCCAGCCAGCTAGTCGCTTGTTTGGCGAACAGGGCACCATAAATTTGCCCGTCCAAAACCGGTGCCGGCAGGCCCATATCCCTGGCAAAACCATCGTCATAGTGCAGGCGGTGCCAATCCCAAGTCGCGGCCCCGTACATCATCAGGTCGTGAGAGGACAATGTCTTTTCGGCACCGGGCATGACATCGCCGGGATTTAGATCGCCCGCGCCTTTTCTGGCCGCAATCATTTTCCGCTTTCCGGCTGATCGGCGCCTAGCGGCTGATAGACCGTGGTCTCGCGGTTCACCGCGACCTGCTCTTCTCCGTCGTCGTAATAGCGCGCCACCGTGGTGAGAAATAGCTGGCTGCCGCCCCGGCGTGATTTGCGTTCTACCATGTCTTCCAAGGTCCAGGTGACAGAGATACGATCGCAAGCCAGAACAGGCCGCATGAATTCATACTCGTTGCCGGCGCGTATCATGCGGCAGCCGGTGATCGGTAGGTCCCAGGCATGGCCCATGTAGCCATGCCCATCCGGGGGGCGATGGGCATACTGGCAAGTCTCCACCACAAAAGTCGGCGGCGCGACCACATCGGCGAAGCCGGCGGCCCGGGCATAGGCCTCGTCCAGATACAGCAGATTTTCATCCCCCGTGGCCAGGGCAAAATAGCGGATCGAAGCACGGCCCAACTCCTCCCGGGCGGTATAGACGGCTTCCCGGCCAATCCAAGCCTTGAGTTCATCGGTTAGCAGGGTCACGGCGGCGCTCAATCAAGCACGGCAAAGGGATCGACCTCGATCAGCATTTCCGGGCGCAACAGCGTCTCGCAAATCACGCCCGTGGCCGCCGGGTATGGTTTCGCCAACAGTTCGGCACGCAAAGCACCGACGCCGCGATAGCCTTGCAGCGCATCCGGCGTGATATATTCGATAGTCTTCACCAGATTATCAGGCTTGCCACCCGCCGCCGCGATAACTTTGAAGATATTATTGTAAGTGTATTTAGCCTGCCCCACCACGTCATCAGCATGTTCGATCTCGCCGCTCTCCGGGCTCAGGGCGCCTTGCCCGGACAGGAATAACAACTTCCCAGCCTGCACGCCAGGGCTATAGGTCAATTTATCATAACGCTGCCAGCCGGGATTGACTGCCACCGGGTCGTCGCGGGTGGCAATAAAATCGTACTGGATCAGCGCGTCGGGGTGCAGCAAGGACGGCATCAGGATGCCTGCAGCACACGGATAAACCGGGCCGAGGAACGCCTTGCGGACCCGGCCTGTCCCACGATAGTCCGCCAGTGCTGATGGCTTGACATAGTCCAGGGTCTTGACCACCCGGTCAAAGCCAAGGCCAAGGGCGGTCAGCATTTTCTGCGCCTTTTCAAAAATCACCCTTGTCTGGGTAACCACATCCCCCGCGCCGACAATATTGCCGTCCTCGTCCGTGGCCTGCAGCGTGGGCAAGAACACCACGCCCGCGGACTCCCGTGCCACGGGAAGGCCAGGGCCGAACGTGGTCTCTGCCCCGACCGGTCCGGCGGTTACTTCAATTTCGATAAGGGCATCGGGCCGCAACAGGGCCTTTACCGGGACAGTGTTGACCGCCGGGCGGTGCGCGCCAAATACCTCCTCACGCACAGCGGCGGCTTCGGCGTAACGCTCAATGCCCTCGGGCTTCACATACTCAACTACCCGGACAACGTCGTTATAGGATTTTCCGGCGGCCTCCAGAATTACGCCTACCTTGGCATAGGCCGTGCGCGCCTGCTCGGTCATGCCGCCCCGAATCTGCATCCGCTTGCTCTCGGTATCAAATTCCGATGCCGTATGGCCGGACAGATACACGCCGCTGCCAGTGTCCACGCCCAGGGAAAAGGAGTAGCTGGAATAGTCAAACCAGGGAAAGTGCTCTGGTCGCACGGCTATTGATACCACGGTGTTACTCCAGGTTTTCGTTATTGCTTGGCAGTTACGGTATCGCCTGCCCCGCGATAGGGTCAAGGTGAAAGGCGGGCGCCGATGGGTTCTTAGTTACCCTTGAAGGTAGGCAGACGTTTTGCCAAATATGCCGAAACCGCAGTTGCCGCATCCTCCGATTGGCTTGTCAACATATGCTGGTCGGAATCCATGTGCATCACCGATCGGTCCAGGGCGGAGGTAAAGGCGTTCACGCTGCGCTTGATCATTTGCGCCGCCACCGGGGGCTGCCCAGCGTAATGCCGGGCCCATTCCATCGCCTTATCCATGACCGCATCCGCCTCGACCATCTCGTCCAGCGCGCCCCAATCCAATAGGGTTGGGCCGGGGATATGCTCGCCGCCGATAACCAGCCGCTTGGCCCGGGCAGGACCGACCAGTTGCACGCACAACGGCAGGCTTTGCCACATGAGATTAACCCCGATCAGGATCTCCGGATAGGACATGAAGCAATCCCGCGCGCCGATCCGGAAATCCAGAGCTGTCGCAATGCACGCGCCGCCGCCCATGGCCGCCCCCTTCCAGGCGGCAATAGTGATCTGGTCCATCTCGCGCAGCGCCTGGATGCATCGTTCGCCCATGCGCCGGCGGCGGCGGCGGACCGTCAGTAGGGGATGTTCCGGGTCCTGGCCCGTAAGATCAGCACCGGAGTTGAAATGTTTGCCGGCGCCCGTAAAGACCACGACCCGCGCGGTCTCGTCTTCCCGGAAACTGAGCGCCGCGTGCTCGATTTCCTCGATGTGCCGATAGTTGAGCGCATTGGCTTTATCTGGCCGGTTAAAAGTGACCGTCGCGATCTCGCCGCCCCGCTCCACTTTGATATGTTCATATTTCATGCAAAATACCTTTTCTGTACGCCCGGTTAGTTATCAGCCCCACCCATCGACCGTATCAACCGCCGCATGCCACGGCAAACCGGAGGACCAGCAATGTCTATGAAAATCCTGCAGCAGCGGTTGCGCGAGGGGTTGCCCGACGGCGAGCTTATTTTTGACCCTGAACTATGCGCCGACGCCTCCGAGGACATTGCCGGTGGCGGAGCGGTGGCGGCGGCCGTGGTCCGGCCTCGGAGCATCGAAAATCTCACCCATGCGGTGACAACGGCGGCAGCCCTCAGCTATGCCGTGGTGCCCCGCGGCAGCGGTCATTCCTACAGCGGCGGCGTGGTGCCGGAACGATCCGAAAGCGTGATCATCGACCTGTCCGAACTTGATCAGGTC
>Ga0209089_10002073_pt1 | contig 17920 bp, 26 predicted proteins | sample ArcticOcean_MG_C_FD_187431 | JGI IMG/M metagenome (GOLD analysis project Ga0209089, IMG submission 187431) | Marine microbial communities from western Arctic Ocean - ArcticOcean_MG_CB2_150 (SPAdes) (version 2) | ecosystem: Environmental > Aquatic > Marine > Oceanic | place: Arctic Ocean: Canada... | reverse complement strand
TTGCGGCGGCTGCACTTCTTTTGCCAGTGTAATTTTTGTTTCCTCTAAAGTAGAAATTAATCCGGCCAATTGTTGCGGCGACATTTCCGCCAACGCCCTGTTATCATTGTCTTTTGTGCTGTGTTTCCCTATCATATTGCAAACTTCCAACACGGTGCGGCATCCAGCAATCCGGGCCGAACTTGGCGCATCTTTGTCCAGCATAATTTCCCTCAATGTTGATGTTGCCACGTTGGCAAGATCAGTTTGAAATAATTTCTGCCGCTCTTGCTGAATTTTAGCAACGATCTTCGGTGACTTCATCAACATATAACCAGCTTGAGCGGGCGAGGCGTAACCGCTGAGCCGAGCCGCTTCGGATTGATTTTTTCCGTTAATAATCGCATCAATAAAATTGTTTGCTTTATCACTATAATTTGCCACTGCGGGAACCATAATTTTCCTTTTGATAAATTGTTGATAAATTGTATTTGGATTTACAATTTATGTATGCTCTAACCCTATAGTATTAAACATCTTTTTCTGTTACAAGTGATAAATTGAATAAATTGCACGGTTCCGCTATTAAACCGTTGAAAAATGCGGGGAAAAGTGGGGGCATTACAATTTATACAATTTATTAATATATATAACTATAATAACTGTAACTCCTTGCTACCACTGCATCTACGGCCAGAGATAAATTGTATTTTTTACCTACAATTTATTGTAATTTATTACAATTTATCTACTGTCACAAACTATCAATGTAAAAGAAAAGTAAAATAAACCTTGACATATTGAAACAAGCGGCGTATATTCATTATCAACATCAGCATTCAGCCGATGTGTAACCAAGTAACCCATAACAGAGAGAGACAATGGGAAAATTCAAAAAAATGAGTAAAGCGGATTTGGACAAACAAGTTGAAACCCGTATGCAAGAAACGATCAAACCAATAGTGGAAAAATTGGAAGCAATTGCAGCCGGAAAAGCCAAGGCCGGAAGCTGGAAAACGCCTTGGATAATGAGTGCCAGCAGTCAAATGCCTGTGAACTTCGCTGGCAAAGCATACGGCGGATTAATAAACAGTTTAAGTTTGATGTTAGCGCAAGAAAATCACGGTTATAAATCAAACAAATGGGTTACCTATAACCGGGCAAAACAAATGGGTTTAAAAATTACAAATCCAAAAGAGTATTGCTGGGTTTTCTACAATGACAAAAAGAGTTTCACCAAGGAAAACGATGCGGGCGAAAAAGAAGTGATAAATTACTGGTTTTATAAAAGTGATCACGTGTACAACTTATCGAACACGGATGCGGTTTTGCCTAAAGTAAAACCCGTAAAGCATAACCCGGATAAGCGGATTAAATTTGTTGATGAATACGCCGCTGCTACCGGGGCCGTGATCAATGAAACAGATCAGAGTAAAGCGTTCTATTCACCGTCAAAAGATGCGATCACACTGCCTAAGTTTAAACAGTTTAATTCAGCCGCTTGTTTTGCTCAAACCAAGCTGCACGAATTGGTACACTGGACAGGACACGAAAACCGAGAAAATAGGCTCCGCAAGGGCATGACCTTCGGCTCCGATGAATACGCCTTTGAAGAATTGGTTGCGGAACTTGGTTCCACGGTTTGCTTGTTTTCAATGGGTTTTGCGCCGTGCGGATTGCAGCACGAAGAATATATACTTTCTTGGCTCAAAGCCTTGAAAGATAATCCCAAGTTTTTATTCAAGGCCGGAGCAAAAGCCACACGGGCAATTGCTTATCTTGACAGTCTACAGAAGGCCGAAGCAATAGCGGCTTAGTCTACAGCTTCAAGGCATCCGCAAGGGTGTCTTGGCTGATGTGGATTTACTGCATCACTTGGAAGTAAACAATTAAGTAAAAGGTAAATATGTACAATCAATCAAAAGAAGAAGCAAAAGAGATTTTGAAAAAATATCTCAAAAAGGGTGACACTGTTTACACGTCATTGCAGAACGTCAGCAGTTCAGGAATGTATCGACACATTCAGCTGCTGGTAGTAAATAAAAAACGCATCGTCAATATATCTTTCAACACTGCAAACCTGACCGGGTATAGGTTCAAGGAAAAGACGGGTTCAATTGGTATAAGCGGGTGCGGCATGGACATGGGTTTTGCTCTTGTTTATGATCTATCAAGGCAACTCTGGAAGCCCCGGAAGGGTAACGACTCTGGCTATTTTTTAAAGCATAGCTGGCTTTAAGTTTCCAGTATCAGCCCCGGCCTTGCAGCCGGGTCTGTTAGGTGGAAATTAATTCACCATTTAGTAAATAAACAAACAAGAGAGAGACGGTAAACATGGAAATTGCAAAAGAAATATTGAGGCAACTAGGCGGAAACAAATTTGTTGTGATGACAGGCGCAAAGAACTTGGCAGCCGGACACAACTATTTGTCAATGAAGATAGGCCGCAACAAGACGGCCTGTAACAGAGTCACCATAACACTAAACTCACTCGACCTGTACGACATGAGATTCAGCCGGGTTTGTTTCGGCAAGCGGGGCATGAAAGAGACAAGTGTAAAAGAGTATGACGGGGTTTATAACGATATGCTGCAAGCAACTTTCACGCTGCATACCGGGATGTACACCCGCCTGTTTTAGTCTCCAGCTAGGCCGCATTTAAGGTGCGGCTTATGGTGTAGATTTACTATGCCGATAAGTAAACAATCAATAAGAGAGAGAGGTACGCATGAAAAAATATTCAAAGAGACTACAGACCAGACAATTAATTCTGCAAACATTAATCAAGTGCAGCCCAATCCTGAGAGAAAAGCAAAAAGCAAACAGGAGGGCCGTTGCTGAGAGTTATAATAAAAACTACTCAACACGGGAGGTTGCAATACTGGCAAGAGATTTTCCAGTAGTGAAGGAATTAATATTTGAACATCCAGAAATATTTGAGGATGCAATAAAAATATTTCACGGCTTACAAAAGGAGATGCTGAGAAGATGGGGAGTAAAAGAAAAGTAAAAAATAGTTTGACATTCCATTTTAGCCGTGCTAAGCTGGAATCTAACAATGAGTAACACACCCAAGAGAGAGAGGTAAATATGAATATCAGGAAAGAACTAATCAAGGCAGGGTTTGAAGATCAAACCAAACTAACAAACGATGAACAGGTAGAGTTTGAAATGTACCACGATCTGCCAAGAGGGAAACAGGGTACGGCAACAATAAGACTACAAAAAATGAAGGGGACTGATGACGTAGAAGTAACCGTTTATTCAGACTCCGGGTATGAATTGTTAATCGGTATGACAGAACAGGATGCGGGGTAAATATGGAAATTCTTTTAACACTAACACTACTGGCTGCGATGTGTGGTGCAGCAACACTGGCCTTGTTTTATTCTTGCTGGAAACTAGACCAGATAATTTACGAGCGAGAGATTAAAAGTTTACGAAACAAGTTTGACTTTACAACAAAGGAAGGACGGTAAATATGAATGCAGAGAGAAGGCAACCGTGGCATGACAAACACGGAAAGAGAATATGGGAACTTGAATACCATCACTCGTACCGCTGCTTAAACATGGCGGAAGTTAGAGAGTTTTTGGATAAGAAGGCACACACCTCGCAGGTTTCAATGTACCATGAGACAGACGGGTCAATCACCGAATTGAATCGGATGATATACAGGAAAAGTTTTTTCCAACGTCAACTGAATTACTTAACCCAAGAACGTAATGATCTTAACGATAATATAAAAAGTTTAGAGGAGTCGATAAGATATTTTGGGGAGTTGGTTGAAGAGATGGAAAAGGAAAAGGATTAGTCACAATCCCACTGCCCCCGCTCCGGCGGGGTCAGGCGGATGTTGAGTGGTTCAGCATCATAAGTTAACCCGAAGTGGAGAGAGCCATGACCATGTTTCAAATTTGGTTAAGATCAGAAGAGACGGGAGCAACTGACACGGTTATATATATTAAAGCCGATTCAATTCAGACTGCTTTCGATTACTGCAATAGGTTCCGTCCTTTGCTATGTGCCAAGTCTTGTTTTCCTGAAGGCTGGTGGATTGAGGATGAAGGGCAAAAGTTATTTTCAACTGAAGAGATGCTGGAAATAATTGACGGCATGGAGGAGGCTGCATGAGAATCTATGAAGTAAAAAATGCTAGCGGAAAGATCGTTAGCTTTGCCCGGTCATTCGATCAGGCAAGAGCGGTAGTGAGGGAAGACAATCCCACTGCTAAGAAGATACATTCCAATGCAGAGATGACTGAGTATTCAAGTTGCTTCTGCATTTATGGAATTGATATTAAGCCAGACAAGGAAGGCATCCTATCCAAGCTAAACAGTCTGCTTGGAGAAGAGCCTAGTCAGTCTGGTCAGCCAGACCCGGAGCCAGTGCAGCAACCTGTTGCTGATGTTGGCAGCGTGTTCAGTGTGAAGGATGTTGAAACTATCCCTGTTGGAATATCCCCGGCGATTGAATTTACCGGGAAGGGAAGCGGCACTTGTTTGCACTGCAAAAAAACTGTGGGATATGTTGGAGGTTTCCCACGGGTCAATCCCCCGGATGAACTGAGGGACAAATAATCATTGCGGCCCCCGTGGCGGGGCAGTGGAGGGAATACGTCAGGGTAAGGTGATTCCAGACTATTCGGGCAAGGGGCCGCATTTAATTTAACTTATAAACGGAGAGAGACATGACTTTAGTAAACATAGACGGAACAATAAACAATCCTGAAACTTATTTTAATAAAACTCGCATGAATAAATTACGACAGGAACACAACAGGGTTGTCAAGAAAATGTATCGTGTTCCACCATACAATCAAAATTGTTTTGATGAATGGTTTATTAATAACTGCAACGGGTTTGAGTATGTGGAAATTACCATGCACCAAACCTTAACTGGGAACCCTTACATTTTGGAGGCTGTATGACTTGGATAGAAGCAATAAAACAAACCAGACCACTTGCTGTGAGGAGGCAAGGAGGAAGTAAGCGGGATGTTCTTTTGGAGAAGTTCCTTTTGAAATGGCTTACTGAAACTGTTAGTTATAATAGCAGGTTCCGATACGAAAAGGTCAGGACTAAACTTGACCCCTCATGGTATTCAGGCGAGAAAAAACAATTCAGTAATGATTGGATGCTGAGCCGCTTGGTGGATCATCTTGAGATGAAACACTACGGCCAGCATATCACCAGAGGAAGAAACAAGGAGGAGGTATGAGAAACAAGGATGAGAAGCGGGAGCATGAAGTAATGGAGAAGTGGTATGCTACGGTTAAGTATATCCATGCCTTGAATAAACCCCTGCCCGAAGAATGGCAAAATGCAGAGGAGCATTACTACTATATAAGGAATGGGTTGAATGACCACGAAGGCAGAGTAAAAAATCTGAAGTCAGATTTAAAAAGTTTTGTTGAACGGATGAATGGGTTAGTAGAGGGGGGTTTTGAATGAAACAAGATCGACAATTCGTAGGGAATCAATTCTTTATGGATAAAACTGGGACGGGGAATGTTAAGAAACACATTTCCACGCCCACGCCACTAGATACTGTGGCTTGTGGCAAATGCACGGCTTGCTGTACTGCACTAGAGATAGTTGCATTGAGTAAGCCGGAAGGTGTGCGGTGCGAACATCTCACACAAGATGGATGCGGAATTTATGAAACAAGACCAGAAGAATGCAGAGCATTTGTCTGCGGGTTCTTGAAATTAAATCTACATCGCAAACTCAGACCTGACAGGGCGGGATTTATTATTACCGTACAGAAGACAGTCTTTGGTAATACTTTTGTCCTGTTGGTTCATAATAAAATCAATCAACTTTCCAGAAAACTAATGGGGAAACTTATTAAAAAAGCTGGGATGCCAACAATCTGGAGAACAGGAAAGGAAGTAGTATGAATGCAAAAACAAAACTGGTTAGGATCAACGAACAACTGGCTGCGAAGATGCAGCAAAAGTTGGATCGTCAAAGGAAGGTAACAGGGATATTCAAATCTGGTGCGGCTTATGTGAATGAGTTAGTAGCAGCCGATTTGGATACTCAGGATCACGCTGGCAGCAACGGAAGCGTGTCCCCCATCTAGGACTACCCGCCAATCTGGCCCCTCTTAGGAGGGGCTACCCCACATAGTGCCACCGCTCAACAGGCTTGTAAGTATTATCTGCTTTAGTCTTTACACAAACAACTAGGCCGCTGTCCTGTAAATCAGATAGTATCTCTTTCCTGTGACGGGCGTTGTTCAGGTAGCGTGTCCGCTGAGTCAGGATAGTAGAGGAGATACCCGCCTTGCCCGCATCACGGATCAACCTCTCGACTTTCTTACTGACTCTCTCGTTCTGATTATCTGACAGGTTCTGGTTGATTGAAATAATTGTCTGCTCAGTCAGCTGTTTCACTAGGCCACACCCATACTCTGCATGATCAAACTCAATCTCTTTTTTCCCATCACCCACTGCCACGATCAGCGCAATCTTCTTTGCATACTCAACTACCCTGACCCACATAGAACTTGTCACGGATTGAGCATCAATGAGCTTGGTACATTCATCTTCAAGATTTTCAAAACGGATGAAAGCTTCATCCGAATAATAAATAACTTGAGGGTCTGGGTGGCCCTGAACATTCCCCGGCGAAGAGGAGGTGGGAGTGTCTCTAAACTGTAAAGCTTTATCGATCAGGGTGGGCGGAAACTTACGGATAATTTCAGGCCGATGCCGTTCAGGTCTTTTGTTTGGAGTCTGGAAGATTAGGAACCTGTTCAGTGAACCGTCCCTGATCTTGGAAGTGTTGAGTCCCTCCCAAAAAGTCTCAGGAGTTGCCGTCCCAAGTACACTTAGGCAGGGCTGGTCAATAAAGAATCTGTCCTCTTCCTGAGTCGCCCGGTCAAGTGGATAGTAAGGCCCGGTGCATGAAGTGAATACTTCCATTAAGGTCTGGATAATATCTGCTTGGTAGCCAGTGGTTGTTGCCATTAACTGTTTCAGGTACATCCCAAACTCATCAATCAGGAACAGGCAGCTAGGCCGCCATGTCATCAGTCTTTCAATTGCTGCACGGGATGTGACTTTCTCCGAGCCAAACATTTTAAGGTCATGCGTATGATCAAATTGTTTTATCACATCACGGGGAAATTGTTTCCCTGACCCGGTGGGGGCAAGGACTGCAAGGAAGAGATTGGTGCGGGTGTTCTCTTCTGTCCTGTATTTCTGTCCCATCAACGTCCCGGCGAAACAAAGTGAGGAAGCAAGTGCAATGATAGGTTGCTTGTACTTGGAGTGTTGTGTAAGGAAGCTGGCAAAAGAGCCAACGAAACCCGGTGGGGTATGATAAGCTGCGGAGAGAGTCACAGCTTCCGAATCTCGTTGGCGAACAGGCGGAGTATCTAAAGTCTTATGAGTACAGGGGTCTTGGGCATGGTAGAATAGAGTTGAGAATGTTATTCGCTCACCCTTCCACTCCTTATCAAAGCTGCCCCACTTATATTTTAATTCACTGGGCTTACACTTATCACTCTTCTTCGACCACTCAACAAATAATTCGTATCCCTTCTCACCAAGTCCATCCTTGAGTGCCATTGCACATTCCTGCCAGACCTGATATTCTTCTGGAGGAATTTGCTTTAGTGCTTCAACGGCCCGCTCGTAATCTTCTAACCTGTATGTGGTTGCCTCTTCAACTGGAGTCTTGTCGAAGAGTGGTTCCTCCTTATCGAGCAGCGGGATTGGAACGGCATTGTTTTTTCTTTTTGCATCAGGGTCAAAACTCTGGAAGAAAAGCCGAGCCATGTCCTTGCAAGCAGGGTCTAAGTTAATGTTGTGCTTGCTCTTGAAGTGTTGTTCTGCTGCAAGAAAAGATTCCTTGTGCTTGGTTGCATCCTGTACCACCTTAATCCATAGCTTCACTCCTCGTCCAGAGGGTGATACAAATGCAGCTTCAACATGAGGGTCTTTGAATAGTTGATCCCTCAGTATCTCAACGTCCCCGGATAGGTTATCCAGATCGCCTTGCATCAGGCCGGAATACTCCTCCAGAGTTTCCGCCCTTCTCTCAGTAGTCCGGCAGCTGATTGTGTAGCAGGGCAGCTTTTTCTTTAGTAGTGAATACTTGTCCTTATCGCCGGAATCTAGGGCTTTGCGGCAGGTGTCTATTATTTCCCGGTGATCCCCATTTTTTATCTCATCAAAAATATCATCAACGTCCTTGAATATGGGAGTCTTGTGTGTTACCCCATAAAAATATGAAATTTCCATCTCTCTCCATGTGTGACAGTTATTTAATTTTTATAAACTCTTCATAAGGGATATTACCCTTCTTAACATTGCAAGGAGTACAGGCTATACAAAGGTTATCGGAATCAGTCATCTGCTTCCTTGTCGTCATCTTAGACAGGGGTTGCTTATGATCCAGCACCCACTTATCTTCGGGGAACAGGCGAGACTTACAGTAGAAACAAGGTACACTTAAATCAGTCTGGCGGAGCCAGATTTGTATATAGGTTAGTCTGTTGTACCCCCCCTTCATTTGGCGTATGTCCCCGCTATCTTTAAACCTTTGCCAAGAAGCCTTGTCCTTACAGTGGCGGCCACAGTATTTCTGTCTTTTATCCTGCCCTCCATTCGGGGCATAGTCTTCTCCGCACCACTCACATTTCTTCATCAGTTTTTTGAATAATAATTTTATTCCCCCGCCCCACGTAGATAAACGTAAGTAGGGCAAGGGCAGAAACACCACTGACTGCACCGCAAAGATACAGGCCAACGGCTGACATTATTAATTCCTTTTCAAAAAGGAATATCATCTTTCGGGGTTCCGCTAGATGATGGCAGGACTACCGATGCTTTGGGTAGTGTCTTGTAAAACTTTACATCGTTAGATGCATCATATCCGTTAGATGCTGCACGGACTGCTACGTTAGCAAGGACAGGGATATTATGTAGCTCACTAGAATCAGCTATCTTAACTTTCCCACACGCTCGTACTAACCCGGCGAGTTGGCGTTGTGCTATCTCAACTGCTGTTGAGTTAGGATTTTCCAAATTAAGATTATCGAAAATCTTACGCCCCTTCCCTTGTTCGCCAACGACTGACAACTCAAGGTGCAAGTAGCGGCCATTGCCGCTCTTTGTCTCACGAAAATCGGAGTCATCTACGATCACTTGGTAGTCCCCCGCTGGTAGTGGTTCAAAGGAATTATTCTCCTCCACCACCGAACTGCTATCGAACATTAGTTCCATAATCAATCACCTGTTTTTACCTGTTTCTTCTTTGGCGTTATGCCTTCCGCCCGTGCTGACTGCACGGCGGATGTAAATGCTTCCCAATCCAAGGGAAGACTTTCCGGCAAAGTCATTCGTGACTTTGCTATAAACGTAGGTTGCTCACCAAAGTGGATCAACCTACGGTTAGTTGTTATCGCCTTATACTCCGGCGTACCAAACTTATCCCCGGTTTTGCTAGTCAAAATTTCCGGGGCAACATAGCCCAAAACATCAACCCACTCGCAAATTAACGCCCGACTGTGACGATTAATTTTAAGTGTGTGACGATGAAAAGAGTTATCGACAATTGGATCGTCAAATTTCTCAACCTGAGAATGACTGATCAGGACGATGTTCAGTCCCAGTTCCCTGAGTCTGTCCATAGAATTAAGAAACTCAGTCCAGTATTTGAGGATCATTACATAACCCTTACCGAATCCCGGCTGCTCAATTGACGACCAGCCATTGTCTGTACAAGCAGCGTTAAATATTTTGCGTTCCAGCCAATCGATACTGTCGATCACTAGAGTATCTACGCCTAATATTTTAAACTCCTTGTATATATATCTCGCCGCATCCATCACATCAGCAAACGGGGCATCAACAAGATCAATCGACTGACAATCAATCTCACCTAACCCGCCTTCCATATCCATAAACAATCCATGTCTTGGCCATGTACTTTTTCCCGAACCATCGCTGCCATAAATACAGACACGCAATGGCCGCTTCTCTTTACCCTTCTTTATTACGACTGCCATGTTTGCACCTCCTCAAGTAGAGGGACTGTATCTTCCCCATTAGCATTCCCATTCGCCATATCGTGCAGTTTCTCGAACACGATCTTAAATTTTCGATCCTGTTCTGCAAGCTGCACTTCCATCTGCTTTTCCAAAGCAGCTACCTTCACGAACAACCCCTTATTTTCTTTTGCCCTTGGGGCTTCTTCCCAAACATCCAGACCCGCTGCGATCATCGCCTTACGGATACCGATGATGGTGCTTGGGGATATATCAAACCCAAGTGCAGTCCCGCAGACACGGGCAATTTTCTCTGGCTTCTTCCGATCCAGAATCTTGGTATTCTCCCTTAGAAAAGCATCAAGGATATACCCTTGTGTTTTATCTAATCGTATCTTCTTCATATCTCTCCTTATTTCATTATAGGATTGAGTTGACTTTGGTCTAGGGCATAACAATTGCCATAGCCAAAGTCTTTAAGGTTGCCTTCGTGAAGAAGGTCAACCGCCCACACCTCGCCCACTATGGAATAGGTGGGTATTTCCCCCAGCACCAAGACATATTTATCTGGTGGTCTTTTAGCTTTCGCCAATGGGGCAATCAAATGTAAAGATTTACCAGCCCTATGCTTGGTAGTCTTCACATCGATCCTTACGCCCAACCGTGATACACAATCATACGTTGGCATCTCGGTTGGACTTGTTTCCAAATCGGGGTAGAGATTCATCAACTTACAATAGGCCAACTCTCCACCCATCCCTTCTACATCTGTTTGCTCAGTTGGCCGTGGCCCTGAAAACAAGTGCGGGGTTCCTTTGCCCCTGTTAAAATCCCACCGTTTCTTTGCCAAGTATTCGGCGAGCTTTTGTTCGTTCTCGTTCAGGGTTATTTCAAACAACTTTAAATGTACGGACTGAGGTTTCGTTGATATATTGCGAGGTGTCTTCGTGCTTAGACAGCGCAGCCTCGATAGCTTTATTATCTTTATTCTTCCGGGTAGAATTTTTCCACGTTATAAGATTCGTCCCCTCTGCTGTGACCAATATAGTGTGATCCTTGAGGTGGTTCATCAGGTCAGTCACTAGACCCTCACGCTCCCCACGCTTTGATTTTATTTCTTCATCAAGTTTCTTGACGGCAGCATGAAGCTGAATGGTCATTGGGTTAGCCAGCAGGGCAGCATCAACTTCGCCAAGGGGAAATTGTAGCAAAGCTTCCTCGCTGGTACGGGGTGGAGGATCAATACCCCCTTTAACATAGTCGTACCAGAACTTTTTCTCTTCCGTGATTAGTTCAGCAATACGTTCCTCGTTGCGCTTTATTTCGTAGACACGCATCTTATTCCCACCAATTAACACGGCACAGAATGCTTTCTCGTAGCCCGAACAATAGAGGTAGTGCAGGATTTGATAGTAGTAGGTTGGCGGTATCTCCTCAGTAAATTCCTTACCCCACGACTTGGCGTTGTATTCTCCTGTAGTCTTTACTTCCAGCAGCCAAGGTTTACCAACGATCTTTGCATCCAAGTGGCCGTGTGCTATGGGCCATTCCTTGGAGCGGAAGGTGCGGTTCAACATCTGAATTTTAAACCCCATGCGTTTTGCAAATTGTTTGGCAACCGTTCCCTCATGGGCTAGTCCCCACTCAACAGACTCCTTACTAGATATATCCTCCTCTGGAAGTTCCCCACGTTTTACCCTAGCTCTAGTCGTAGCGTTCTCAAAAGGATTCACACCCATGCAAATCCCGGCATCAGACCCGGTCATTCCTGACCTCCTTAACTCCTGATCTTGTTCCGGCTTTGCTGGAACACTCTTCAGTCTAAGTATGTTTTCCTGATCATCCACTAAATTCACTTGTCCTCCTTCTGCATCCCAAATATCTGTTTAAAATATGAGAAGAACGCCCGTCTTGCTGCCTTGTTTCTTGCCCTCTTCGCCTTGCGTATTGATGCAAGCAGTTCATAATTCTTCCGTTCTTCTGCGGCTTTATCTATTGTCATTATTACTCCCATACTGACCCTCTCTCTTTTAGGTTAATATTTAGATGTGCGCCAAGTGCTTTAGCCATTTCTTTTCTAGTGCGTATAGCTTCTTCCCCCATCGCAATCCGTTTACGCCGTGCATCCGCAGCGGCGTGGTGTTCATCGGCATAAAGCCGATGGTGTCCCGTGATTAACATATCAACGTATTCTGTCTCCATTCCCTATCTTTATCATAGGTTTGTCTGACCAGACCTTCCTTGCCTGAACATCATATATCATTCCATCATCGGCGGGGCGCAATATATCATATACAGATTTTTGAAGATTGTCAATGTCCATCCTCTTCGGTAACTGGTGTGGCTGCCCAATCATCTCCTTCTTTTTCTTTTTGCTCCAACTCTTAGGCATAGCGATGTGAAATTCCATGTGGATTATATCTCCTAGTTTAAAATCTTCAGCAGCAGCAGCGGCCCTTAACTTGTCAGCAAATTCCCAGTACCGGACAACACAAGGCCGCTTCTTCCAGCGGTCTGATCTTGTCATGCGGGGCTTGGCCACAATTGCCAGATCAATCCTGATCACCGTTACCACCATCCATGATGTGCAATTCGTACCCAAACCCCGACAACGTGGATAAATCCCAATCCCCGGAAACATCTATACTAGCACCCAATGCAAAATCCTCGCCTGTCATTCTCAGAAGGTTTGTTGACCCCACTCCGGGGACTCGACCATCCAACTGGTTAGCTAAAATTTTTACCTGCCCCCCACTGGTAAGGAACTTATTAATTTCATCCTGATAGTTTGATGAGGAGATATTTGTTACCTCATCAGAGAGTCTCTGAATTTCGGTGCGCCCCCTATAAGTCTGGCGTATAAAAAAATCCTTGTAGTGGACGGAGGATTTAACCTTTACCTTCGGCGATCTTCCCCGTTTCGCCACGGCAGTTATTTCCCTACGGCAAAGTTTGCCGCAACATTCTTGCCGGGTTGTTTTAGGTGTGTATTCTTTTTTGCAGTTAATGCAGAGTCTTGGGGGGAGAGGGGGGTGAAACTTGAGGTAGTGTTTCCGCTCATGTTCCTTGCGGAAAGAAGAGTAGCAGGAATTTGAACAATATCGACTGCGCTTACCTGTCAATAGTTCGCCGCAGTAGCAATACTTATGTATCTTTCTGGTCACTCCATTGACCATTCGTTTCATAATATCTCTCCAAAAAAACTGTTCTTACCTGTTCCCCCACATAATCTAACAAGTAGAAAAAAATGTCAAGGGTTTTTATTTTCTTTTTTTGTAAACGGAATTATACCACTTATTCCCTTCGTTCCAAGTCTTTCTTTCATCTTTAGTTAATGTCTTTACAAATGCATTCCATGTACCAGCCGGAATACGGGACTTAGGATTTGCTCTTTTAATACTTCTACTGATAGACTTTAATATTTTCCTTGGAACCCTCCCTGCCTTATTTAATCCACCTGAAAGTTCAACATATTTCATGTAGTATTTTCTAGCAGCATCCATATCCTGATACTTCATTGCCTGTTTGTAGTAGTACAGGGCGTTAGATTTTGTACTTGGCTTAAAACCTCCAACGTCATCCTTGCCCAGCTTGTCTCTCCAAGCACGAACCTTTTCCCAGTTCTTGTAGTACGCAGATTCGCCGGGGTCAGTAGAAGAGATTAACAGTTTGCTCCACTCCCCCAACCCTTTGTTTGGCTTGCCCGCCAGCTGCTTATATACTGTGCCAAGACTGAAGGCATTGGCAATATGCTCAAACCTGTCCCTGATTGGCCGGGGATTTAAAAAGTCAGGCCAATATGACTCCCCAGACAATTGTTCCATTGGGACTTTAAAGATTGGACTTACCCCTGCTGCAATCTTTAGCGCAGGAGCCTTGGCCATCTCTATAAGCTGGTCAGTAGGACTTTTGTTCCCCTTCCATAGATCGGCAATATCACTTGGTGCATCATGTAAAGATGCCCATGCCACAAAGTCTGAGAACGCCCCTTGGAACCTCAAGGTCTTTACCTCCCCGTCCCATGTTCCCAGAATAATGTGCAGCTGCTCACGTTCAAACTCCGAAAGTTTTTCTTCTTCATCAGGGAACATCATGTGGTTCCATGCTGACACCATAGTTGACATTGCCATCATTCTTGCAGCGAGTGCAGTCCCCTTCCAAGCGACTTGTTTCGCTGCCACTTTTGCCAGCTGCCCCTTAATATCCGTACCCTCCGCCTTTGCATTCTGCATAAGGCGGATATAACGTGGTGCATTAATTTCCATCCATGAATAGAACGGCATCAGGTGCGCTCGGATCGCCTGTCCAGCATGGGAGATATTACCGTAGTCTCCAATCAATTCACGGGCCAGCTTTGCTGCCTTCTGCTCCGGGTCAGTAATCTGGTCAATCTCCGTCTGCTTGGATGCAGCATATATTTTCTGGTCTGGATTATCTGCAATCTTTTTCTTAAAGTATCGCCACGCTGCTAGGCGAATAAGGTTTTCCCTGTAGGTAGTCCACTCCCTGAAAGACTTGGGAATATTCTTTCCCTTGTTCGTTATTTTTTCCAGAGTGTTGGAGGGTTTTGGATCGAACAGTCCCTCATACATTTTACTAAAGTCATCAACCTCAGTGATAACAAAACCACTATCAATAATCCCCTGCCGCCGTGCTTCATTTAACTCTGTAGATGTTTCTCCAGCCGGGTTTTCCTTTTCCCTATACAAGTCCAATACCGATTGTTTCATGCCCCCCATAATACCGGGTGCGTAGGCAATGGCTATGTCCAAGTCCCCACTCATGTTGTTCAAGTTGTACCTGAGAATCCTGAATGGATTGAGTAGTGTCCAGACCTTCCATCCCCGTATGCCCTTCCTTGCCCACAAAAAAGGCCATGCTTCATTCTCATTCTTTGTGGGTTTATTTAAAGTCTCCGCCAGTTCCTTGGGAATGATCCACTTTTCTTTAGCACCTTTTGCAAAAATCTTCTGTACCTTCGTAACTTCTGCGCCGCCTTCTTCCAGTATTTTCTGTGCCACCTTATCGGCGACTGAGTATGTCTGGTAGAAAACACCTTTGTCATTGGGTTCCCATACTACATACCCGTCAAAATCCTTAGATTCTTTTATTGCCTGTTCAAGGGATAATTCTCTCTGATTCTTATCCTTTCTCTCAGCATTTAATTCTGACCGTAGTTTTCTGGCAGCGGCCCCCCTATCATTTGCAACCTTAATCTTATTAAGGAGTCGCTTTGCTTCCAATTGCTGACGGGCCTGTGACAGCACCTCAAACTCAGCATCTAAATACTTGGTATTGTAGTCCTTAGTAGACCCTGTCCTAGCCTTCTGCCAACCCTTTTTAGTTTCCCGAATACCCGGTTTCTCCATAGAGGAAGTATACCCCGCATCTTCCATATTGAGATACTCAAGAACCTGATGGTGGAAGTATCTGTCATCCTCCGCTAACTCCTCACGTAGTAACCCTTCGGCCACCAACTCCTCACGCAACTCTTTCATAAAAGCAGTGCGGTCTTCTATGGATTTGTTAATGTCTGCGAGGGTAGAAGCATTTTCACTAACCTCCTTCGCTTGTCTCCGAAAATTAGCTAAGTCTGCCTTAATATCTTTAACACTCTTATATTTAAACGGCAATCCAACTTTTGGATCAAGCAGTCCTGACTCAATGTCTTTAATCATATCAGGAAGGATCAGGTTCATCGAGAAGACTAGCTGTTCCTTATCATTCATCTCCCCAATCACAGAGTAAACATCTGTGTATGCCTTGTGCTTGGCGTATGATCCTGTCTCCTGCATCAACCTGAGATAATCCGTAGTTAAGCCAAACTTCTTAGGGTCAAGCAGCTTGTGTGAACGGGTCATCTGATCCTTAATTGTAGTCGCAGCTTCCTTCGTTACATTCCAGATTGATTTTAGTGTACCAACTTTATCCTTGGGAGTCTTGCCGTGTGCAGCTGTGATAGCCTCAGTCACATCGGCGAATTTGGATTCGCCGATAGGTGTGTCTGTGGTAGGGGTTGTCTCTGGCTCTGAAGCCACAGAAAATTGAGGTTCCTTTTTAGCGGAAGGGTTAGTCTTCCCCTCCGCATGAAAATCCACTGCGGCCCTAGCAAGGGATGTTATATTCTCTGGGGAAAGAAACTCTCCTGATTCTAATTTACTAAAGGCGGATCGGCTTGCAAATTTTCTATACGCAGGAAGATTCTGGAACCATTTACGGATTAGGTTGTATATGCGTGAAACTAAATTACGGGTCTTGCTGCTAACCTCCTCCCCTTTTGCTTTCTTATCTTCAACGCTCTGAATTAGATATGCTAACTGTTCAGACTTTACCCTGTCTTTTGGTGTATTTTCAGGGACTAATGAGTTTGCCAATTCTGCTATTTTATCCCCGTCCGATAGCAGCTTGTCGAAACTTTTCGATATATCTTCATACTGCTTCTCACCTACCATTTGTTCCAGCGCAGCGTGTTCCCCCACTTCGTGGAGAATCGTGCCGCCCGCAGTACCTCTTGGCGAATTGTCGGCGATTATATATACCTTCCCTGTTTTTGGAACGTATGCTCCGGCAAGATTTTTCCCCATATACGTTGGACTAACGCCCTCTTCTTTTACTAAGTCCGCATCACTCTGGAGAATGGTGACTGCCCCATTTTTTGTCAACTTCTTTAGTGTCCGTTTGCCGACAGCGGCTTCAACTTCTGTTTTAACTTCCTCTACAGTCCTATCCTTAAAAGATTCTTCTCGTTCCTTCGCTTCTTTCAGTTCTTCTTTGGCGATTTTAGACCAAGCCTTACGCTCCTTCCGTGTACCGCCGTCTGGATATGGAGTAAACTGCATCACCCCACCTTTGTATTTTGCAGCGTACACTTCTTCCTCTTCCAGAAGTGCCTCATCCTCTACATTTATTACGTCCGGGGTTGCCTGATCTTCTTCAGCTAATATTTCCTTAGTGTCAACAATACCATCCGCCTCTTTATCAAACTCCTCCTCCTGTCTTTTCGCTAGAATCTTCTGGGTCAATTCTTCTGCGCTAGTTACTACCTTTGGCCCCGGTTCTTCTTTCTCCTCTACTACTTCCTCTACCTCAACCTCCTCTTCCGCCTCAACAACTGGTTCAACAACTGCCTCGACTTTAGGCTCTGGTTCAACCTCCGACTCCGCAGCTGTTTCCACAACTGGTTCAGTTGTTACAGTTGGTTCAGGCGTTGAATCCGGCTCAACCGCTGGAGAGACTGCCCCCTCCGCCGATGGTGTGGACATGGCATCGGGGGACGGTTCAGCCGGAATTTCTTTTGGTTTTGTTTTGGGAGTTACCTTTTCTTTCTGTGAATCGGGGAACACCTTCGGTTGAATCTTGAAGGGTTTTTCTTGCGGGCCGGACTGCCTATCAAGAGAAGCTGCGGCTTCAGCTTCGGTAGGTTCTACAATAGTTTTTTCTTCTAATTCTACATTCTCGTCCAGTTTCTGCCATCGCTGGCCTTCATCATCAGTAAACTCTTCCTTCCCAGACGGCGTATCAAACTTCGGTTCATCCTGTAACTCTAGTTTTTTGCGGCGGTCTACAGTCTTATCAAACTTAGGGACTACATCCTCTGTTCCCTTTGGCTTTAATTTCTCTGCAACCTTCTTCGTGGCTGCCTTGGGGGCTTCGACAGAGGTTGCCGTACCAGTGGTTATTGCACCACCTACAGATGCTCCAATTTTTACTGCCTCAATAATACGTTCAAAAATTTCCCCCGGCTTAAACTCTTTCCCTGCTATTATTTCCGCAGCAATTCCCGTTGCCTCCTGACCACCCTCAGTAATACCCTCCGTTACAGAGGCTACTCCGCCTTTTGAAGCGACCTTCGCTATGACACTTTTCTCAATCCATTCCGCCACCTTCTTCATCCCCATATTGGCAAATACAGAGGGGGGGACGCCTTTGATTATAAACC